>Ga0316195_10001361_pt1 | contig 10889 bp, 7 predicted proteins | sample Phised1_MG_FD_204937 | JGI IMG/M metagenome (GOLD analysis project Ga0316195, IMG submission 204937) | Coastal sediment microbial communities from Maine, United States - Phippsburg sediment 1 | ecosystem: Environmental > Aquatic > Marine > Coastal > Sediment | place: USA: Maine | collected... | reverse complement strand
TTGATTGTCTCTTTGGTCTTTTTGCCATGAGTCAGTAATGAGCTTTGATAAGGGAATAGACGTTGTCGGATGCGGTGATAAGCGCTGAAAAATGGCTGCTGTTGCCAACCGAAGTAAAAAATAAAATAAATTATTTTAGTTGATTATGTACTATCCATGATAATTTGATGAGACAACAGCCGGCTGATACCAGGCGCCCCACAGCGGTTTCATGGCACCGGCCAAATCCATATACAGAAGCCGTCGATGCCGGTGCCCGCTGATCAACATCATCGGTGCGCTACCGGGGAGTCTATTGATTTTCCAGATAAAACAGTGTATTGCCTTTATTGTCCGGGAGCTTACTGTAACACAGATGGGGGCATGTTGATATCAAAAGCGTGAACAGGCCCCACTAAGACATCGCAGACACATTCCCAGGGACTGAACAGGCGACACAGGGCTATGACCAGGATTCCCTTCGACCTAGAACTATACCGTAATCAGATGCGGACCTATATCAGCAACCGTCCGCATGAGCAGGTCTTCTGGGATGCTCTTGATTTTGCCATTGAAGCCCATGATGACCAGTGGCGCCGCTCCGGGGATGCCTATATTCTTCACCCCTGCTCAGTTGCCAAGATCCTGTCAGAGGAGATGGACATCACCGACCCCGAGATCCTCGCCGCCGCATTGCTCCACGATACCGTCGAGGATGTCAAAGAAGTTACTTCAGAGGTCGTCGGCCACAAATTCGGCAGCTATGTTCAGGCGATCGTCGAAGGCTGCACTAAAGTAACCCATCGCTCTGTTGATAAACAGACCCAGAGCAAGATGGTGCACCGCAAAATTTTCTCCGGTGCAGCACTGCGTCCCGAAGTTATGCTGGTCAAGCTGGCTGACCGGCTGCACAATCTGCGAACACTCAAAGCGATGCCCAGGAACAAACGCCAGCGGATTGCCGATGAAACCCTGGATATCTATGCCCCGCTGGCTACAGTTTTCGGCCTGTTCAGCATGAAACGGGAGATGTACAACCTGGCCCTGTCCTACAAATTTCCCAAGCAGGGCGCCAAACTGAGCAACTATATCCGGCAGCTGGCCGATTCTAAAATCACCAAGCAGATTCTCGAGCAGCTCCGTATTGCGGCCAAAGATGCCGGCTTGAAGTGCGACGTTTCACGCCGGATCAAGGATCTCTGGGCTTACTACGATACTGCCCATAAGCTCCTGCTGCAGCAGATCGAAACACCGATCGAGATCATTCTTCTGGTATCAGATATTTCTGATTGTTATCGAGCACTTGGAGTTGTCAATCAGACCTTCAAGCCAATTCCACGAACCATCCGGGATTTTATCGCCAACCCGAAACCCACCGGTTATCAGGGGCTGCACGCCCGGGCGATCATTGGTGGGGAGCGTTATCTGTTCAAGATCAGAACCGCGGAGATGGCCCGCAAGGCGCAGCGGGGGGTGTTTCGCAACTGGAGCTCGAAAACCGGTAAGCAGGGGAAATTTATCATTGAACTCAAGGAGATGCTGGATATTATCGGCTCCGATGAAATCGTTTCCTATCGGGACCTGATCGCCGCCGGCGGAAAAAAAGAGAATTACACCTACACCCCCCAGGGAGATTTGATCTGCCTGCCGATAAACTCCAATGTCCTGGATTTTGCCTTTCGGGTGCATACCGAAATCGGTCACACCTGTACCGGGGCGATGATCAGAAACGTCAGGGTAGGCCCTTCCTATGTGTTGAAAGATGGCCAAATGGTGCGTATCATCAGGTCCAGAAACAAGGTAGCTTTCTCCCAGGACATGCTGAAGCTCTGCCAGACACCCAAGGCCCGGGCCGAGTTGTCCAGAAGTTTTCGTATCAGAGGCCGGCGGGTGGCTCAGGATATCGGCAAGGCGACACTGCAGCAGGAGATGCTGCGTTATGGGGTGCCGCGCGACCTGCTAAACAGCGACGGCATGTCGAAGGTTCTGCAATATTTTTCATTAAAAGACAAGCAGACCCTGTTCAGCCATGTCGGCTGTGGCAGAATCCGATTGCCTGAGGTCATTGAGTGCATCCGGCAGGAACTCTTCGGCGGCGCGGCATTTCTAGTCAAGCCCACGGGCGAGTTCAACAAGATCAAGCTCGACACCCTGGATCCTGTGTTTATCAAGCTTTCCTCCTGCTGCAAACCGAATCCGGCAGATAAATCAAATTGTGCGCTGCTTACCGAAAAGGCGCTTTCAGTACACAAGAAAAATTGCCCCCGCCTGCATGCTATCACCTTTCAGCGTGAAGATGCGGTCGATATTTCCTGGGAACGGACCACCCCGATCGATAAACAGCAATCGATTATCTTGGCTCACTGCACCAGGGAAGAGGTTTCCGAAGTGGTTGGCAGTGCACCAACCCAGATGAACCTGCTGGAGTTGATCCGCCTCTCGAATCACCCGGACGATGAGCAGGCCTGGGAGCTCAAATTCGAGGTGGCGGAGCTCCAGGGACTTCAAAAGGTTTTGCGGCATTTCGAGAAAAGCACACTTGATTTCGAGTTCGATCTCGACTTCTAGAGCACTGTCTCGCTACTGCTCGTCCTTCTTCGGACCATCCAGCTCAAGCTCCTCTTTGCGATAGTTGCTCAATACCGAGGAGAGCATATCCGGCAGATCATTTTTCTGCCGTGAACTGCGGCGCAATTGCTTCAGCGTTTTATCCAGCGTCAGTACTTCGTCGAGGTATATGTGCCTCAGAATCAGTGATATGAGGCGGGTGATGGTGGTAAGGTTGGAGATCCTCGACTGCAGGTGGTGGTCGCGATCGAAGGCCGTCGAGGCAAATATTTCCACCGGATCGCCTTCCATTTCACTGATCGACACATACCAGGTATTCTGTTCCCGGTCCCGGGTTCGGTATCTGACCGCATCGAGTACATCGGGCAGTTCCCGCGGCTGAACCTTCTGGTCGTCCAGTTCTGTTTCCTTGGCCAGTTTCAGGCCAGACAGTTTGCAGAGCCTTTTAATCAGTTCCGGTTTGTTGGCCAGCAGCTCAACGACTTCGAGACAGTCTTCACAGAACTCATTGCCGTCTCTCTGGGTGAGGATTTCGTTGTTACCGCAACCATCGCATAATTCCATATCAACCGCTTTTTTCATGGGGCCAGACTCCATCGTCACTGTTTGGGTGAATATATTTTTTCAATAGACCCTGAAAACGACTGCCCGAGATTTCCCGGGCACCCATCGAGACCAGCAGATCAGTGGTCATCTGACAGTCTATCAGCTGAAATCCATGCGAGATCAGAAACTTCACCAGATAGATCAGCGCCAGTTTTGAGCTGTTCGCGACAAGCGAGAACATCGACTCGCCAAAAAACACCCTGCCGAGGGCTATACCGTAGAGCCCTCCGACAAGAACGTCCTGCTGCCAGCACTCCACCGAGTGGGCATAGCCATGGCGGTGGAGCTCTCTATAGGCGTTCAGCATCTCGTCGGTGATCCAGGTGTCTTCATGGCGCTTTTTCCTGGTGTTCCGGCATTGCTCGATTACCTCATCGAAACAGCGGTCGATGCTCATCGTTATCCCACTGTTTCGATAATAACGCTGCAGCCGTTTCGATACTTTAAGTTCTTCCGGGAAAAGTACCAGCCGGGGTGAGGTGAACCACCAGAGAATCGGATCCCTGTCGGAATACCAGGGGAATATGCCATGCCGATAGGCGGTGATCAACCGGCGGACGCTGAGGTCGCCGCCCACCGCCAGCAGTCCATCCGGTTCGGCCAGATCCGGGTGCGGGAAGATGATCTGTTCTGAGAGCTGGAATACGGGCATAATTAACTGTCGAGAGTCTGCAACGGATCAAGAACCAATGCCGATCGTTGACCCTGCGCAAATTTCAGAGCCGGAACCGTCGGGTCTGTCTCTGCCAGACATTGGAGAAAGCCCGATGTCGGCCTTCTCGAGGCGACTGATAAAGTGGTCGGCATCAATCGATATTCTTTTGCTTCAGGTCCGCTTTGTGTTACATATTCCGGGGTATAGTGGGTGAGGAAGTAAACACATTTACTACAATGCATGAGGAATGTACAGCGACCAGATGCAGTTTGAGCGACAACCATTTCAAAGCCAGGTCGATACGGCTTTTTTCTTTTCCGACGGCTCTCGAAGAGACGTTGTTGAAGGGATCAAGCGCGCTCTGCTCGAAAGGGTTTCACTGCTCACGTTGACCGGCACCGAGGGTTCGGGCAAGACGATGATCTGCCGGATGGTCGAGCAGGAACTCGAGGGCGAAAATTTCCATACGCTCTTTATCGATCAGAGTGTGGAGTCGTTCGACGATGTAGTGGGGTTGACGGCAGAGTCGATTGGGCTGGTCCATGAAGAAACCGACAGCAAGACCAGAATCATCCAGGTGGCCGATGCGCTGCAGGAAAAGCCCAAGCGGTTGGTTATCATTCTCGACGGGGCCGAAAGAATGTATCTGGCAACGCTTGAGAGAATCAGGCGAATGCTCGATGAGGTCAATGAGGACCGGGTTGTTATCCAGATATTGTTCAGTGGCCGGCCGCTCTTTCTGGTCAGTTTTAAAAAGCTCGCTATTGTCTCGTTCAAGGATATCGAGGAACGTCATTTCAGCCTCGATCCGCTCGACGCCGAAACAACCCATGCCTATTTAAATCACTGCCTCGATATCGCCGCCGGTAAAAAGCTCGACCATTTCTCAGCAGATGTGGCCCAGATAATAGCCCGCGACGCACGCGGTAACTTCGGTTTGATTAATCAGCTGGCCGACGGCTACTTGAAAACCGGCAGAATTGCCGGATCAGGCGAGATCAGGATTCCCGAAGATCTCGACGATGGATTGGCAGGGGCAGACACCCTGGATTTTCGTTCCCGGCTTTCAGCCAGGCTCAACCAGGTGGATCTCGATTTTCTTAAAGTGCCGCAGATCAAGGCCCGCTATTATCTGCTCGTCGCGGCTGTTCTTCTGGTTGGTCTGCTCATTTTTCTGTACGGTACTGATTCGGGCATTGATCGGGAAAACACACCTGAGACCCCTCCGGTACCGGTGCTGGAACTCGATAAGGCCGAACCGCTGGAAACGCCGCCACCTTTAAAAGAGCAGGAAACCAGGCCGGTGGAGAAAGTACAGCCTGTTGATAAAAAAGTTGCAGCAAAGCCGAGTGCAGATCAACAGGCAGATGCCAAAGCCTTAGAAGAGCCGGAACAGCAAAAGGTTAAAACGCTGCCAGAACCCCCGGCAGAACAACCATCTTCAGAACCGGCGGAGCAACAGGCAGAGCCTGCGCCTGAACCGGCAGATCCTGGAACTGCTGAAGATAATCAAAAGATTAAAACAAAGCCTCCCGAAGCAGCTCGAGAGGCTCAAGACCAGATTACCGAGGCCATCAGGACCCGAGACAAAGTGTTTCCGGCTGAGGCGAGTCAGGACCAGTCCATGGAATCTGCTGGCCAGCAGGTGGAGCAGCCAGAACCAACAGAACAACCAGTGCAGTCTGCCGAAGAGCCGATGCAGAGACAGGAAGCGGTTGTTGCGGAGCAGCCAGAACCAAGAGAACAACCAGTGCAGTCTGCCGAAGAGCCGATGCAGAGACAGGAAGCGGTTGTTGCGGAGCAGCCAGAACCAACAGAACAACCAGTGCAGTCTGCCGAAGAGCCGATGCAGAGACAGGAAGCAATTGTTGCGGAGCAGCCCAAAGCACCTGTTGTTGAGCAGGAGGAGCTCAGCGAAGCGGAAACCGGCGAACAGCAGGCAGCGTCTGAGCAAGTTTCTGAGAAGGCCAGAGCAATAAGCGAATCACCATCGGATGCCGAAGCGGAGGCGATGGATAAAGAAGTCGAGCAGATTCCAACCTCACCACCCATTGTCGTGAGTCAGCAAAAACAGAAGCGGCAGCTGGAAGCCCCCGTGGTGATTACCCTGCAAGGAGCTAAAAAGGTTCCTGCCGACATACCTGAAGAGGCTCTGCCTGCTGAGAAGCCGGTTTCGGAGCAGGTACCGGAAAAAAAGACGCTCCCGGAAGTATCACCCCAGCCGGTGCAGACGGTTTCCGAGCAACAGCAGGAGGTGGAAGCCAAAACTCCACCGCAACTCGCCTCGGCGGCGGTGCCAGCCTCAAAGCAGTCCCCGGAGCCTGAAGAACTATCTATTGATGTCAGCTCGTTTTATGCCGAGCGCATCGCTGCCGGGGCCCGCTGGCTCGTCGGAGCAGGACGGGACAAGTATACGGTTCAATTGATGGTTCTGCGCTCCGATGAAGCCGAAGACAATCTCAAAGCGCTGCTCACTGCGAGCAACTACCAGGATTTCAGGCAGCGACTCTATATACTGAGACGGGCGGGGCTGCCGCAGACGGTGATGCTCTTCTTTGGAGAATTCGACACCCAGGCCCAGGCCGATCAAGCCAGAAATGAGCTTCCGGAATCGCTGAGATCGCTTAATCCGTACGCAATTTCAATCAAGGAGGCGGTGGAAAAGGCAAAAAGCGGCCGCTGACCTTGCCGACCGTGGTGAGCTTCCATTCAGGCCAGCCTGAAACATCTGGTGGTGTCAGGCAGATCACGCTGGGGCCGATGATTTTTTCCAGCACGACGATGCAGAATCTCTCTTTTGACAATTTGCGGTATAAAAGCCCATCTGGTGACGTATCCCTGCTGTCGCGGATGCTGCCGTCTCTGAGTTTTTATATCAAATTTCTTGCGGAAATCAACAGTTCGGCGGCCATGGCCAAGCGAGGCGCCTATGACACCGAAACCTGGCAGGGGAGCAGCATCCGGGTACTTCGGGCACTGGAGTCGAGTGGAATCAGGCTGGAAGTGGAAGGGCTTGATAATATCCGGGCCGTGGAAGGCCCAGTAATTTTCATCGGCAATCACCTGAGTGTTCTGGAGACGGTGGTCTTACCGGCACTTATTCTGAGTTATAAACCGTTCACCTTCGTGATCAAGCAGAGCCTGCTCGAAGTACCTGTTTTCAAACACGTGATGGCAGCGACAGATCCAATTGCGGTAACCCGGACTAATCCCCGCCAGGACTTGAAGACGGTGCTTGATGAGGGGTTGCAGCGTCTGTCCAAAGGTCTGTCGCTGGTCATATTTCCGCAGACAACCCGCGCCGCTTTCAACCCGGAGCAGTTCAGTACTATCGGCGTCAAACTTGCCAGAAGGGCAGCGGTTCCGGTTATCCCGCTGGCCCTGCTCACCGATGCCTGGAGTAACGGCAAATACGCCAAGGATTTGGGCAGGATCGATCCTCGGCTAATGGTGCATTTCGCCTTTGGCGAAGCATTGTATGTCGAGGGCAAGGGCAGTGCGGAGCATCAGCAGGTAATCGATTTTATCCAGCATCATCTGGCCCGGTGGCAGCAGGAGCGGCAATAAGAGTGCCGGCCAGAAAAGTCTAGCCTGCGTTGGCAGGACAGGCGCTGCAGGCGGTGACATGAATGGCCGCTGCACAAAGAACCTGGTCTGATCTATTCTGATGTAATATCAACCTGAATGTTTGACGAGTTGAGGCGGCCTGCTAGCCAAGAGATATGCCAAGCTGTTTCAACAGCTTGGCCAGGCTGTTCTGATCCAGTCGTTTAAGCCCCTTGCTTTGGGCAATAGCCAGGGCCTGACGGTAATGTTCGGGGCCGATTGTATTTTCCAACTCACTGAAGCTGCCGCTTGAACCGCATGGCCGGTATTGATCCATGATGTTGACATAGGTGTTTACAGAGATCTGATCTGCAATATAGCCGAGAATCTGCTCGGTTTCCTCGAGAGCTTCAGGCATCAGCAGATGCCTGATCAACAATCCCTGGTAGGCAATCCCAGTCGAGTCGAGCGCCAGATCGCCCACCTGGTTGAACATGAGCTTCACAGCCGCCCGGGTCGTTTCCGGATAATCAGGTGCTTCACAATAGTTCGCCGCAGAAGACCGGCGCCAGAACTTGAAGTCCGGCATGTAGATATCGATGACACCATCGAGCAGCGCCAGGGTGGAGACCGACTCATAACCGCTGCTGTTATAGACAAGCGGCAGATTCAACCCGTTTTCATAGCCGAAAACCAGTGCGGCCAGAATTTGCGGAACGATATGGGTCGGGGAAACGAAGTTGATGTTGTGGCAGCCCATGGCCTGCAGTTCAAGCATAATCGCAGCCAGGCCTCGGGCATCGACTTCGACGCCGGCCTCGGGATCATGGCTGATCCCGTAATTCTGGCAGAAGCAGCAGTGCAGGTGACAACCGGAGAAAAAGATGGTGCCCGATCCTGATTGACCCACCAGCGGCTGTTCCTCACCGAAATGGGGGGCATAGCTGGCGACCCGGGCCCTGCCGCCGATCCCGCAGACGCCGCGTTCTGCTGCCAGCCGGTCAACACGGCAGCGCCGCGGGCAGAGTTCGCACGTGCCGAGAATTTCTATAGCCTTTTGCGCTCGTTGGGCGAGTTCGCCTGAAACAAAAGCGCGCTGTCCTCGCGTTTTCATCGACTGACATGCATGGCTGGGTAATTAACGATCAATGGTAATGGTTCCCTGGATTCGGTCCAGTTCGGCCAGGCTTTGGGCATAGACAATCTTGGAGCGGTTTTCGGTGGAAAGCGCCCTGGCATAGTCCTGCTGGGCGATCAATACGTCGAGTGTTGTCGAGCGGCCGGCATTGAACTTGATCTGCTCCGCTTCGAGGCGTTTGCTGGTAGCCAGCGCGGTTTTTCGGGTTGCCTCGATCGATTTGAGCGCCAGTTCCACATCGCGAACGGTGACCCGTACGGTCCTTCTGATTTCCTGCTTGAGCAGTTCCAGGCTTGTTTTGTCTTTATTGTGGGAGGCCAGGGCTTGACGGTAACGTCCTTTGGCAAGCGAATTGTCGAGCGGTCTGGAAAAACTCAGGCCAACCTGCCAGTGGGTGTCACTGTCGCGCAAAGAATTATCCACTGCAGTGGAGTAGTCTTCTGCGCGTGAACCAATACCGACCGAGCCGAGAAGATCCAAAGCCGGCAGTATATCGTTTTGCGCTTTGTCGAGTTGATACCCGGAAGCAGAGATCTGCAGTTCAGCCGCTTTCAGGTCCGGCCGATTATTCAGTGCATTCTGATAGACCTGGGTGATCTCTGGTTCAACGGGAGTGGTTCCGGGAAGATCGGTTGGCTTGAATGGGATAAGCCAATCCATGCTGTTCATCAGCAGTTTCAGCCTGTCTTCGGCAGAGCCGACCCCCCGTTCGCCGACAATCAGATCCTGTTCGCGCTGGGCGACTTCTGATTCGGGCTGAAACAGATCGATCTGGGCAAGTTTACCGGCATCGATTCTGGATTTTGTGTCGTCCCGCAGTTTTTTAGCAAGTTCCAACGAAATTTGCAGCACCTCGAGATTCTGATGGGCGAAGACCAGTTCCCAATAGGCTTTTTTAACCTCTGCGGCGAGATCGGCAGCTTCGCTGTCCACCAGATAAGAAGCTGCTTCAAGTCTGGTTTGAGCACTCTTGAGCTCAGCCATCTGTACGTCGCGGCCAAAGCCTTTGACGAGGGGTTGTTTCAAGCCCAGACGAAGATCGGTATTGTAGACCGGATCAAATAAGTAGATGTCGGAGTCGGTGTCGAGGTTGCCGTTATCCCATTTCAGATCCATTTCGGTACCGGTCGTGAAACGCTTCTGCACACCAGCATTCCAGGCACCGGTCCGCTCCTCGCTGGCGCTGACCAGGGTCACCGGCGTCTGATCTTTACTGGTGGCACCCACCTCGGCATTGAGCTGTGCATCGAAGGTGCCTTCGGCCGCCAGGCTTGCTCCCTCGGCAAAAACGACGTCCTCCTGGATGAGCTTGAGGCCGAGGTTGTTCAGCAGCGACGTCTCAACCGCCTCGGCGATACCGATATCAATCATCGTTTCAGCAGCCCGCGCGGCAGCGGGCAGACTCATCACCAGGAGGCCAGAAATAGTCAGTACCATGCGAAAAAACAGAGGGGATTTCATTTCAATTCCTTTTTCACAAGAGGTTCTCCGGCCAGAATCGGGTATGGCTTCCAATAGGCCGAACTGATCTTCTGTCCGATGCGCTGCTTGAAATCTGAGGCCTGCTCGAGCAGAAAGTAGAGCGTCGGGACCACGATCAGGGTGAGGAAGGTGGCCACCATCAGGCCGAAGATTACCACTACTGCCATCGACCGCCACCACTGGCTCGACTCGCTGACCCAGGAAATCGACAAGGAGTGAAAGTCAAAAGATACACCGGTGACCATCGGGATCAGGCCCAGTATCGTGGTGACTGCCGTCAGCAGAACCGGCCGCAGCCGGGTCGCACCGGCGGCGATAACGGCCTCTCTCAATTCGTAGCCGCGTTCACGCAGCTTGTTGGTGTAGTCGATCAAAACGATGGCGTTGTTAACCACGACACCCGCCAGAGAGATCACCCCGACGCCGGTCATGATTATGCCGAACGGCTGGACAAACAGGGCCAAACCCAGAAAGGCGCCTCCCAGCGATAAAATCACCGAGGTCATGATGATAAATGGCTGGCTGACGGAATTGAACATGGAAACCAGAATCAGAAAAATCAGCAGAAGAGCAACCAGGAAGGCTTTGGTCAGGAAATCCTCCGATTCCTTCTGAAATTCAAATTCCCCGGTGAATTTGACCGTGTAGCCTGGGGGCAGAGGAAACTGCTGAAGAAATTTTTCGGCCTCGGCCCGGGCTACCGGTCCGGGGATTTTGGCCTCGTCTACATTGGCTTTGACGGTTACCACCCGCTCGTTATTGATCCGGTTAATGTTGCCGATCGAACCGGCAAAGGTTACGTCCGCTATGGTCGAGAGCGGAACCAGTTCGCCGGAAGGGGTCGGCAGCATCAGTTCATGCAGCACGTTGACCACTTTCCGATCGGCTTCTTTGAGCTGCACGGTAATGTCGTAA
>Ga0316195_10001360_pt1 | contig 10890 bp, 10 predicted proteins | sample Phised1_MG_FD_204937 | JGI IMG/M metagenome (GOLD analysis project Ga0316195, IMG submission 204937) | Coastal sediment microbial communities from Maine, United States - Phippsburg sediment 1 | ecosystem: Environmental > Aquatic > Marine > Coastal > Sediment | place: USA: Maine | collected... | reverse complement strand
CCGCGCGCACGCTGACGCTGTCGACGCCGCGCGCAGCCATGACCTCGCGCAATGCCTCCATGGCCTGCTCGGCCTTCTCCAGCGTGCGTGAGCCGATGATCACGGTGTAGCCCGCCTGCGCCCAGCGCCGTGCCAATCCGGTTCCCAGATCGCCCGTGCCACCGAGGATCGCGATGGTGTTGATACTGTCACTCATGAGAGATTACCCTGATGGTTGATGAGTTGCCGCGGCCGCGCGCCCTCACCACTGCGAGCGAGCGGCCGCCGCCACGGACTGCTACGCGGCGCGGCACCGGCCCGATCAGCAGCGGCATGAGTCGCGGGGCGCCCGCTGCTGTTACCGGCCAGGGCACGGAGCCTGGGCCCGGGAGTCCCGCTGCGGCGAGGGGCGCCGAAAAAACGCGGATGGTAGCAGAAGCTGAGAGCCCCGGTACAGGGAAAACGCGGCGACCGCCATGCGGCATGCAATAATTTTCCCCGCCTCTATAATACGCGCCCAATCGACCCGGGCCTGATGCGACCGCGCCACCACGGCCTGGAGGGCGGCGCCTCGCCGGCCGGCCCCGGGTTGCCATGGCCGTGATCGAGACTCGCATACACCGTAGAGGGGAATGTCCAAATGTCTGATGTACTTGCACTCACTGATAAGGTCGTGATCGTCACCGGCGGCACCAAGGGCGTGGGCCTGGGAATCACCCGCTGCTTCCTGCAGGCCGGGGCCGACGTGGTGGTGTGCGGACGCCAGCAACCCGAGAACCTGCCGGAGCACAATGGCAGGCGCGCCTTGTTCAAGGCCACCGATGTCCGCGACTACGCGCAGATAGAAGCCCTGGTGGCGTTCACCGTGGAGCGCTTTGGCCGCCTGGACGTGCTGGTCAACAACGCCGGCGGCGCTCCCCACGCCGACGCGGCCACGGCCAGCCCGCGCTTCTCCGAGGCGATCATCGCGCTCAACCTGCTGGCCCCGCTGAATTTCGCCCAGGTGGCCAACCGCGTCATGCAGCAGCAGGAGAGCGGCGGCTGCATCATCAATATCGCCAGCGTTTCGGCCGTGCGCCCCTCGCCCGGCACCGCCGCCTACGGCGCCGCCAAGGCGGGCCTGCTCAACCTGACGACATCGCTGGCAGTGGAGTGGGCCCCCCGCGTACGCGTCAATGCCATCACGGCCGGCATGATCAGGACCGAACAGTCACACCTCCACTACGGCGACGACGACGGCCTGGCGGCGGTCGCCAGCACCATACCCCTCCAGCGCATGGCGCTGCCGGAGGATATCGGCAATACCTGCCTGTTTCTCGCCTCCCCCCTCGCCGCCTACGTCAGCGGCGCCGCCCTGCTGGTGCATGGGGGCGGCGAGCGGCCCGCGTTTCTGGACGCCGCCAGCGCCAATTGAGCGCCGCTGTGCAGCCTCGCCCCGCGCCCGTCCGGCCCCAGACCGCCCAGGGCGGGGCCCGCCGTCGGCCCGTTTCGTGATGCACCACACACCCGCCGGGTAACTGCTTACTGCTTGCTGCAATTCACTCCAACGACGCCGGGCAGGCCTCCCCCTGCTGGCCGATACTGATGCCTGGTTCAGGTCTCCCGGGCACCCATGGAGTGCATCATGCTGTCATTTCCCGTCGACAAACTCTCGGCCGTCGTCATGCTGACCCTGCTCGGCGAGTCCGCCGCCGCTCTCAGCGTCGGCGCGGCCAGCATCGAGTCGCAACTCGGCGCCCCCCTGCGCGCGACCATCCCACTGCAGGGGACTGCCGCCCTCGCCGGTGAGCAGCTCATCGTCGAGCTGACCGGCGCCGCGGGCCGTTCGGCGAGCCCTTCGGCGAGCCGTTCGGCGAGCCGTTCGGCGGACGGCGGCACACTGACGCCCTGGCATTACGGCTTGCGCTTCGAGCCCGTCATCGACGGCGACACCGGGGTCATCCGCGTCACCAGCAAGGCGCCCGTGTCCGAACCCTACGTCAACTTCGTCATGAACGTGCGCTGGCCGGCGGGCAGCCTGATGCGGGAATACACCCTGCTGCTGGAGCCGCCGGCGGCGGAGAGCGCGGCCTCTGGCCGCGTCCTGCAGGCGAGCGCGGCCCAGCGCCAGCGCGCGGCGGCACTGCCAGCGGCCGCGGCGGTCGTCACCTTCGACAGCGCGCTGGTGACCCGGCCGGGCGATTCCCTCTGGCGGCTCGCCAGCCGCCTGCCGCGCCCCGAGGGCACCAGCATCCATCAGGCCATGAATGCGCTCTACCAGCTCAACCCGCAGGCCTTCGTCGGCGGCGACCCCGCCCGCATGCGCGCGCTGGTGCCGCTGCGGGCTCCCAGCGCCGACGAGGTGGCCGCCGCCCCCCGCCGCCTCAGGGCGCCGGCACCCCTGGCCGACGAAGCCCCCGCCGCCATCGCCCACAGCGCCCGCGCCGCTCCCGCGCACCCTGGACTGCAGGGCACAGCCAGCGAGGCCACGCCCGCGCCCGGCAACCCGCCCGCGCCAGAGGCCCGGGATGGCAGCCTGGCCGACCAGCTCGCCGGCATCAAGGCCGGCGTCGCCGTCGTGGAATCCGGCAAGCTCAGGACGCGCGCCGACATCGACGAACTGGAGCAGCACCTGCAGCGCCTGGTCAGCCAGTACGAGGCCATGTCCGCCCGCGCCAGGGCGCTGGAGCGGCAAGCGCTGCAGCGCCCGGCGGCGCCGCCCCCGGCAGGCACCGCACGGCCCGCGCTGGCGCCAGCCCCGGCATCCGCCGACCGGGCCGGTGCCGCAGAATTCAGCCTGCTGTTGTCGGTGATCGGAGGCTTCGGCGCGCTGGGCTACGCCGGGGGCCGGCGCCTGCCGGCGCCGCGCCGCCAGCCCAGCGGCGGCGCGGCGGCGGCGAGTCACTGCGCCCGCAGCCCGGGCGCCGGGTGGCGGCAGCTGCTGACCCGGTTCCGCAGGGCCAGGCCCACGGGCTCGGCCACCTACGAAAACCCCCATCGCGGGCCGTGCGCTACCGCACTGGAGCCGGCCGGCACCGCGGCGACGCCCCGCCCCCAGCGCTCGGAGCGCGAGCTGCGCGAGGCGATCCTCCGACACCCGCTGCGCTCGGAGCTCAAGCTGGAGCTACTGCGGTCCTATGCCGCCAGCGGCCAGCGCGCCCGCTTCGAGAACCTGGCCCGGTCGGCGCTCGCACAGGCACCCGCCCTGGCGTCGGACATCGACGCCCTGCGCAGCGCCAGCAGCTTCGCCGCGTAGCGCGCCCCCCAGCCCTCCGGCGGCAGGCCGCTGAGCGCGGCCATTGACCGAACCGCTCAGACCGCGCCACAATGGCCGCCGCAGGCACCCGGTCGCAGCTCAGGGACGGGCGCGGGGTCACAATCGGTCAATGGCAATTGTCATTAATTGTCATTGCTTCCCACCAGGAAATGCGTACCCTACCGCCCAGTTGCAATCCCCCCGAACAATGAGAGGTCCGCATGAGCGCAGAAGCGGAAACGAGCACTGCAGCGAGCGCATTGGAGCAGTTCCGGCTCGACACGCGCCAGTGGCTCGAGCACAACTGTCCACCCTCCCAGCGCAAACCCATTACCAGCGAGGAGCAGGTCTGGGCGGGCCGCCGTCAGACTTTTCCGAGCGAAGACGCCAGGCGCTGGTTCGAGCGCATGCGCGACCGCGGCTGGACCGTGCCGGGCTGGCCCCGCGAGTACGGCGGCGCCGGCCTCAGCCCCCAGGAATGCCAGGTGCTCGAGGAGGAAATGCAGCGCCTCAAGTGCCGCATTCCCCTCTATGACCAGGGTATCTGGATGCTGGGGCCAGCCCTGCTGGAATTCGGCAACGAACAGCAGAAGCGCGACCACCTGCCGCGCATCGCGCGTGGCGAGATCCGCTGGTGCCAGGGCTACAGCGAGCCCGGCGCAGGCTCCGACCTGGCCAGCCTGCAATGCAAGGCCGAACTGCAGGGAGACCACTTCCTGGTCAACGGCACCAAGATCTGGACCACCTTCGGCGACAAGGCCGACTGGATATTCTGCCTGGTGCGCACCGACCCGAGCGCGCCGAAGCAGGAAGGCATCAGCTTTCTGCTGATCGACATGGCTCAGGAGGGCATCACGGTCAGCCCGATTCCGCTGATCAGCGGCGAGTCGGAATTCTGCCAGACATTCTTCGACAACGTCAAAGTTCCCGTCGAAAACCTGGTGTCGGAGCTCAACAAGGGCTGGTCCGTCGCCAAGGGCCTGCTCAAGCACGAGCGCACGCTGATGGCCAAGATGAGCACGGCCAATCAGCGCGTCAGCAACCTGCCGGCGGCAGAGATGGCCCGACGCTACGCCCCCATGGTTGACGGCAAGCTGGCGGACGCTTCGCTGCGCGAGCGGCTGGTCGAGCACGAGATGAATTTCCGCGCCCTTGGCCTGACCCACTTCCGGACCTACGAGGAACGCCTGCACGGCATCCAGTCGTCCGTGTCGCTGATCATGAAATACGTCGGCACGGAGGAGGAAAAGCGCAGGACGGAACTGCAGGTGGCGCTCATGGGCAGTCGTGGTCTGGGCTGGAAGGGCGACGGCTTCAGCGACGAGGAGCTGCTGGCGACCCGCGGCATGCTGTTCGCCAAGGCCCTGTCGATCGCTGGCGGCACCTCGGAAGTTCAACTGAATATCATAGCCAAACGGGCTCTGGGCCTGCCGGAGTAATCAACCGAACCCGCCGATTGCTAGGGGTGATCAATGGCACTGGTACTGAACGAAGAACAACGCCTGCTCAAAGATAGCGCCAGCGGCTTTCTGGCCGAGAGCGCCCCGGTCGGGGCGCTGCGCGCGCTGCGCGACAGCAACGACCCGCTGGGCTACTCTGCGCCGCTGTGGCAGCAGATGGTCGAACTGGGCTGGTCCGGCGTGGTCCTGCCCGAGGCCTACGGCGGGCTGGAGTTCGGCTTTCTCGGACTGGGAGCCATCTTCGAAGAGTGCGGCCGCAACCTCAGCGCCAGCCCGTTGTTCGGCACGCTGGTGCTGGGTGCGTCGGCTCTGGTGCTGGGCGGCAGCGACCAGCAGAAGGCCTCACTGCTGCCGCAGGTCGCGGCCGGCCAGCTCACCCTGGCGCTGGCGCTGGAGGAGTCGCCGCACCACGCCCCGGCCCAGTGCGCCCTGGAGGCCAAGCCTCACGGCGATGGCTGGGTGCTCAATGGCGCCAAGCAGTTCGTGCTGGACGGGCACAGCGCCGACCAGCTCATCGTCGTAGCCCGGAGCAGCGGAACGCCGCCGTCGACCAGCGGCCTGAGCCTGTTCATCATCGCGGCGGACACGGCCGGAATCCGCCGGACCCGCACCACCATGATCGACAGCCGCAATGCTGCGGACATCACTTTCGACAACGTGATCGTTCCCGCCGGCAGCCACCTGGGAACCATCGACCAGGGCTGGGACCTGCTGGAACCCGTGCTCGACCGCGGACGCATCGCGCTGGCTGCGGAGATGCTCGGTGGCTGCCAGGAGGTGTTCGAGCGGACGCTGGCCTACCTGAAGCAGAGGGAGCAGTTCGGGGTAAAAATCGGCAGCTTTCAGGCGCTCAAACACCGCGCCGCGCTCATGTACATCGAGCTTGAACTGTCCCGCTCGGTGGTACTGGACGCGCTCAGCGCCATCGATGATCGGCGCCCCGACCTGCCCATGGTCGCCAGCCTGGCGAAAGCCAAGCTCAACGACACCTACCACCTGATCACCAACGAGGCCGTCCAGATGCACGGCGGCATCGGCGTCACCGACGAACTGGATATCGGCCTCTTCCTGAAGCGCGCCCGGGTGCTGGAGCAGGCGCTCGGCAATACGGGATTCCACCGCGACCGCTACGCGACGCTGTCAGGCTACTGATCCCACCCAAACGCCCGGTGGCAGCCGCCATGGCGCTTGCGCCGGCCCCCTTGCGGGGGGCCGAGGTAAACGTGACGGGCAGGATGCAGGGAAGTCGCTGAGATGCCGCCTGCGGGCGGCGGCATTGAGGCGCCACTCGGTGGAGAGCGGCCATGCAGGAGAGGTGGGACGCCTCAATCCACCAGGGGATCGAAGTCAAACTTGCTGATACCGCAATCCGGACACTCCCAATCCTCCGGGACGTCGTCCCAGCGGGTGCCGGGAGCGATCCCCATATCAGGCAACCCCAGCTCCTCGTCGTAGATGAAGCCGCAGATCACGCACTCCCATTTTTTAAAATCGCTCATATTGACTCCTACCTAGAGGGGCACCGGATTTTTGCGCTGCGAATGTTACCACGAGCCCCCGGCGAGCAACCACCGCTCACCATGACAATTTGTTCAGGCGCCTCACGGCAGCGCGCCCTCACCGCTCGTAGTGCATCAGCGCCTTCCACCACAGCCCTGGCAACAGCGCGTGCCACAACGCCAGCAGGCGCGCCTCGCCGGGGTAGATCACCGGCCGCCCCCTGGCAACACCGCGATCGATCGCATCGATGATCTTTTCGGGGTCGGCCAGGCGGCCACTCTCCTTGGCCAGGGCGAGGCTGCCGGGGGTGTCGGTAGCGAGCGTCTGCTCGACCAGCGGCGTGTTGACCGCCGGCGGGCACACGAGGTGAACTTTGACGCCAGTACCGCGCAACTCGTGGTGCAGCGTCTCGGCGTAGACATTCACCGCCGCCTTCGAGGCGCAATAGGCGCCCATCTTGGGCACCATGGCCTTGCCCGCCACCGACCCGAACAGGATCAGCTGACCGCGCTGCTGCGCCAGCATGTCCGCAAGCACCGCCTTGACGATGTAGACCGTGCCCGCAAAGTTGATCTGCATGAGCGCGATCACGGCGTCGGCGTCGTGATCGCGCAGCGCGTGGCTTGGCATCAGCGCGGCGGCATGCACCAGGCGGTCGATCGGTCCCAGTTGCGCGCGCACGGCGGCCACCACGCGCTCGACCTCGTCGCGGCGGGAAATATCGCAGCGGAAGGGCTGGATCAGCTCGCTCAGCGCGGCGGTCTGCGCCAACCCCGCCTCATTGAGATCCAGAATCGCCACCCTGGCGCCGGCCGCGGCCAGCCGCAGCGCACAGATGCGCCCCATACCGCTGGCGCCGCCGGTCACGAGCGCCACTTTAATACCTTCCATCATTGCCATCCTCCGCTGTTATTGTGGTACTGCACCGCTGGTGTCGCGGCTCAGGGCTTGCTGATACGCACCCGCGTCTTGACCTGACCCGCGTTGTCGGCGGCGACGATCGACACGTTGTCTACGCGGGCGCCGCCGCCACGCTCGACCGCAGCCAGCCAGGCAATCACCTGCGGCACCGGCGCCTCTTCGAGCCACACTTGCGCGGCGCGGTCGCCGACCGGCTGGAAGCGCTGCATGACCAGCTCGTGCTGCGGCAGCGACGCATCCACCATCGCCGACAGGCTCTCACCGCTGCTGCCACCCTGCCAGCCACTCCGGCGCTCCTTGATCTCCCGCGCCGCCTCGCGCATCCAATCCAGCGCCGCGACCGCATTGGCGTTGGCCTCCTGCCTGCGCGCCAGGGCCTCGGTGACCGGTGACCACACGCCGAGGTAGAGCAGAATGGCCACCGACGCCAACCCCAGGGGTACCAGCAGCAGCTGATCGCGGCGGCTGAGACGTTCAAACCATGCCCTCACGCTCCGGCCTCCTTCACTTCGATGCGCGCCACAATGCCATCGGCAATCGCGCTGCTGTTGAGCAGCCTCGCCTGCAAGCGGGACTGTTCGAGGGCGCTTCTGAGCTGCTCGATCTGCTGGAAGCTCTGGGCCCGCACTTCGAACTGCAGCGTAGTGGAATTGCCGTCGTAACTGATGCTGCGCAGCGAGTAACCCGCCTTACCCTCCAGCCGGGGGCCAAGCCGCGCCACCAGGTCGGCGAAGTTGGACGGACCGAACGACTGCACCTGCGCCAGCGCCGCCCGCAGCTGGCGCTCGGGGCTCTGTATTCTGCCCTGGGGAAAGACCTCCCGGGCCAGCGCGTATTTTTCCTGCTCGAGCTGGAGCGAGCGCTCCTTGACCGCCCGGTACTCAAAGGCGAGCGCTCCCATATTGACCACCAGCGCGGCCAGGCCAACCGCCGCCACCGGCTTCCACTGCTGCCAGTAGCGCTGCCAGGACAGCGCGGGACGGAAGTCGCCCTGCAGCAGATCGAGTCCCGCGGCCGGTAGAAACTGCGCCTGCCAGCTGAGTCGATGCGCCACCGGCTGCCGGGTAACGCGCCGCCCGCCCAGCTCCTCGACATCCGGTGTGCCCGGCTCTCCCTGCTGATAGACCCAGCAGATCTCCTCGCCGTCGGCGCCAGGCGCCGCCCCCGGGAGCGCGGCAATGACGTCGACAGCCTGCCAGGGCGCGACAAAGCTGCCGCAGGGCCCGGTGCGCGCGACGAACTCGCCGTCCCGGAACAGCCAGGTCTGGGCGCCGTCCCGCCAGGGCAGCAGCAGCGCCTCGGGCACCAGCGCGCTGAGACCCAGTCCGCGCTCGCGGAACCGGGCGAGGTACTCCTCGACCACCGTGCGGCGCATCACGGCGACACCCAGAGCAGCCCCCTGAACGGCAGTATAGGCGTAATGCAGGTCCTCGGTGTTCTCAGCCACGTCCTCTTCCAGGGTGAACGGCACGATCTGCCGGTAATGGCGCCGCTCGGCATCATTGAGCGTCACCGAGCGCAAGGTGACGCGCTCCGGCGGCACCAGCAGAACGATGCCGGCAGCGTCATCGCCGGCGCAGCGGGCCAGGCCGTCCAGATCGCCGCTGCCGGGCTCGCCGAGGACGCCATCGACCAGCGGCACCCATTCGTAGGCGTCGGCATCGCCGCGCTGTCGCACCAGCAGGCGCCGACTGATCTGTGAGCCAGGGGGGGAAAAAAAGTCTCTCATAGCATCCGCAAACTTCGGGCCAGCACTTTGGCCTTGTTATCGGTAATCTGGACGACGCTGTCCAGCGCCTGATCAATCCGACCCACTCGGGTCTGGGAGGAGATCACAAACAGATCGCCGCTGTCCACCAGATTGGACGGTGGCAGCGGCGTCAATCCCCACTCCGGACGCCTGAGAAATTCGGCAAGGCCGTGAATTTCGCCATTGGCCATCGCTTCCTGCAAGGTCTCGGCCCGCTCCAGCGGCAGCGGCGTCAGATTGAGCGGGTCCTCTTCATAGAGCGACCGCAGCACGGCGGTGCCGGCGCTGGCCACATTGATGGTGCCGCCGTCCAGGGGCCACACGGTGACGAGCGGCTCGAGCGCCTGGAACAGCTCGGGCGTCATGCCGCTGACCAGCAGCAGCTCAGAGACATCGCGCATCGCGCCATCGGCCGTTCGATAGGGCGGGGACTGATCGCTGTAATACGGCAGCTCGGCACCGCTGAACCCGGTCTCCAGCTGATCGCCATCGAGCCAGTCCACCAGCGCCTCGGTCAGGGCAATGGCCTGATCCAGTTCGACTTCAAGCCCATCGAGGCTGCGCAGCAGGCGCACGAAGCGCCGCTGTTCGAGATTGTTGGGGACGTCGGGCTGCACCGTCGGCGGCCCGGTGGGGCGCAGCGAGTTGAGGTTGAAGCGGCCCTGGATATCGACCACGTCAAAGGCGATCCAGCCGTGATCGGTGGCGTAGCGCCCGGACAGTTCGAGCGGCGCCATCGCCGGCAGCGCATCGTCAGTGGCGGCATCCGTGGCGGCATCAGTGGCGGCATCGCGCTCGCGGCGCTTGAACTTCAGCAGCTCGATGGCGAGTTCCTCCACGCCGATCAGGTAGTACCACGCCTGGTCGGCGAGCAGTTGGTTCTCGGCGCGGCGCGCCGCTATGATCGCCGACTTGCTCAGGCCCGTCACCACCACCATGGCCACCGCCAGCACAAACAGCGCGATCAGCAGCGCGGCCCCACCCTGGGAGCGCGCCGGCACGGTTTGATCACTGCGGCAGCAATTCATAGATCCGCGTAATGCCTCCCAGGTTGTCGAGTTCCAGCGCGATTTCCACCGCTGCGGGCAGCTGTTCGTCCTCATTGGCGGGCGGCCATCGCTCCACCCAGCCGCGCTCGATGCTTGCCAACTGCGCGGCGGGCAGCACCCGCACGCGCATGCTCTTCACTCCGGTGAGCAGCACGCGCTCCCGCGAAGGGGTCGAGGCGACGCGGTCGAGCGCCTGCCAGTAGCCCCGCACGACGCTGTCGCCGTCAAAGCGATAGTAGACCCGCTGCAGCTCGCTGCGGGGGGTGCGCAGAGGATTGTGCCAACCGCGCCGATTCAGCACCAGCGCGGCATCGGCGCCATCGCTGACGGCAAACGCGGCCTCCCTTTCGCCATCGACACCGCGACTGGCGAAGCCGGCCGCCTGCCGGACATCGGTGCCAAAGACATTGAAGAACCGCTGCAGGCTGCCCAGCTGCTGTGCCTTGGCGTCATAGGCCAGGCGCGACCGGTTGACGCCGTCCAGGGCGGCGTAGGATGCGGCGCCGATCAGCGCTGTGATCGCCAGCGCCAGCAGCAGCTCCAGCAGGGTGAAGCCACCCTCTGCAGGCGCCGTCCGGCCGCGTTCAGCGCGCATCGAAATACGCCTGTGCATTGACCAGCGCCGTCTTGTTCTGGCGATCGGCGCTGACATCGACCACCAGCCGGTAGTAGCCATCGACCTCGGTGGGCACGGTCTCCAGCCGCCAGTACCACGTTCTGCCGGCCATGAACTCCTCGCCCTCCTCAACGCGCTCGGGGCGATCGCCCACCCACAGCGCTCCCAGGCGGGTCAGCGCGAGGCGGTTCTGCGCCACCGCATTGGCCACCATGCGCTCTTCCTGGACGCGCAGACCGCGGACGCGCTCGGCCGCGTTCAGCAGCAACGGGGGCAGCACCAGACCGATCACGGCCAGCGCCACGATCACCTCGATCAGTGTGAAGCCCTCGGCAACGCCCTCGGCGAAGCCCTCGGTGAAGCCCTCGGTGAAGCCCCTG
>Ga0316195_10001359_pt1 | contig 10890 bp, 13 predicted proteins | sample Phised1_MG_FD_204937 | JGI IMG/M metagenome (GOLD analysis project Ga0316195, IMG submission 204937) | Coastal sediment microbial communities from Maine, United States - Phippsburg sediment 1 | ecosystem: Environmental > Aquatic > Marine > Coastal > Sediment | place: USA: Maine | collected... | reverse complement strand
CGCGGCGGGTTACCGTCGCGCCCTTTTTCTTTGCCGTTGGGGATCTCGCTGACTCATTAACGTATAGTATTAAAGGTGTACAAAGACTGTACATCGATCGGAAACTTCGCTAAGCTATGGGCCTGCTCGGGGGAGTCGGTATCCCCTGAATCTGCCAGGACGTCTCTCACGAAAGGGAAGCTGGAACTCGACATGACCGAGTCCTTGATGAAACGCATCGCGAGCGGCGACGAGGCCGCGGTGGCCGAGGTGATGGAGCAGTACGGCTCCCTCGTCTGGGCGATCGCCCGTCGCCTGACGCGCAACCCTTCGGATGCTGAAGACGCCGTGCAGGAAATATTCACAGACATCTGGCGCAGTGCGCACCGCTTCGACCCCACCGCCGGTTCGGAGAAGGTCTTCGTCACCATGATCGCGCGGCGACGCCTGATCGACCGGATGAGGCGCCTGGCCAACCGCGTGCAGACGGAATCCACCGACGTGCTCGACGAACTCGGCTTTCATACGCCGGACACGGCGGGGGAAATCAGCGTCGAGGCCGAGCGGGCCGCGCGGGTCGTGGCAACACTCAGGCCGGAGCAACGGCAGGTCATCGAACTCGGCCTGCTGCAGGGGCTCTCCCACTCGGACATCGCCAGCGTGACCGGCATGCCGCTGGGAACCGTAAAGACCTTCATGCGCCGTGGCCTGATCGCTGTCCGGGAGAAACTCGGCATCACGCCAGGCGCATTGCTGCACGCCGGCGCATGAGCGCCTCGTTCCAGGACGAAGACAATCTTGCTGACCTGCTGGTACAGAGGGAGACGGGTGGCCTCGGCGCCGCCGAGTCGCGTGAGCTCGACGCCTTGCTGGAGGCTGCGCCAGGAAGCGAGCTTGATGCGCTGGCCTCGGCCGCCGCGGCGTTGACCCTCGCGGTGCGACTGCCGCTCGAGCCGCTTCCGGCAGATCTCCAGGCGCGGCTCCTCGCGCAGGGCCGGGCCGCGGTGCGCGAGCTCTCGGTTGGAAAGGTCGTGTCATTGACCGCCCGACCGGCTCGCTCGCCCACGCCAGGTATTTCACCCGGTTGGTTTGCCGCCGCCGCCTGCCTGGTGCTCGCGGTGGCAGCCTGGTGGCCTAGGGTGACCGCAAGGGATGTCGTGGCGACTGCGACACCCGTCCTCCCGACGCTGTCCCAGCAGCGGGACACCCTGCTTGCGGGGGCCACCGGCACTGTCAGGGCGACGTGGTCGGGTACGGACGATCCCGCTTCGGCAGGCATCGCTGGCGATGTCGTCTGGGATCCCGCAAAGCAGACCGGCTACATGCGCTTTGTCGGCTTGCCTGCCAATGACGCCTCGGCCGAGCAGTACCAGCTGTGGATCTTCGACGGCACGCGCGACGACCGGTATCCGGTGGACGGTGGGGTCTTCGGCATCCCGCCGGGGGAGACGGAGGTGATCGTGCCCATCCGCGCGCGCCTGCCGGTCCGCCAGGCAGTGCTGTTTGCCGTGACGGTCGAGCGGCCCGGCGGCGTGGTAGTCTCCTCGCGCGAGCGAATCGTCGCCCTGGCGAAGGTGGCGACCGGCTGATCTGAATCCATCCGGGACTGTCTGGAGGCGGCGTGAGCAGCGGCAGCGACCATCCTCCCCTGGCCCAGTGCGCGTCCGCGGTCCTGATGATCCGTCCGGCGGCCTTCAGCGCGAACCCGGAGACGGCTGCCAGCAACGCGTTCCAGTCGACCGAGGCCGCCACGGACCGCGACCGCGAGATGGCGCTTCGCGAATTCGACGGCCTCGTCGGCGCCCTCGAGCAGGCAGGCGTGGACATCGTCCTGGTTCACGATGAGGCAGACCCGCCGCGGCCCGATGCCGTATTTCCCAACAACTGGCTCAGCCTGCATCATGACGGAACGGCCGTGCTCTATCCGATGCTCTCGCCCCTGCGGCGCCGCGAGCGGCGCCGCGGCGTGCTTGCGGCAATCGAGAGTCGCGGCTTCCAGGTCCGGCGGATCCTCGACCTGACCGGCTGGGAGTCCAGCGACCTGTACCTCGAGGGGACGGGCAGCGTGGTCTTCGACCACCGCCAGCGCGTCGCCTACGCCTGCGCCTCGCCGCGTACCCAGGCGCGTCCTCTCGAGCAGCTGGTGACGGAGCTGGGATATCGGTCCGAGCTCTTCGTCGCGACCGGGCCGGCTGGCGAGGCGATCTACCACACCAATGTGCTGATGTGCGTCGGCGAGGACTTCGCCACCCTGTGCTCCGAGGCCATCGGCGACTCCGTGGAGCGCCGCCGCGTATCCGAGGCCCTGGAACAAGGCGGCCACGAACTGATCGGGATCAGTCGTGCCCAGATGAACGCCTTTGCCGGCAACATGCTTGCCCTGGCGACCCGGGGCGGGGGCAGGGTCGTCGCCCTGTCGGCGGCGGCCTGGGATTCCCTGGAGGCCGCACAGCGGCGACGCCTGGAGCGCCATGGCGCGATCGTCACTGCGGCCGTGCCGACGCTGGAGCGATTCGGGGGCGGCAGCGTCCGCTGCGCGCTCGCCGAGATATTCCTGCCAGGCGCCGCGCCCGGAGCACCGGCGACTGCCGGCTGACGGGGGGCTCGCCTTGCCAGGGCGCGGCGGCACCGGGTGTTAGAATCACCCTCGCCCTTCGCCGCCGATGCTGGAGTCAAATCACCTTGCTGGAACTGGGCCTCAAGACGCTGCTCGCCTATTTGCTGGGGTCCGTGATGGGCGCGCTGCTCATGGGGCGCCGGCGCGGCGTGGACATCCGCCAGCTCGGCAGCGGCAATGCCGGCGGCACCAATGCGCTGCGGACCCAGGGAATCGGTTTTGCCGTGGGCGTGATCCTCGTGGATCTCGGCAAGGCGCTCATCGCCGTCGGGCTGCTGCCTGGCTGGGACATTCCGGGCGTCGGGGCCGACCCGGACGTCGCGCGGGGGTGGCTGGTCGTCGCCTGCGCGGCCGGCGTCGCCCTGGGGCACGTCTGGCCCCTGTACCATGAGTTTCGCGGCGGCAAGGGAGCCGCGACGCTGGCCGGCGCGCTGGCCGTGATGGCGCCCGTCGTGTTCGCGCTGGTGCTCGCCACCTGGCTGGCCGTCGTCATGATCTCAGGCTACGTCGGCCTGGCCACCATGATCGCGGCCTTCACCGTCCCGTTCGCGGTCGTCATTCTCGTCCACCCCTTGCCGGTACCTCTGCTGGTCTTCGCACTCGCCATGGTGGTGTTCGTCCTCTACACGCATCGCGCCAACATCGCCAGGCTTCGTGCGGGCACCGAGAACCGCATGACAGCCTTGTGGCTGTTCCGCCCAAGGGACGCGGGGCGTTGAGCCGCCGCCACGACCTGCTGCGGCTGCTTGCGGACGGCTGCGAGCACTCGGGCGAGGCGCTGGCCGCGTCGCTCGACGTCAGTCGCGCCGCGGTCTGGAAGCAGGTGCGGCAACTGTCTGCCTGGGGTCTGGAGGTCGAGGCGGTGGCCGGGCGGGGATACAGGCTTTCGGCGCCGCTCGATCTGCTTGAACGCGACGCGCTGCTGGCTGCGCTGCCCGCTCGGGCACGCGACAGCCTGCGGCGGCTTGAGCTGGCAGACGAGCTCGCCTCGACCAATGAGACCCTGCTTGCCGTGACCGACCTGGCGCCCGGCACGGCCGACGTCTGCCTGGCCGAGTTCCAGAGCGAGGGCCGTGGCCGGCGGGGCCGGCGTTGGCTGGCGCCCTTCGGCTCGGGAATCTGCCTGTCGGTCGGCTGGTGTTTTGCCGAGGTGCCGCCGCAGCTGTCGGCGCTGTCCCTTGCGGCGGGTGTTGCTGTCCGGCGGGCGCTGTCCGGCCTGGGTGTCGAGGGAATAGACTTGAAGTGGCCGAACGACATCCTCTGGCAGGGACGCAAGCTCGGCGGCATCCTCTGCGAGCTGCGCATGGAGGCGGCCGGTCCGGCCTACGTGGTCATCGGCATCGGCTTGAACCTGCGCCTGCCGCCAGCGGCGCGCGCCGCGATTGCCGAGACCGGCCTCCAGGTCGCCTCGGTCGACGAGATCGCGGGCGGTGACCTGCCGCCGAGGTCGGCGCTGGCGGCCGCCCTGGTGAACCAGCTGGTGCTGTCGCTCGAGGAGTTCGAGCGGGCCGGCTTCCGGCCCTTCTTTGACGAGTGGAGCGCGGCGGATGCCCTGGCGGGGCGTGCCGCACGCGTCGAGCACGGCAACACGCTGATCGAGGGCACCGCCCGCGGCATCGACCTCGATGGCGCCTTGCTGCTGGAAGCGGGCGGGCAGATACGGCGATTCGTGTCCGGTGAAGCCAGCCTGAGGCCCGTCGCGTGAAGCTGCTCGTGGACGTCGGCAATACCCGGATCAAGTGGGCGGTGCTCGACAACGGGAAGCTGTCGCGCCTGGGTGCCGTGGTGCATCGCCAGGTCCCCGCCGCTGACTGGCTGGTCGCGCTGGACGCCATCGAAGGGCATCCCGAGGCGATCCTGGTTGCAAACGTCGCCGGACCGGCCGTCGCCGGGCTGATCAGAAACTGGGCGCACACGCGCCATGGGCAGCAGCCGGCGTTCGTACAGGCAAGCCGCGCCGCTGCGGGAGTCGAAAACTCCTATGAGCACCCCGAGGCGCTCGGTGTCGATCGCTGGCTGGGCATGATCGCCGCATGGCAGCGGGTCCACGGGGCCGTGGTGTGCATCATCGCGGGAACCGCGACGACGGTGGATGCGCTGGACGAGCGGGGGCGGCACACGGGAGGCCTCATCGTCCCCGGTTACGACATGATGGTCGATTCGCTGCTCGGCCAGACGAGTGACATCGCTCGCGCCGCGAAGCTGGAATCGCCCAGGGCCGATGGCTTGCTGGGGCGCAACACGGCGGCGGCGGTCGACCTGGGTGCGCGGCTTGCGCTGGCGGCGCTGGCCGAGCGTGTCACCGACTGGGTCGGCAAGCAGGGTGGCGTGACCCCGCGAGTCCTGCTCAGCGGCGGGGCCGCATCGCGGATCGAACCGTTGCTGGAGTTGCCGGTCGAAACTGTCCCGGACCTGGTTCTCGAGGGCCTGGCCGTGCTGGCGGAGGGAAGGTGAAATTGCGCTCGATCATTGTTCTGTTGCTGCTGGCAAACGTCGGCTTCTTTGCCTGGTCTCAGTGGATCGTGCAGCCGGCGAGCATGCCCGCGACCAGGGTGGCGACCGGCGGTCGATTGGTGCTGGCGAGCGAGGCGCCCGCGACCTCGCCGTTGCCGTCACTGCGGCTCGACGCCGACACGAGCTGCGTCAGCCTCGGTCCGTTCCTCGATCTCACCGAGGCAGCGAGGGCCTCGGCCAGGTTGCGCGAAGCCGGGCTCGGTCCCCGCCAGCGTGCCGCCGACGGTCCGGTCTGGGCGGGCTACTGGGTGTCGATGACCGGGATCGCCGACGCCAGCGCCGCTGAGACAATCTTGGAACGCCTGCGTCAGATGGGCGTGGGCGACGCCTACATCATGCCGGGCGAAGGAACAGGGCCGACAATTTCGCTGGGCCTGTTCACCGAACGGCCGCGCGCGATGCGGCGCGTGGACGAGGTCCGCGCGCTGGGATACCAGCCCGAAGTCGCGGAGCGTCAGCGCTCGGGAACGGTTTACTGGATCGACGTGGATATCCGCAAGCCGGAGGAACTGCCGGATCCGGCCACCTATGACGGCGATTCGGGCCGGATTTTCAGGCTGCAGGTGCAGCCCTGCGACCCGGCCGGCCAGTCCAGCCAGCCCGTGACGCAGATGGGCCTTCCCGACGGCGTCCCCGGCTAAGTTATCATTCGGTTCCAGGCAACGCCTGGCCCCTCTTCCATGCCGGGTTAGCTCAGACGGTAGAGCAACTGATTTGTAATCAGAAGGTCGCGGGTTCGACTCCTGCACCCGGCACCACGACCAACGTCCTGATCGGCGCCCGCGTTGCCCGCTGAAGCCGTTTCGGCGTCCAATCTTGAGAATCCATCCATGACCAACTGGCACACACTGGCACTGCTTCTCCTGGCCCTGGTCGTCAACCCGGCTCTCGGCGACCCTGCTCCGCAGGCGCATGACATGGCCCTCGAAAGTACGGCAAGCAGCATTCCGGCAGCGGCGGTCGCGGCGGTCGCTGCAGTAGATCGATTCACGACGGCGCTTTCCAGGGGCGACCTGGAGCAGGCACGCGCTGAGCTGGACCCGAACGTCCTGATCCTGGAGAGCGGTGGCGCGGAGTACTCGGCGGCAGAGTACATGGGTGGCCATGCCATGGACGACGCTGCCTTTCTCAAGACCGCTCACCAGCAACTCCTGCATCGCGCCGCGCACGCCAGTGGTGATCTGGCCTGGGTGGCGAGCGAGAGCGAACTGAATCTCCAGCAGGCCGACGAGCCGGTGACCTTGCTCAGCACGGAGACCATGGTGCTGCAGCGAGCTGCGGGAGTGTGGAAGATCGTGCACATCCACTGGTCGTCGCGGCGGAAGACGCCGGGGGCCGGCCACTGAGATGTGAGGCGCGGATCGGCACGCCTCAATCCGGCGCGCGAGGCTTTCTGATGTCCGGCCCCATCACGCGCGTCCCGAGAACACGACGGCGGGCTCCAGTCTCAGTACCGGCCGGGCGCTGATCAACGCTGCGAACACGCTGACGACGAGCACCATGGCACCGCCCAGGATGGGCGTGAACCACATCATCCGGAACGGGAAACCCTGGGCCGTGACAATCGGACCTGCGATTCCGCAGAGGCCGAGCCCCAGCCCGGTGCCGATCAGCGCACAAACGCCGGCCTGCACGAAGATCATGGCGAGCAGCAGACCAGAGGTCGCACCCATCGCCTTGAGGACCGCGTATTGCTGCAGATTCTCCACGTTGAAGATGTACAGCAGGACCGCGGTCATGCCGAAGCCGACCGTCACCGCCAGCGTCAGCATGGCGCCGACGTCGCCGACATCCTCGGAGTTGACCAGGTTCCAGCGAACCGTGTCCTCCTTGAATTCGGCCGCCGTCCTGGCGCGCAAGCCGGTTCGCGCTGCGATGCTGCGGGCCAGTTCGGCTGGCTCAACACCGTCCATGGCGCTCGCCATGATGAACGTCAGTCGATGCCGCTCCGGCGGCAGGATGCGAACGGCGTTTGACAGCGTCGTGTACATGAGCGGCCGTGGCGGGAACCGCGGCAATGCCTGGGCGTAACCGATGACGATCACCCTGTGGTCGTTGACCAGCAACTCGTCTCCCGCGGCCAGTGGCCGGGTCGGCGCTGTGAGATGGGGCCCGTCGTGCGGCCATTGGTCACGCTCGAAGCGCGGGGTCTCGAGCTTGCCGACGGTGCCCCCGGAGTCGATGAGCACGGCATCCGGCGCACGAAGTGATGCGCCCAAGGGCGAGTCACGCCCGCGCACCGGCACACCGGCCAGCATCGCGTCATCCACGCCAACGAGCTGGAACGACTGGAAACGCCCGCCAGGAAGCCGGGCCTCCGCCACGGCCATGGCCAGCGGCGCTGCGGTTCGCACACCCCTGACGCTGCGTACGCGGTCAAGGGACGATGCGGGAATGTTGGTTGTCTGCTCGACCGATTCCACGGCCGGGTCCATCACCCACACGTCGGCTGCGGGATTGTCCGAGATGAGCGAGAAGCCGCGGGTCATGAAGCCGCAGAAGAACGCCGCGGCGAAGGTCACCAGGAATGAAGTAAAGGCGATGCCGAACAGCAGGCCCGTGTACTTGCCGCGATCACCCGCCAGCATCTTGATCGCGATGCGCAGCATGGGCGTGGGACTGCTCAGCCCGCCGGCACCTGGATGAACACATCCAGATGCTGGCCGACGTATACCGGCAACTTCGCGTGGTCGAAGCTGTAGATGACCTGCAGCACGCGGGTATCCACGCGCTCCGTCGAGCTGCCGGTGAAGGAAGCCTTCGGGGCGACGTAGGGCTCGATGCTCTCGAAGCGCAGGTCCGTTCGCATTTCAGGCTGGCCGCGCACGACGGCGACGGCGGCCGCAGCGGGTTGAATCCGCGCCGCATCATGTTCGTCAATATCCACCCGCACCCGCAGCCTGACATCATCACCGACGATCATCAGGGGAGTGGCCAGCACACCGCTTTCGGCGAACTCACCGGGCCTGGTATTGATCTGCAGGACGCGACCCGCGATCGGCGAACGGACAATGCGGCGATCGATCTCGACGCGGATCCGTTCCAGCTCGGCACGCGCCGCGGCCAGCGCCGCCTCGTCGACCTGAACGTCGAACTGCCGGATGCGATATTGCTCGTCGCTGAGGACATGCTGGGCGTGGAGTCGGTCCGCAAGCCCGGACTGGTAATTCGTCCTGGCCAGCTGCGCTTCGGCTTCCCGGACATGCGCAGCCGCCAGCGGCAGCTGCGCACGCAGGTCCCTGTCATCCAGCCTGAAGAGCATGGCACCTTGCTCGACATGCTCGCCCCATTTGACGGCAACGGCCTCGACGATGCCCGGGACCGGCGTGCCCACGGCGATGTTGCCGCCGCCGGCTTCCACGACGCCCGTGCCGGCAACCTGGTCGGCAAACGGTGGCCGTGCTTGCGGCGGTGGAGCTTGCCGCCCCAGATCGTCTTGCGTTTGCGGCACTTGCTGGCCCCTTTCGCCTTGCAGGACGGCGAACACGGCGATGCCAAGACCGATCGCAGCGGCCATGGGCAGCAGCCAGTCGCGACTCTTCATGATTGCCCTCCCGGTTCAGGGGCCCCGGTGACCGCCATGACCCGGCCGTCCTCCATTCGCGCCACCCGATCGGCATAGCCGAAAATACGCGTGTCGTGAGTCGCCACGATCAGTGCGCGGCCCATTGCGCGACCTGCGCGCCGCAGCAGGTCGACCATCGCAGCCCCGGTCTCGTGATCGAGATTGCTGGTCGGTTCGTCGCACAGCACCAGCCGCGGCTCGCGGGCAAGGGCCCGGGCGATGGCGACCCGTTGTTGCTGTCCGCCGCTCAGTTCCGAGGGCCGCGCGCCGAGGCGATCACCCAGGCCAACCAGGTCGAGCATGTCCCTGGCGCGCGCTGCGGCGGTTCGGCGCGCCGCGCCACCGATCAACAGCGGCACGGCCACGTTCTCCTCCGCGGTCAGTGTCGGCAGCAGGTTGAACCCCTGGAAGATGAACCCGAGCGACTCGCCGCGAAAACGGGCGCGCTCCTGCCGGCCCATGTCCGCGGGGTCGCGGCCCATGACCGCGCACTCGCCCGCATCGCGCTCGAGCATGGCCCCGATGATGGACAACAGCGTCGTCTTGCCACAGCCCGACGGGCCGACCAGCAGCAGCAGTTCGCCATCGAATACGTCGAGATCGACACCCCGCAGTGCGTCAATTCTTGCCTCGCCGATGCCAAAGGTCTTGGTGACCCCCTGGCAGTGAACGACTTCTTGAGCTGAGGTTTTCCTGGACACGGGTACAGCGACGTCAGGGCGCGGTGAGTCGGCCCGGTAGCCTGTGGACGAACCCGTGCGTCAGGCCAAGTCTACTCCCCGCGTGGTCCGCTACCGCGCCCACGCCACATATATTCCATACCCGGACCCGCGAACCGGCAGGTCTGCCGGCCTATGTCCGATCTATTTCAAGTACCGGCGGATGACGTCGAGCAGGGCCTGCGTATCACGGTCCTGGGCGGATCCCATGTGCTCGCGGACGTGGCCTTCCAGCACCATCGACATGACCCCATTCGCAGCACCGCGGATCGCGGCGAGCTGCTGCAGGATCTCGGCGCATTCCTGCTCCTGCAGCAAGGCGCGTTCGACGGCCTCGACCTGGCCTTTCAGGCGGCGCACGCGGGCCAGCAAGCGCGTCTGGCCCTTGATCGTATGGCCCATGGGGGTGCTCCTCGGCGTGTATACTCCGGGGGAGTATACGCCCGCGGAGACTCCATGCACCCCCCGACCCAACCCGCTCACAGTCACCTGTTCGACAGCCACAATCCCCTGGCGGAGCGACGTACGCGCCAGGTGATGTGGCTGACCGCTGCGATGATGGTCATCGAGATCATCGCAGGCACCGTCTTCGGGTCGATGGCGCTGCTGGCCGACGGCTGGCACATGAGTTCGCACGCGCTGGCGCTTGGCGTGTCGGCAGGTGCCTATGCCCTCGCCCGGCGTCACGCGAGCGATCAGCGGTTCACCTTCGGCACCTGGAAGATCGAGGTGCTGGGCGGCTACACGAGCGCGGTTTTCCTGCTGGGCGTGGCGGCCTACATGGGATTCGAGTCGGTAAGCCGGCTGATCAGCCCGGCGAGGATCAGTTTCGACGAGGCGATTCCCATCGCCGTGATCGGCCTGATCGTGAACATACTTTCCGCCTGGCTGCTGTCGACAGGCGCTCATCATCACGATCACGGCAATGCGCATTCCCATGATCACGGCCACCACCATGATCTGAACCTCCGGTCCGCCTATCTTCACGTGGTGGCCGACGCAGCCACCTCGGTCCTGGCCATCGCCGCCCTCCTGGGTGGCAAGTACTTCGGCGCCGCATGGCTGGACCCGGTCATGGGTATTGCCGGCACGGTACTGGTGGCGCGCTGGGCCTTCGGCCTGCTGCGCGATACGGGGCGGGTACTGCTGGATGCCGAGATGGATGCACCGGTTGTCGACGAGGTGCGCGAGGTCGTCCGTTTACTGCCTCAGCCGGCCATATTGCGTGACCTGCACGTCTGGCGGGTCGGCAAGGGCAAGTACGCGTGCATCGTGAGCCTCGCGGCGGAGGCCTCCTTGACGGTCGACGACGTGCGGCGCCAGCTTGCGATTCACGACGAACTGGTGCACGTCACGGTTGAGGTCTGCCACTTGTAGAGATGGTCCGGGCAGGCCGCGGTAACCCTGCGGTAAACACCCATGGAGTCGTGCGCCCGGGCTCCCGGGAGCGTCGTCACTGCGCTGCTCGTCGCCCACTCAAAAGAAAGGCCCCGCCA
>Ga0316195_10001357_pt1 | contig 10894 bp, 11 predicted proteins | sample Phised1_MG_FD_204937 | JGI IMG/M metagenome (GOLD analysis project Ga0316195, IMG submission 204937) | Coastal sediment microbial communities from Maine, United States - Phippsburg sediment 1 | ecosystem: Environmental > Aquatic > Marine > Coastal > Sediment | place: USA: Maine | collected... | reverse complement strand
CTGGACTGGATGGTCGAGGAGCCGATCTCCGCGTGGGACAGGGCCCTGAACACCTCGCCAAACCCCTCGATGTCCTTGTCAAACAGCGGGCGCACCGCCTCGGGAGTGGAATCCCGGCCGGAAAAGCCGGTGCCGCCGGTGACCAGCACCGCGTCGATAGCCGCGTCGGCAATCCAGGCGGAAAGCACGGCCCTGATCTGGTAGATATCGTCTATTACGATGGCTTTGGCGACCGCCCGGTGCCCCTCGGCGGTGAGCGCCTCCACCAGGTAATCCCCGGAGGTATCAGTTTGCGCGGTGCGGGTATCCGATACGGTGAGCACCGCCACAGCCAACGCCTCTGGGTGCTCATCGGTTGCCTTTGCCATGATATTGCCTCACTGCTTTTGCTGTTGTCGCCGTTGTTCGTAGTACTTCTTGACGTTGGCGGAGATCGCGCTGCGCCACGGTGCCTGCTTGATCGCGAAGGTGTTGCGAATCTTGCTGCAATTCAGGGAGCGGTTGAGCGGCGCCAGCCCTTCAGGTTGCCGCTGCAGTTGCACGGCGCCGGGACTGAACTCGGAAAACTGCGAGGCGGATGCCAGCAGGGCCTCGGCGAATTCGTAGTAGGTCGCGCTCTCCAGGCTGCAGTAGTGATAGATACCGAAGGCCTCCAGTCCGGTACTCAACTGGTCGAGGAGGGCCGCTATGACCCTGGCTGCGTCGTCGGCTGAGACCGGGCAGCCCCGCAGGTTGTTGTCCATCACCAGGCTGCCGCCCTGCTCCCCCAGCTGACCGAGCATCTGGGTGATCAGGTTGGTGCCTTCAAATGAAAAAACCGGGCCCAGGCGCAGGATGAGGTGGCGCTCGCAGCTGTCCCGCACCAGTTGTTCCGCCCGGGCCAGCATGGTGCCCCCGCCGGCTTCATTGTCCGGATAATCCTCCTCGGTATAAGGCCGGTCCAGCTGGCCGGAAAAGACCCTGGAGGTGGAAGTGTAAAAGTAGGTGATACCACTGCGCTGGCAGGCTTTCGCCACCCAGTGGCAGCGTTTGAGGTCCAGTTCCTGCAGCGGGTCGACACCGTCGGCCGCCGCGGAAATACGCAGGTCGACCACGATATCGCATTTGGCCCGCACTACCGCCTTTTTCGCCTGACGCTCGCTCTTCCAGCGACAGGTGGCGCGCGTCAGCAACTGGACCTCGTGACGGCCGCGCTGCTGCACCTGCTGGACAAGGGAGTGGCCCAGGGGGGTGTCTGATCCCAGGATGAGTGCCCGCACCGCCGTTACGCCATCGCTCTCGAAACCTTCAGCCGGTGATCATACGGGGCCCGATTCAGAACGGGATGTCGTCGTCGAAGTCGCCGAAATCCGCCGGCTGTGAGCTCGCCGCAGGTGCCGCGGAGGCCCCGGGCGCCGACCGCGGGGCGGCGCTCTTCTGGAAGCCACCGGCGGGGGCGTCATACTCGCCGCCGCCAGCGCCGCCGCGGCTGTCGAGCATCTGCATTTCGCTGGCCAGGATTTCGGTCGTGTAGTGATCGACACCCGCCTTGTCCTGCCATTTGCGGGTCTGGAGCTTGCCCTCGACATAGACCTTGGAGCCTTTTTTCAGGTACTCACCGGCAATCTGGCCGAGGCGGAAGTTGCCGCGATCCCGGAAAACAACCCGGTGCCATTCGGTCTTTTCCTGCATCTGCCCGGTCTGCTTGTCCTTCCAGCTTTCGCTGGTGGCGATGCTGGCGTTGGTGACAGCCCCGCCATCGGGAAAGAACCGCGTTTCCGGGTCATTGCCCAGGTTACCCACCAGGATCACTTTATTGATGCCCCGTGAAGCCATAGAAATTCCTCAATTTGTAGTCAAAATTTGGTGCCTGGATGAACCGTGGACTATAGCAACCCCGCCCTCCAATTGCGACAGCCGGGCCGGGCATGTTCAATCATCTGGTGAGGGGCGCAGCGAAACGGGCGCCGGTACTGGCCGTCCCATCGGGCGGTGCATGTCAGGAGCCCGGGACCCGCTCAGGATCCGGCAGCGGTGCAGGACCGGCAGTCAGAATCACCAGGAACCAGCACGCCGCCAGTCCCAGGCACAGGCCGAGCAGGCCCACCTGGCCGAAATGCTGCAGCACCCAGCCGCCGCCGGCGCCGCCGGCGAAGGTGCCCAGGAACTGGCAGGTGGAATAGATACCCAGGGCGGTACCCTTGCCCCCGGGGAACACGGTTTTGCTGACCAGGGAGGGAAGCGTCGCCTCGAGGTAGTTGAAGCCGGTAAAAAACAGCCAGAGCCCGGCAAACAGCACGTAGGAACTCGCCGCCACATCCAGCACCAGCAGGGCGGCCGCCAGCAGGCCGATACCGCACAGGAACATTTCGCGGGGGCGCCCCCCGCGCTCCGCCGTGCGCATCATCGGCAGCATCCCGATGACTGACAGCACCAGTACCGGCAGGTAAACCCGCCAGTGGTGCGCGCGATCGACCCCGGCCAGGTGCTCCAGGGCCGCAGGCACCACCAGGAACGAGGCCATCAGGATAAAATGCAGGCTGAAAACGCCGAAGTTGAGCCGCAGCAGTGCCGGCTCCCGCAGGGCGCGCCCGAACAGTTTCGGCCTGGCCCCCACGTCGCTGTGCCCGACCGGGGCGGCCGCCGGCGTGGGCACCAGCAACGCCAGGATGGCAATCCCGCCGACGGCCAGCAGCGCGGTGGCCCAGAACACCGTGGACAGCCCCCCGGCGGCCGCGATGGCCGGCCCCAGGACCAGCGCGACGGCGAAGGACAGGCCGATACTCATACCCACGATTGCCATGGCCTTGGTGCGCTGCTCGGTGCTGGTCAGGTCGGCCACCAGGGCCATGACCGTGGCAGCAATGGCACCCGCGCCCTGGATCGCGCGACCGAGGACGATACCCCAGAGGCTGTCCGACATTGCGGCGAGCACGCTGCCCAGCGCAAACATCAGCAGCCCGCCGATGATCACCGGTTTGCGCCCCACCTGGTCCGACAGCCAGCCCAGGGGGATCTGCAGCAGCGCCTGGGTAAGGCCATAGGCGCCGAGAGCCAGGCCGATAAGACTGGGGGTTGCGCCGGGCATATCGGCGGCGTACAGGCTCAGCACCGGCACCACCATAAAGAGCCCCAGCATGCGGAAGCTGTAAAGAAGCGCCAGGGAGCTTACAGAGCGCCGCTCCAGGGCTGTCATGGGATGTTCGGTAATCACGGGGGCTACGTCTTGGGAATTGCGAGCGCCAAGCATACCAGTTTTGCTCCCCGCGGCACATCCATACAGGGCCCCGGGCCGTAATATGGAGGATGTTTTTGCAGGTAAACAGGCCAGGGCATATACTGCCGGGTTCGGTTTTCACAGCGGTATCGGGACAAATGGACACTATTCAAGTACGCGGGGCGCGCACCCACAACCTCAAGAATATCGACCTGGATATCCCCAGGGACAAGCTTGTGGTTATCACCGGCCTGTCGGGCTCGGGCAAGTCATCCCTCGCCTTCGACACTCTCTATGCCGAAGGGCAGCGGCGCTATGTCGAATCCCTCTCCACCTATGCCAGGCAGTTCCTGTCCATGATGGAGAAGCCGGATATGGACCATATCGAGGGCCTGTCCCCGGCCATTTCCATCGAACAGAAATCCACTTCCCATAACCCCCGTTCGACCGTCGGCACCATCACCGAAATATACGACTACCTCCGCCTGCTGTACGCAAGGGTGGGAGAGCCGCGCTGCCCGGACCACGGCCACAACCTGCAGGCCCAGACCGTCAGCCAGATGGTGGACACCGTGCTGGCCCTGCCCGAGGGCAGCAAGCTGATGCTGCTGGCACCGGTTGTAAGGGACCGCAAGGGCGAGCACCTGCACGTGTTCGAGGAGCTGCGGGCCGGCGGCTTCGTGCGCGCGCGGGTGGACGGGATCGTCACCGACCTCGACGACCTGCCGCTGCTCGACAAGAAGAAAAAACACCGGATCGAAGTGGTTGTGGATCGCTTCAAGGTGCGCCAGGACCTCGGTATCCGCCTGGCGGAGTCCTTCGAGACGGCCCTCGGGCTCACCGACGGCCTCGCCTCTATCAGCTACATGGACGGCGACGGGGATGACATCAGCTTCTCCGCCAGGTTCGCCTGCCCGGAGTGCGGCCACAGCATCGACGAGCTCGAGCCGCGGTTGTTCTCCTTCAACAACCCGGCGGGCGCCTGCCCCGGCTGCGACGGCCTCGGCGTGCGCCAGTATTTCGACCAGGAACGGATCGTGCTGTACCCCGAGGCCAGCCTGGCCGAGGGCGCAATCCGCGGCTGGGACCGGCGCAATGTCTACTATTTCCATATGCTCACCTCCCTGGCGGACCATTATGGCTTCGATATCGACACGCCGTTCGAACAGCTCGACAAGAAACACCGCCAGGTGATCCTGCAGGGCAGCGGCAAGCAGGAAATCGCTTTCGCCTACGTCAATGACAGGGGGGATGTGTTCAAGCGCAACCACCCCTTCGAAGGCATCATTCCCAACATGGAACGCCGCTACCGCGATACCGATTCCCAGTCCGTGCGCGAAGAGCTGGCAAAATTCCTCTCCAACCACCCCTGCCCGGAATGCGAGGGCACCCGGTTGCGGCGCGATGCCCGCCATGTATTTGTCGATGAGCGCACGCTGCCCAGCATCACCAGCATGCCCGTGGGGGAGGCGGAACTCTATTTCGAACAGCTGCAATTGCCCGGCCGCAAGGGGGAGATAGCCAACAAGATCATGAAGGAGCTGCGGGCGCGCTATCGCTTCCTGGTGGATGTGGGCCTGAATTACCTGACCCTCAATCGCAGCGCCGAAACCCTCTCCGGCGGCGAGGCGCAGCGCATCCGGCTGGCATCGCAGATCGGCGCGGGACTGGTGGGGGTCATGTATATCCTGGACGAGCCCTCCATCGGCCTGCACCAGCGGGACAACGCGCGCCTGCTCGCTACCCTGACCCACCTGCGGGACCTGGGCAATACCGTACTGGTGGTCGAGCACGACGAGGACGCCATCCGCAGCGCCGACCACATTATCGATATCGGCCCCGGCGCCGGCGTACACGGCGGCCGCGTGGTCGCCCAGGGCAAACTGAAGGATATTCTCGCCAGCAAGGAATCCCTCACCGGCGCCTATCTCTCCGGCAAGCGCAAGATCGACATCCCCGACAAGCGCACGCCCAATGATCCGAAGCGCCAACTGGTACTGACCGGCGCCAGTGGCAACAACCTGCAGGCTGTAACCCTGGCCATACCACTGGGCCTGCTCACCTGTGTCACCGGCGTTTCCGGCTCCGGCAAATCCACGCTGATCAACGGCACCCTCTACCCGATCGCCGCCACCGAGCTGAACGGCGCGACCACCCTGACCCCGGCCCCGTATACCGCGATCGAGGGAATGGAGCAGATCGACAAGTGCATAGACATCGACCAGAGCCCTATCGGGCGCACGCCGCGCTCCAATCCGGCCACCTACACAGGTATTTTCACCCCTGTGCGGGAGCTGTTTGCCGGGACCCAGGAGGCCAGGTCACGGGGCTACAAGGCGGGTCGCTTCAGTTTCAACGTAAAGGGGGGCCGCTGCGAGGCCTGCCAGGGCGACGGGGTGACCAAGGTCGAAATGCACTTCCTGCCCGATATCTACGTGCCCTGTGATATCTGCAAGGGCAAGCGCTACAACCGGGAAACCCTGGAGGTCCGTTACAAGGGCAAGAACATCCACGAGGTGCTGGAAATGACCGTGGAGGACGCGCTGGCGTTCTTCGAACCGGTCCCCGCCATCGCCCGCAAGCTCCAGACCCTGATGGATGTGGGCTTGTCCTATATCCGCCTGGGGCAGGCGGCGACCACCCTGTCGGGCGGCGAGGCCCAGCGGGTCAAGCTCTCACGGGAGCTGTCAAAGCGGGATACGGGCAAGACCCTCTACATCCTCGATGAGCCCACCACCGGCCTGCACTTCGAGGACATCAAGCAGTTGCTGGCGGTGCTGCACCGGCTGCGCGACCACGGCAATACCATCGTGATCATCGAGCACAACCTGGATGTGATCAAAACAGCGGACTGGATCATCGACCTGGGTCCCGAGGGCGGCAGCGGCGGCGGCCAGATTATCGCCACCGGCACGCCGGAGAGCGTGGCAAAGGCCAGGCATTCGTTTACCGGGCAGTTCCTGGGGCCCCTGCTGAAACGCAAGGCCGGCAGGCGGGCCGCCTAGCGGGGCCCGCACAGCCCGGCCCTCAGGGCCAGCCGGCGCCCGGGCTGTCAACACGCACGGTTTCGATCTTTCCGGTTCTGTCGGCAGCGGCGGTGGCGTGATCGCTGGCTTGCGCGGTGACCAGGAACAGGTCGCGCCCGTCGGCCCCCCCCAGCATGCAGGCGAAGCAATTCTGGCTGGTCTCGACCACCTGCAGCACCTCCCCACCCGGGGCAAACAGCACACACTCCGGCGCCAGTGCGTTGGCCACCCAGATGTTACCGTCGGCATTCAGGCAAATCCCGTCCGGCGCGCGCATCCCCACCTCCGCCCAGGTACGGCGGTTGGCAAGCTCCCCGTCGGCACCGATATCAAAGGCAGTCAGGCACAGCGCCAGGGTCTCGGCGACGACCAGCGTCTTGCCATCGGGGGTCACCACGCTGCCGTTGGGAAAATGCATCCCGGGCGAAGCCAGGTGGACGCTGCCATCCGGGTCGATACGGGCCAGGTTGGTGACAGGATGATCGGCAATCAGCGACTCGGGGCCGCGCCGCTCCATTTCGGTATCGAGGTCAAAGCCGAAATTGCCCACCCAGGCCCGGCCCGCACCGTCCACCACCATGTCGTTGCACAGGTGCCGGGCCAGCCCCGAGAGGTCTGCGTGCACGACAAAGCCATCACCCTCCTGGCGCAAGACCTTCAGCGCCCGCATCGACACCACCAGCAGGCGCCCGTCGGGCAGCCAGCCCAGTCCCGATGGCTGGTCATCGAGGCGGTGTTCGATCGTGACCTGCCCCGCGGCATCCATGGATTTTACCGCGTGATCGTAGAAATCGCTGAACCAGAGCCTGCCGTTGTGCCAGCGGGGGCCCTCGCCAAAATACAGCCCGTCAGCAATAACTGTTGTGTGTACCATAATCCAGTCCTGTTCCAAAACGAGCGGCCAAGACTACCAGAAATAAAAAAGCCGGGCATCGCCCGGCTTTGAAAGATGGTATCCGCTGGAACGGATCAATCCTCGGAGTCGTCCTGGCTGTCCACCTGCGGCCGGTCGACCAGCTCGACATAGGCCATGGGGGCCTTGTCACCGGTGCGATACCCGCACTTGAGAATGCGGATGTAGCCACCCGGGCGGGCCTGGTAACGCGGGCCCAGTTCGGCGAACAGTTTGCCCACCGCTTCCTTGCTGCGGGTGCGGTCGAACGCCAGGCGGCGGTTGGCCACGCTGTCGTTCTTCGCCAGGGTGATCAGGGGCTCTGCGTAGCTACGCAGTTCCTTCGCCTTGGGCAGCGTGGTCTTGATCAACTCGTGCTCCACCAGGGATACGGCCATATTGCGGAACATGGCCTTGCGGTGGGAGCTGTTCCTGTTTAACTGACGTCCACTATGACGATGACGCATTTTTCCAATCCTATACTGTCTGTGCTATCTCAGCACTGCTAACTTGTGATTCGGACCCCGCCAAGCACTCGCGGCCCGATCGTCGTTTTCTTAAACGCTCAACAACCTGTCGTCGTTTTTCAGGCTGGCCGGCGGCCAGTTGTCCAGGCGCATGCCCAGGGACAAGCCGCGCGATGCCAGCACGTCCTTGATTTCGGTCAGTGACTTCTTGCCAAGGTTCGGGGTCTTCAGCAATTCGACCTCGGTGCGCTGGACCAGGTCACCGATATAGTAAATATTCTCTGCCTTGAGGCAGTTGGCTGAGCGAACCGTCAGCTCGAGGTCGTCGACCGGGCGCAGCAGAATCGGGTCTACCTCGTCCTCCTCGATCACAGACTCGGACTCGCTCTCGCTCTCCAGGTCCACGAACACCGCCAGCTGCTGCTGCAGGATGGTGGCCGCGCGGCGAATGGCCTCTTCCGGGTCGATCGTACCGTTGGTCTCCAGGTCCAGAACCAGTTTGTCGAGGTCAGTGCGCTGCTCCACACGAGCGGCCTCTACCACGTAGGACACGCGGTATACCGGTGAGAAAGTGGCGTCCAGCTGGAGGCGACCGATCGAGCGTGTCTCCTCCTCGGGATTCTCGCGGGAATCGGCGGGAGAATAGCCGCGACCGCGGGCCACTGTCAGCTTCATGCTGATTTCGGAGTTGCTGTTCAGGTGGCAAATCACGTGCTCGGGGTTGCGCACCTCGATGTCGTGATCAACCTGGATATCGGCAGCGGTAACAACGCCCGGGCCTTTCTTGCTCAGGGTCAGCTCGGCCTCTTCCTTGCCGTGCATCAACAGGGCGATACCCTTGAGATTCAGCAGGATCTCGATTACATCTTCCTGTACACCCTCGATGGCACTGTACTCATGCAGCACACCGTCGATTTCCACTTCGGTGATCGCACAGCCGGGCATGGAAGACAGCAGGATACGCCGTAAAGCGTTACCCAGGGTGTGGCCAAAGCCACGCTCCAGCGGCTCCAGGGTGACCTGGGCGCGGGTGTTGTTCTTCTCATCAACCTTGATGACACGGGGTGTCAAAAATTCGTTCACTGCACTCTGCATTGGGGCACCTGTATTGTAGGTTAGTCCTTCAGTGGATTACTTGGAGTAAAGTTCGACGATCAGGTTTTCATTGATCTCGGAAGAGAGATCCTGACGGTCGGGCAATGACTTGAATACTCCTTCCAGCTTCTCGCTGTTCATTTCAATCCACTCTGGCTCGCCACGCTGGGCCGCCAGGGCAAGGGCAGACTGCACGCGCAGCTGCTTCTTGGCTTTTTCGCGCAATGACACCACATCCCCGACCTGCACCTGGTAAGACGGGATATTGACCGCGGAGCCATTCACGAGGATGGCCTTGTGAGCAACCATCTGGCGCGCTTCGGCTCGAGTCGCGCCAAAACCCATGCGGTAAACAACGTTATCCAGGCGACTTTCGAGAAGTTGCAGCAGGTTTTCACCTGTTGCACCCCTGAGGCGGGCCGCTTCCTTGTAATAGTTGCGGAATTGCTTCTCCAGCACGCCGTAGATACGGCGAACCTTCTGCTTCTCGCGCAGCTGCACGCCGTAGTCAGACAGGCGGCCGCGACGGGCGCCATGCTGCCCGGGGGCGGTTTCTGCCTTGCATTTGCTTTCCAGCGCGCGCACTCCGCTTTTCAGGAACAGGTCCGTTCCTTCACGACGGGAGAGCTTGCACTTGGGTCCAATATATCGAGCCATGTCAATTCTATCCTGTAAGCGTAATACGGTAGGTTATACGCGACGTTTCTTGGGGGGACGGCAGCCGTTGTGTGGAATGGGCGTCACGTCGGTAATGTTGCTGATTTTGTAGCCGCATGCATTGAGCGCACGGACTGCGGACTCACGGCCGGGGCCGGGACCTTTCACCTGCACATCCAGGTTCTTCAGCCCGTACTCCTTGGCCGCCTCACCGGCACGCTCGGCCGCAACCTGGGCGGCAAATGGCGTGCTCTTGCGTGAACCGCGGAAACCGGAACCACCCGAGGTGGCCCAGCTGAGGGTATTGCCCTGCCGGTCCGTGATCGTGATGATGGTGTTGTTGAAGGATGCGTGGACATGGGCAATGCCATCCACGACCGTCTTGGTTATCTTCTTACGAGTGCTTTTGGCACCTGGCTTGGCCATATTTAACTTCCTGCTTTAATATCAACACTGCACTCGGGTGCAGCTACACTAAAAACGGATTCGAGGCGGGTTAAACCCTACTTCCGAATCGGCTTGCGCGGGCCCTTGCGGGTACGTGCGTTGGTTTTGGTACGCTGGCCGCGCAGGGGCAGACCCCGGCGGTGACGCAGGCCGCGGTTACAACCCAGGTCCATGAGGCGCTTGATGTTCATGGACACTTCGCGACGGAGGTCTCCCTCAACGGTCATGGCTGCTACCCTGCTGCGCAGGGCATCCATGTCCGCTTCGGACAATTCGCTTATCCTGGCATTTTGCGCAACACCTGCATCGTCGCAGAGACGCTTGGCCTGGCTGCGACCCACACCGAAAATGTATGTCAAAGAGATAACAGCATGCTTGTTATCAGGTATGTTGACGCCGGCAATACGAGCCATCCATCTTTCTCCAATCGTTTATCGTCGCTTCTGCTGCCCAGGCTGCCCCGATCCGGCGAAATTCCTTGAATTTCATCGAACCCGGGGCAAAAGGCGCAGCATTCTAGCGATATCGTTACTAGAAATCAACCGCCGGTAATTTAACCCTGGCGCTGCTTGTGGCGTGGGTCTGTATTGCAGATCACACGCACCACGCCGTTACGGCGCACCATTTTGCAATTCCGGCAGATCTTCTTGACCGATGCACGTACTTTCATAACAACTTCTCCGTTTTACCAACCCTGGCCTGCGGTCCCTGTCGCCCTTCAGCGAACGCGGCCGGCACTGCCGTAAGTCTTTAAATTTGCCTTTTTCATGACCGAGTCATACTGGTGCGACATCAGGTGGCTCTGCACCTGGGCCATGAAGTCCATCACCACCACCACCACGATCAGCAGTGAGGTACCGCCCAGGTAGAAGGGCACGTTCCACATGACCACCAGGAACTGGGGCAACAGGCATACCAGCGCAATATACGCGGCGCCAAACACGGTCAACCTGGTCAGCACGCCGTCGATATAATTGGCGGTCTGCTGGCCGGGGCGAATCCCCGGCACGAAGGCGCCGGAGCGCTTCAGGTTGTCTGCCACCTCTACCGGGTTGAACATCAACGCGGTGTAGAAGAAACAGAAAAACACCACGAAAACCGTAAACAACAGAAT
>Ga0316195_10001356_pt1 | contig 10900 bp, 6 predicted proteins | sample Phised1_MG_FD_204937 | JGI IMG/M metagenome (GOLD analysis project Ga0316195, IMG submission 204937) | Coastal sediment microbial communities from Maine, United States - Phippsburg sediment 1 | ecosystem: Environmental > Aquatic > Marine > Coastal > Sediment | place: USA: Maine | collected... | reverse complement strand
TTCAGGGAAAATTCGGCAAACATTCCTTATGGCAACGATTTTGCAGTGTAACATTCCTTCTGGTTGTCATCATTCATTGGGTGGCGACCCGCCAAGCAGTGTTGAAGTGCGCCTGCGGTCACCTGTCAAAGGCTGCCAAAATCTGCTATAATAAGCAGAATCTACGCATCCTTATCTAAACACAAGATGGCTTTATCTAAGGAAAAGGTTCGATGGAAACATTCAGTACCTATGACCCGGAGAGCTATTACGACGAACTAATCGACGCCCACGGCAATCCCCGGCCTTCCGCCCAGTTGCTGGTGGACAAGATCGAGTCACTACCTACAGGCGACCTGATATTCCGCCAGAAGGCGGCGGAAGCCATGCTCCTCAAAATGGGCATCACCTTCAATGTATACGGCCGCGATGAGGGCACCGAAAAGATCATGCCATTCGATATCATTCCCCGCATCGTCTCCAGCCGCGATTGGGAACAGATCGAAAGCGGGCTGAAGCAGCGGATCTTTGCGCTCAATGAATTTATTCAGGACGTGTACAACGAAAAGAAGATCCTGAAGGACAAGGTGGTTCCTGAAGACCTGATCCTGACCAGCCGCACCTACCGCAAAGAGTGTGAGGGATTCACCCCTCCCAGGGGCATATGGTGCCATGTGACCGGCACCGACCTTGTGCGGGACAGCGATGGGCGATTTTATGTACTGGAGGACAATCTGCGCTGTCCCTCGGGCGTTTCCTATGTGCTGGAGAATCGCCAGGTGCTTAAACGTACCTTCCCCCAGGTTTTCGAAGCCTCCCGGGTAAGGCCGGTAGACGCTTATCCCTCCAAGCTGCTGGAGATGCTGGAATTCCTGGCTCCGGATCACGTCCAGGCGCCCACCATCGGCGTGTTGACTCCCGGGATTTACAACAGCGCCTACTTCGAGCACTCTTTTCTTTCTCAGCAGATGGGGGTGGAACTGGTCGAGGGCCAGGATTTAGTGGTCTCCGACGGGTTCGTCCACATGCTCACCACCAAAGGGCTCAAACGCGTGGATGTACTCTACCGGCGCATCGACGATGATTTTATTGACCCGGAAGTGTTCCGCCCCGATTCCATGCTGGGCGTCAAGGGGCTCATTGGCGTCTACAAAGCGGGTCGGATTGCCATGGCCAACGCACCAGGCACCGGCATCGCCGATGACAAGGTGATTTACGCCTATGTGCCCAAGATTATAAAATACTACACCGGCGAGGAGGCGATTCTGCCCAACGTGCCCACCTATATCTGCCGGGACGATACCGACCGGGCCTATGTGCTGGCGCACCTGGATCAACTGGTGGTCAAGGCGGCCAACGAGTCCGGCGGGTACGGCATGCTGGTGGGGCCCCATGCCACCGAAACGGAACGGGCCGCCTTTGCCGAGAAGATCACGGCGGAGCCCCGCAACTACATGGCCCAGCCCACTATTTCGCTTTCCCGGGTGCCCACCATCGTGGGCGACCGCATCGAGGGGCGCCACGTGGACCTGCGGCCCTACGTGCTTTTCGGGGAGGAGATCTACGTGCAGCCCGGCGGCCTGACCCGGGTGGCGCTGACCAAAGGGTCCCTGGTGGTCAACTCGTCCCAGGGTGGGGGCAGCAAGGATACCTGGGTATTGTAAGTGACACGAATGTGGGCATGACATAGAGGAGGAGGATCGATGCTCAGCCGTGTGGCCAACGCGATCTACTGGATGTGCCGCTATATCGAAAGGGCCGAGAATGTGGCCCGTTTTATCAGTGTCAACCTCAACCTGCTGCTGGACATGCCGTCGGAAAAGGGCAAACACTGGGAACCGCTGGTGATGATCACCGGTGACCAGGCGCTGTTCGAAAAAAAGAATCCGGACCATACCCAGGAAGCGGTGATCCGGTTTCTGACCTTTGACCGGGAATATCCCAATTCCATCCTGAGCTGCCTGGCGGCGGCGCGGGAAAACGGCCGATCCATTCGCGAAATCATCTCATCGGAGATGTGGGAGCATTTGAACAATTTCTACCTGGAACTGGCCGACCACAGGGGCCTGACCATGGCCCTGGAGGACCCCCATCGCTTCTTCAAGATTATCCAGATGCGCAGTCACCTGTTCACCGGTTTGATGGACTCCACCATGAGCCACGGCGAGGCCTGGAATTTTGCCCGCATCGGCATGATGATGGAGCGGGCGGACAAAACCTCGCGGATTCTGGACGTCAAGTACTTCATGCTGCTGCCCCAGGCGGATTTTGTGAACACCCCCATCGACAACATTCAATGGACGGCTGTGCTCAAATCCGCCAGCGCCTTTGAGATGTACCGCAAGGAACACCACCACATCACCCCCCGCAAGGTGGCCGGTTTTCTGATTTTCGACAGCCAGTTTCCCCGCTCCATCCGCCACTGCATCGCCAAGGCTCAGACCTGCCTGCACCGCATCAGCGGCTCACCGCCCGGATCGGCCACTAACACCGCCGAGAAACGGCTGGGGCGTATCAAGGCCGATATCGAATACACCGACATCGACGAAGTGGTCGATCATGGTCTGCACGAGTACCTGGACGGCCTGCAAACAAGGCTCAACCAGGTGGACGGGGCCATCGGTACGACGTTTTTCAATCTCAAGCCCCTGATCGAAAATGCCCCCCAGGAGCAGTCACAGGCGTAGCGATACGCCCCATGGGGGGCCATGTTGCCGCTGGCCCCCCCTGATCATACCTCCGTTTCACAGAAAGGACCGCCCGTGGGAATCCATGTTGCCCTGAACCACAAGACGTCGTATCGCTATGACCGGCGTATCTCCCTTGCCCCCCACATCGTCCGGCTGCGGCCGGCACCCCATTGCCGGACACCGATTCTGAGCTACTCCATGAAGGTGACCCCCTCAAACCATTTTATCAACTGGCAGCAGGACCCTTTCAGCAACTACCTGGGGCGCCTGGTGTTTCCGGAAAAGACCACCGAATTCCACGTGGAGGTGGACTTGGTGGCCGAGATGATCATCATCAACCCCTTCGATTTTTTCCTGGAACCGGCGGCCGAGACCTTCCCCTTCGACTATACGCCCGATCTCAAACGGGAACTGGCACCCTATCTGATCAAAGAACCAGCAGGCGCGAAATTGAAGGCCTACCTGGCCCAGATCGACGCTCGCCCCAAACAGACCAATGATTTTTTTGTCGCCTTGAACCAGCGGCTGAGCCGGGACATCCGTTATCTCATCCGCATGGAACCCAACGTGCAGAGTTGCGAGCAGACCCTGACTTCAGGCAGTGGCTCCTGTCGGGATTCGGCCTGGCTGCTGGTCAACATCCTGCGCCATATGGGCCTGGCCGCCCGCTTCGTCTCGGGCTACCTGATCCAGCTGGCCCAGGACATCAAATCCCTGGACGGCCCGTCCGGCCCGGAAGCCGACTTCACCGACCTGCATGCCTGGACCGAGGTCTATCTCCCCGGGGCCGGCTGGGTGGGCATGGATCCCACGTCGGGACTTTTCGCCGGTGAGGGGCACATCCCGCTGGCCTGCTCGCCGCAGCCCCAAAGCGCGGCTCCCATCACCGGCGCCCTGGATGAATGCGAGGTGGATTTCAGCCACAGCATGCGCGTGCGACGCATCCGCGAAGCACCCCGTTCCACAAAGCCTTACCCGGAAGAGGTCTGGTCGGCCATCGTGGAACTGGGGGATCGGGTGGATCGCAAGTTGGAGCAAGCCGATGTCCGCCTGACCATGGGCGGTGAGCCCACCTTCGTCTCCATCGACGACATGGAAAGCGACCAGTGGAATACCGGCGCGCTGGGGGAGGAGAAACGGCAGTTGGCCGAGACCCTGCTCAAGCGGCTGCGGCGGCAGTGGGCCCCCGGCGGAATGCTGCATTACGGCCAGGGCAAATGGTACCCGGGCGAATCCCTGCCCCGCTGGGCCCTGGGCTGCTATTGGCGCAAAGATGGCCGGCCGGTGTGGACGGACGAGCGCTGGATTGCCGACGTGTCCAAGGATTATGGTTTCGGGACGGCCGAGGCCAAAGCCTTCATCGACGGCCTGGCCGACACCCTGGCGGTAAACCGGCGCTATGTCCGCGAAGGCTACGAGGATATCTTGTATTACCTGCATAAAGAGCAGCGGTTACCGGTCAATGTGGACCCCAGCGACCCCCGGCTGGACGATCCCGAGGAGCGGAAGCGCATGGTGGATACCTTCCAGCGCGGACTGGGGACCGTGGCAAGTTACGTTTTGCCCCTGCAATACGGCTCCTGGAAGAGCGGTCCCTGGCCATTCCGGGGAGATCGCATGTTCCTTTTGCCCGGCGATTCCCCGGCCGGTCTGCGCTTGCCCCTGGCATCGCTGCCCTGGGTCTCCGAGGCGGACTTCCCCTATGACCATCCCCTGGACCCCATGGCCGACCGGGGGCCGTTGCCGGATCTAAACACGGGCCAGCGCGCCCTGCCGGGGAGACCGGCAGAGCGGGTGCGTGACAGCGTACGTTCTCAGCCCGCGCCTTTTGAGGACCCGGCCCCCGCGGTCGGCGAATCCGCCGCCTGGGTGGTACGCACGGCCCTTTGCGTGCAAGCCCGCGAAGGCCGACTGTATGTGTTCATGCCGCCCATCACCTCGCTGGAAGGCTATCTGGAGCTGGTGGCCGCCATCGAAGCCACGGCCGCCAAGAACCGCCTGCCGGTGTTGATCGAAGGCTACACACCTCCTTATGACCCGCGCCTGGAAAATTTCAAAATCACCCCGGACCCCGGGGTCATCGAGGTCAACATCCAGCCCATGCACAACTGGCGGGAACTGTTGGATAGCACCGGCGCGCTTTACGAAACAGCCCGTCAGACCCGCCTGGGCACGGAAAAGTTCATGATCGACGGCCGCCAGACCGGCACCGGCGGCGGCAACCACATCGTCCTGGGGGGCGCTACCCCGGCCGACAGTCCTTTTTTGCGCCGACCGGACCTGCTGCGCAGCTTTGTCTCTTTCTGGAACAACCACCCGTCCCTGTCCTTTCTTTTTTCGGGCCTTTTTATCGGCCCCACCAGCCAGCAGCCGCGCATCGACGAAGCCCGGCACGACAGCCTCTATGAACTGGAGATCGCCTTTGCCGAACTGGACCGGCAAACGGAGCCGGACCGGCCATGCCCCCCCTGGCTGGTGGACCGCCTGTTTCGCCACCTGCTGGTGGATGTCAGCGGCAACACCCATCGGGCCGAATTCTGCATCGACAAGCTCTATTCGCCGGACAGCGCGGCCGGCCGGTTGGGGTTACTGGAATTTCGTGGCTTCGAGATGCCGCCCCACGCCCGCATGAGCCTGGCCCAGCAGTTGCTCCTGCGGACTTTTGTGGCCTGGTTCTGGCAAACCCCTTATCGCCGGGATCTGGTGCGGTGGGGCACACGGCTGCACGACCGCTTCATGCTGCCCCAGCCCCTGAGCGATGATTTCGCGGACGTACTGAATACGCTGAATCGTGCCGGGTTTCCGCTGTCCATGGATTTTTTCCACCCCCATTTCGAGTTTCGCTTCCCGATCCACGGGAAAGTGGACTGCCAGGGCATGGAAATCGAGCTGCGCCAGGCCCTGGAACCCTGGCATGTACTGGGCGAGGAGCCCGGCGGAGGAGGAACCGCCCGTTATGTGGACTCGTCCGTGGAGCGGCTCCAAGTCAAGGTTTCCGGTATGACGGGACAACGCCACATCGTGGTTTGCAACGGGCGGCGCGTTCCCCTGCAGGCCACCCGTACAGACGGCGTGTACGTGGCCGGCATTCGCTACCGGGCCTGGCAGCCGCCATCCTGCCTGCATCCCACCATCGGCGTGCACACCCCCCTGACCATCGACCTTTTCGACACCTGGTCCGGCCGGTCCGTGGGCGGCTGCACCTATCATGTGGGGCATCCGGGCGGACGACACGATGAGCTGTTTCCCGTCAACGCTTACGAGGCCGAAGGCCGGCGCAATGCACGTTTTGTTCCCGGCGGCCATACCCCCGGTGACAAAACGGTGACACCCGATACGGAAACCAATCCCTATTTTCCATACACCCTTGATTTAAGGCGCTGAACAGAGTAAATCGCCCCCGCAGGCGCCAAGGTGGCGCCCATGCAGCGCAATACGAGGCATCAATAGTATGATCAAGGCCGACCCTGACCACACGGCAGTTCCCCCGTCCCCGACCTCATCCCTGTTGGATGGGGTTGCCTTCCCCGGCGATGCCTATGGCGAGGCCTTCTTGTCTCCGGCCCATCCCCGTGAACACTGGCAGCCGCTCATCAAGGTGTTGGACGCCACGGGGCCCGGTGTGCTCAAAAAGCACCAGGACCGGGCCAAACGCATGCGCCACGAAGACGGGGCCACCTTCAATCCCTTCGACACCCCCGACGGGCAGGGGACCCCGTGGGCGCTGGAAATAATCCCGCTGCCGCTGACCGCCGGGGAATGGGCCGGCCTGGAGGCCGGCCTGATCCAGCGGGCGCTTTTGCTGGAAAAAATTCTGGCGGACACTTACGGCCCCCAGAACTTGCTGAAGGATGGACAGGTTCCCCCCGAGCTGGTTTTTGCCAATCCCAATTTTTTGCACGCCTGCCACGGCATTCAACCGGCCGGCAACCGGTTTCTGACCTATTACGCGGCCGACCTGTACCGGGGAGCGGACGGACGCTTCCGGGTGTTTCGGGATTACGGCGCCAACCCGGCCGGTTTAGGCTATGCCCTGGAAAACCGGATCGTCATTTCGCGGGTCTTTCCCGGACTGTACCACCAGACCCAGATCCGCCGGCTGGCACCTTTCTTCCGCACCTTTCATCATAGCTTGATCCAGCGGGCCTCCCTGCGGCGGGAGGATCCCGGCATCGTGCTGCTCTCCCCGGGGCCGGACTGTCGGGTCTACTTCGAGCATGCTTTGCTCTCCCGCTATCTGGGCTACCCGCTTGTGGAGAGCCAGGATTTGACCGTACGCAACGGCAGCGTGTTTCTCAAAAAGCTGGCCGGACTGGAACCGGTGGAGGCCATCGTCCGGCTCACCGCAGACGACAGCAGCGATCCCTTCGCCCTGCGGCGGGAAACGGCAACCGGTGTGGCGGGGCTCATCCAGGTCTCCCGGGAGCAGAATATCGACATCGTCAATCCCATCGGCAGCGGGTTCGTGGATACGCCGGCCCTGTCGGTTTTCCTGCCCGCGCTCTGCCGGCGACTAACGGGCGAAGACCTGCTTTTGGAAAACCACCCGGCCTGGTGGTGCGGCACCGCCGAGGGTCTGAACCACGTCCTGGCGAATCTGGGACAATTGACCGTGGGCCCGGCCATGGACCGGTCTGCAACCCCGCCCCTTCCGGCCGAATCGATGGCGGCGCTTCAGGCGGCACCCCACGCCTTCATGGCGCACGCGCCGATTTATCCGGCCACGGTTCCCGCCTGGGACCAGAGCGGCGTCCGCGCCCGCTACACCCTTTTGCGGGTGTTTGCCTGCGCCACGGAGCAAGGGTTTATCGTCATGCCCGGCGGTTTGGCCATCACCGCCGCGGATGTGGAAACCCTGACGAGCGATAGTCCCGAGCGACAACAGAGCAAAGACATCTGGGTGCTGTCCGACCAGCCGGTGGAACCCTTCAGCATGATGGACGGGCTCCAGACGGCAGCCGAATTTCGGCGCAGCAGCGATCTGCCCAGCCGGGTGGCGGACCACCTGCTGTGGCTGGGGCGCTACCTGGAGCGCGCCGAGGGGCTGGTCCGGCTTCTGCGATCCGTCTTCCGCCGGCTTTCCGGCGAAGCCCGGCCGGGAGATATCCCTGAACTGCCGTTTCTGCTGAACCTGCTCAGGGCGGACAATATACTGCCCCAAATTCCCGACGATGGTGTCGACATCCCCCGCTATCGTGAACTGTCGGCCCACCTGAATGCCGCCCTGTACGATAAGGACCGGCCCGACAGCGTGGTCGCTATTCTCAAACGGGTGCAGGACGCCGCCCGCAATGTACGCGACCGGCTCTCCCTGGATTCCTGGCGGGTCATCAACCGGCTGGAAAGCTTTGCCGACAATCCGGCCAGCGATCCGTTGGAGCTTTTGGACGACACATTGTTCACCTTGAGTGCCTTCAGCGGACTGGCCATGGAGAGCATGACCCGCGGTCTGGGATGGCGCTTCATGGACATGGGGCGGCGGGTGGAGCGTGCCATGAACCAGACCGGTCTGATCCGTATCGGTCTGCCCCAGGTTTGCGACGAATCCCGAAGTGCCCTGGAAGCGCTGCTGGAAGTCGCCGACAGCATCATGACCTACCGGGCCCGCTATCGCACGGCCTTTCAATTGGCGCCGGTGCTGGACTTGCTGATCGTGGACGAGAGCAACCCCAAATCCCTGGCCTTCCAGTTCAGCCAGTTGGTTGCCCACGTCGAGCACCTGCCCCGACAGAACGACCGGCGCTTCGCCAGCCCGGAAGAGCGCTTGTCTCTGGAGATGCTCACCGCCGTGCGGCTGCTGGATCTCACCGGCCTGCGTTGCAGCAAAGGCGGTGCGCAAACCGATTCACTGGCGGCATTTTTGGATCTCATGGATACCCGCCTCAAGGCGTTCGACCAGCAGATCAGTGCCCACTACCTGACCCGGGTCCAGGCGACACCGCATTTCTCCACAATCCTCAGTGGCCCTAAGCCATGATATACCGCATCGTCCACAAAACGGCCTACCGCTACTCGGAGCCGGCCTCCCTTTCCCAAAACGAACTGTTTCTGCACCCTCGCCAGACCGATACCCAGCGTGTGGTGCAAAGCCGTTTGGCCATCGAACCGGCCCCCGAATACCAGCACCAGCGGCGGGACTACTTCGGCAACACCGTCCACGTATTCATGGTGCAACAGCCCCACCAGGAGCTGGCCATGACCGCCACCAGCACCGTGGAAACAACCGTGCCGGTCACGCCGGCTCCGGAAAGCACGGCCCCCTGGGAAACCGTGGTCCAGCGGCTGGCCGCCCATGATCAGCCGGCGGAGCGCGATGCCTACCAGTTCATTTTTACCAGCCCGTTGATCGCGGTCAACCCCGGCACCCTGGCCTATGTGCAGCCGTCCTTCCCACCGGGAATTCCCGTCCTGGCCGGTGCCCTGGATCTGATACGACGCATCTTCACGGAATTTACATACGACAAGTCGGCCACGACCGTGGACACGGCCGTCGACCAGGTGCTGGCCAGCCGCAAAGGGGTCTGCCAGGATTTTGCCCACCTGGCCATCAGTTGCCTGCGGGGCCTGGGACTCGCGGCGCGCTACGTGAGCGGTTATCTGGAAACGAAACCACCCCCGGGAAAGCCGCGGCTGGTCGGCGCAGACGCCTCCCATGCCTGGATCGCCCTCTTCGTGCCGGATGTGGGCTGGATCGATCTGGATCCCACCAACAATCTCATTCCCGGTGAAAACCACATCACGGTTGCCTGGGGACGGGACTACAGCGACGTCACGCCGGTCAAAGGGGTCGTCATGGGGGGCGGCCGGCACACCCTGTCCGTGATGGTCGATGTGAAGACCCAGCCCTGACCTCTCCAAACGATACGCATGGGGGAATGCTTCGACGGCAGACCTATGGGATGCGAAAAAACCTTACGATGTCGCGATGCGTCTGGCGCCCGATCCGGCCGGAAACCTCCAGATAGCGCAGATGGGCGAGGGCTTCGCCCGTGGCAAACCACTGCTGGGCCACCGGAAAATCGGCCCAGCTGGCCGCTTTGAGATCCCAGGTCATGCGGGCCGCGACGTCGTAGCCGGACATGGGACCGGCTTCGAGGATCGTCAGGACCTCATCCAGACGCTCCTGGTGGTGGGCGAGCAGCTCCCGGATGCGTTCCTTGAACCCGGAAAAAAGGCGCCGGTGACCGGGCAGCACGAGTTCCACGTCATATTCCCGGACTTTTTCGAGACTATCCAGGTATTGCTGCAGGGGATTGCGATCCTCCGCCCAACACTGGATATTGGGTGTGATCCCGGCCAGGATGTGATCACCGGCAATGAAGAACTTGCGGATGGGTTCATACAGGCAGGTGTGACCCAGGGTGTGGCCGGGCGTCTCGACGCATTCGAAGGCGTAGTCCCCGACCCGGATAACATCCCCTTCGGCCAGCATCTGCATGGGCGGCACCCAGTCGGTGCCAAACTTACTGCCGGGATGCGCCTGCAAGACCTCCTTCAGCCTTTCCAACGGAAATCCGTGTCGTCCGATATAGGCCAGCATGGGCCCGAAACCCTGCCAGTTTTCGATGATTTCCGCCTCGGGTCGGTTGAAGAAAACCCGTGTGTCTTCTCCCGCCAGACGCGTGATCAACCCGAAATGGTCCGAATGCAGGTGGGTGATGAAGTAGTCGGCACGGCCCGGATCGATGCCGATCGCCGCAAGCCCCTCGAGAAGGGCCGTCAGGCAGATATCATGGTTCAAACCGGTGTCGATCACGAGGCTTCGCTCCGGTGATCGCACGGCATAGGCATTCAGATATTTCAAGGGTGTCTCGGGCAACGGGACCTTGATTCGAAAGAGATTTTTCGCTATTTCCTGAACCATCTTTTCCTTCCGGGTTTGCCGATGCGGGTCAGCACGGCCATCATTACAAATTGATGCCTCTCATACCTGTATCGAAACTATTTTTAAAGTGCTTATTTAAGACTCGTAAAAAGTTCGAAATCAAGGCTTGCGAATCCCGAGGAATGAGGCGTACTTTCGGTACGCCGCAATGACGAGGGGTGAAGCGTAACGCGGATATCGGACTATTTACCAAACCGTCATTTAAAAGAAAGCGAGAAACGGCGTGTCTTTATCAAACCCGGTCACCTTGGGCCGAACCGGCCTGTCCATCGGTCGCCTGGGCCTCGGCGCCGGCTACGGCGCACCGGCGGCGGCCTTCGAAATGGCCTTTGAAAGGGGCTGCAAC
>Ga0316195_10001354_pt1 | contig 10909 bp, 11 predicted proteins | sample Phised1_MG_FD_204937 | JGI IMG/M metagenome (GOLD analysis project Ga0316195, IMG submission 204937) | Coastal sediment microbial communities from Maine, United States - Phippsburg sediment 1 | ecosystem: Environmental > Aquatic > Marine > Coastal > Sediment | place: USA: Maine | collected... | reverse complement strand
CGCTTTGCGGTGCAGGCGCTGCTGCGCACCGACGAGGCCGTGGGGCGGCTGCGCGGGCGGGTCCACCGGTATCAGGGCGTGCCGTTGATCGTGACCTACCACCCCGCGTACCTGCTGCGCAACCTGCCCGACAAGGCCCGCGCCTGGCAGGACCTCTGCCTGGCCGCGGCGACCGCCGAAACCGCCGAAACCCCTGACCCCGCCGCAGCGCGCTGACGGCGCGGCCTCCGTTCGTGTTCAGGCCGTGCGGGGGGTCTTCTTCGGCCGCTGCCAGCCGTCGATCAACGCCTGGCGTGCGCGCGCCACCGCCAGCCCGCCGGCCGGTACGTCCTTCGTGATGGTCGAGCCGCCGCCGATGGTGGCGCCGTCGCCCAGCGCCACCGGCGCCACCAGCACGCAGTTGCTGCCCACGTGCACGTCGTTGCCGATCACGGTGCGGTGCTTGTTGGCGCCGTCGTAGTTGGCGGTGATGCTGCCGGCGCCGAAATTGACGCGCTCGCCGACGGTGGCGTCGCCCAGGTAGGCCAGATGGTTCGCCTTCGCGCCGGCGGCCAGGGAGGCGTTCTTGACCTCGACGAAGTTGCCGATGTGCACCTCGCTGCCCAGCACCGCGCCCGGCCGCAGGCGCGCGAAGGGGCCCACCAGTGCGCCGGCGCCCACCTGCGCGCCTTCGATGTGGCTGAACGGATGGATCACGGCACCGCTGGCGATGTCGGCGTCGCGCACGACGCAGTGGGCGCCGATGCGCACACCGTCACCCAGCGCCACCTGGCCCTCGAACACGCAGTTGACGTCGATCTCGACGTCGCTGCCGCAGGTCAGGCTGCCGCGCAGGTCGAAGCGCGCCGGGTCGGCCAGGCGCACGCCGGCTTCCATCAGCCCATCGGCCTGCCCGCGCTGGAAACGCCGCTCCAGGTCGGCCAGCTGCAACGGGCTGTTCACGCCCAGGACCTCGGTCTCGCTGGCGGCTTCGGCCGTTACCACCGGCACGCCTTCGGCCACCGCCATCGCCACGATGTCGGTCAGGTAGTACTCGCGCTGCGCGTTGTCGTCCTTCAGCGCCGCCACCCAGCGCTTGAGCGCGGCCGTCGGCGCCGCCATCAGGCCGGTGTAGACCTCGCGGATGGCGCGCTCCTCGGCGCTGGCGTCCTTGTGCTCGACGATGCCGCGCACGCGCCCGCCGTCGCGCACGATGCGGCCGTAGCCGGTGGCGTCGGCCAGCGCGACCGTCAACAGCGCCAGCCGGCCGCCCCCGCAGGCGTCCACCAGGGCGGCGGCGGTCTCGGGCCGGATCAGCGGCACGTCGCCGTTCAGGATCAGGGTGGTGGGGTGCGCGTCGTCCAGCGCCGGCAGTGCCTGCAGCACGGCGTGCCCCGTGCCCAGCTGCGGCATCTGCCGCACGCAGATGGCCCCGCTGCCGGCCACGGCGGCTTCCACCTGCTCGGCCCCATGGCCGGTGACCAGCACGGTGCGGCGCGGTGCCGCCCTATCCCCGAGCGCGGCTGCGGCATCCAGCACGTGCTGCAATAGGGGACGGCCGCCCAGCCGATGCAGGACCTTCGGCAGGGCGGACTTCATCCGAGTTCCCTTGCCCGCGGCCATGATGATGACGTTCAAGCCCATGCGTATGCCTGCAGCCAAATGGCTGATTATCGGCATGCTGGCGCTGGCTTTGGGCGCTTGCAGCCTGGCGCGCCTGGCCTACGACAACGGGCCCACGCTGGCGATGCGGTGGCTGGACGGTTGGTTCGACCTGGACGCGGCCCAGGAGGCGCAGGCCCGCCCGGCGCTGGCGCGCTGGTTCGAGTGGCATCGCACGAGCCAGTTGCCTGACTATGTGCAGACCGTGGCGCGTTGGCGCCAGCTGGCCAAGGGCGAGGTCACGCCAGACCAGCTCTGCGCCGAGGCCGACCAGTTGCGCGCCAAGGTCTCGCTGGCCGTCGAGCAGGTGCTGCCCGACGCGGCGGCGCTGCTGCCGCTGCTGACGCCGGCGCAGCTAGCGCACCTGGAGCGCACGCAGGCCGACCGTCTGGCCGATTGGCGCGAGGAGCATCTTCAGCCCCGCATGGAGGATCGCCGAAGGGCGATGCTGGACCGCGCCGTCGAGCAGGCCGAGGACCTGTACGGGCCGCTGCAGCCTCAGCAGCTGGCGTTGCTGGAGGCGGCCCAGCAGAGTTCGCCACTGGACGCCGAGCTGTGGCTGGCGCAGCGCGAGGCCCGCAACCGGCTGTTGCTTGAGGGGCTGCGACAAGCCAGGACGCTGGAATCCACGGCTGCGAGGACGCAGGCCTTGAGGGCGCTGGCGCAGCGTTACCAGCAACCTGTCGACCGCGCCTACGCGTCGATGCTGGCGCGCTGGCAAGCCCACAGCTGCGACACCGCAGCCCGCTTGCACCACCTGAGCAGCCTGGCACAGCGACAGCACCTCGACCAGCGACTGGCCGGCTGGGAGGAGGATCTGCGGGCGCTTGCGGCGCGCGGGTCCGGCTAGCAGCGGGCTGTGGGCGGTCGACGTGGTCGGGCCCGCGCGGGCTCAGCGGATCTGCACGGAGAGCTGGCGCGGATTGGGGCCGGTACGCGGGAAGTCGAACAACGCTGTTTCGAACAGCGCCATGCTGAGCGCGTCGTCGCCGCTGCCAAATCCTTCGTTGCTGGCGCGGGCTTCGTACAGGGGCTTGCCGGTGGCCGCGTCGCGGATCAACAGCGCCACCTCGGCGACGTAGCGGCGGTCGAGGTAGGGGTCGACGTACCAGCGGGAGTAGCCCCAGGGGCCCGGGCCGCCCCAGTAGTACGGCGAGCGGTAGTGCGGGTAGCCCCAGCCGCCGCGCCACCACAGCGAGTCGGCCCACAGCATGGGTTCCGCCAGCGCGCTGCGGGCGGCGACCTGCACCAGCACGTCAGGTGCCTGGCCGGGCGCCGTTTCGACAAAGCCAGCCTTGCCCAGGCCCGGCCGGGCCAGGTCCTCCAGGTGTGCTGCCAGTTCAGGTTGGGCCTGCTGCGAAGGCAGGCGATCGAAGGCAAAACTGCCGGGCGACCGGCCCGCCGGCCACTCGCCGTAGGTGGCGATGTCCACCTTCACCGTGTTCAGCGCGGCACAGCCTGTCAGCAGCGTGGCAACACAGCACAGAACAAGTGCCTTGCGCATGGCGCCCCCCTTCGTGGTCAGTTCCAGCGCACGGTCGTCGCATTGCCGCCCGGCGCACCGCAGGGCTCGTCGTCCGGATCGAAGGCGCGGTCGCCATCGCTGCTTGCAAGCCCTGTCGCTTCGACCGTGCCGAAGGGGTAGAGGTTCCGGTCCATCAGGTGCGACGGCAGCACGTGCGCCATCGCGCGCAGCATGTTGTCGCTGCGGCCCGGGAACTGGCGCTCCCATTCGCGCAGCATGGCCTTGACCTGCACGCGCTGCAGGTTGTCCTGGCTGCCGCACAGCGTGCAGGGAATGATCGGGAACGCGCGGTGCGCGGCCCAGCGCTCCAGGTCGGTCTCGGCCACGTAGGCCAGCGGGCGGATGACGACGTTCTTGCCGTCGTCGCTGACGAGTCTGGGCGGCATGCCCTTGAGGCGACCGTTGAAGAACATGTTCATCAGCATCGTCACGACGATGTCGTCTCGGTGATGACCGAGCGCGATCTTGGTCGCACCGAGTTCGCCCGCCACCCGGTACAGGATGCCGCGCCGCAGCCGGGAGCACAGGCTGCACATGGTCTGGCCCTCGGGAATGATGCGCTTGACGATGCTGTAGGTGTCCTGGTTCTCGATGTGGAACGGCACGCCCACGCCCTGCAGGTAGGCCGGCAGCACGTCGGCCGGGAAGCCCGGCTGTTTCTGGTCGAGGTTGACGGCCACGATCTCGAATGCCACCGGTGCGCGCTGTTGCAGCGAGCGCAGCAGGTCCAGCAGTGCGTAGCTGTCCTTGCCGCCGGACACGCAGACCATGACCTTGTCGCCCGCCTCGATCATGTTGAAGTCGGCGATCGCCTGGCCGACCTGGCGGTGCAGGCGCTTGCGCAGCTTGTTCGTCTCGAAGGCCGCCTTCTGGTCGGCCCTGCGCGCGGCGACCACATCGCTCATGCCGTTCACGTGGCGGGCCCTCGCAGTGCGAACACCTCCACCCCGACGGCGTCGCAATCGGGGTAGACGTCGGGCTTTTCGGTCGATACGCGCGCCGCCCGCACGGCAGGGTGTGCCAGCATCAGCTTCAACACGTCGTCGGCCAGCGTCTCCTGCAGGTGGATGTGGCCGCGCGACACGCGCTCGGCGATGCTGCGGCGGATGAAGTCGTAGTCCAGCACCTCGTCGAGCACATCGTGGCGGGGGGTGGACAGCGCCAGCGGCACGAACAGGTCCACGTTGATCACCACGCGCTGCTCGCCCTTCTTTTCGAAGTCGTGCACGCCGATGTTGATCCAGACTTCGTAGTTGCGCAGGAAGAGGCGCCGGCAGTCCATCAGGCTGGGGTGTTGCAACAGGGTCTGCATCAGGGTCCTATTTGGTGAGGAACAGCACGTCGCGCGGCTGCGCCGCGAGGTGCTGGCCGCCATCGACCAGCAAGGTCGTGCCGGTGATGGCGGGCGATTCGAGCAAGAAGCGCACGGCGCGCGCAATGTCCTCTGGCGTCGACGAGCGCTGCAGCGGCGTCAGCCGGTGCGCGCGCTCGAACGCGGCAGCGTCCATCGGGCCCGACGTCAGCGTCACGCCCGGGGCCACGCCACACACCCGCGTGCTGGGCGCAAGCGCCTGCGCCAGCAAGGTCGTCGCCGCGTCGAGCGCCGCCTTCGACAACGTGTACGACAGGTAGTCCGGATTCGGGTTCCACAGCTTCTGGTCCAGCAGGTTGACCACCGCACCGCCGCCGGCGGCGTGCAGCGCACGCGCCAGCAGCACCGCCGGGCCGGTGTTCGCGCGCCAGTGGCGCTCCATCGCTGCGTAGCTGAAATCCGCGACCGCGTCGTACTCGAACAGGGAGGCGTTGTTCACCACCGCATCGATACGGCCGAAGTGTGTGCTCACAACTGGAAGCAGGGCCTGGCAGGCGGGCTCGTCGGCCAGGTCGGCCTGGAATGCCGTGGCGCGCGCCCCGTGCGCTTGCGCGTCGGCCACGGTGGCGCTGGCCGCCTCGGCCGACGCACGGTAATGCACCGCCACGTCCCAACCCTGGGCGGCCAGATGCAGTGCGATGTGCCGCCCCAGCCGCTGGGCGGCGCCGGTGACGAGCACGACGGGACGTGGAGACATGCTTCCTACAATGCGCCGGCACCCATGGCCGAACGCCACAGTTTATCGATCCCCTTGCCGCAGCAGTTGCAGGCGGCCATTGCGGCGGCCGGCGGCTGGTTGCCGTTCGACCGCTTCATGGCGCTGGCGCTGTATGCGCCCGCCCAGGGCTACTACAGCCGAGGCGACCGGCAGATCGGGCGCATGCCGACGTCGGGCAGCGACTTCGTCACCGCACCTGAGCTGAGCCCGCTGTTCGGCGCCACCTTGGCCGTGCAGGTGGCGCAGGCGCTGCAGGCCACGGGGACCGACGAGGTCTGGGAGTTCGGCGCAGGCACCGGCGCGCTGGCGGCGCAGTTGCTGGGCAGCCTGGCCGGCGCGGTGCGGCGTTACCACATCGTCGATCTGTCTGGCACCCTGGCAGCGCGCCAGCGCGAACGGCTGGCCGCCTGGGGCGAACGGGTCGTCTGGCATGCGACCTGGCCCGAGACGATGGCCGGCGTGGTGGTCGGCAACGAGGTGCTGGATGCGATGCCCGTGCAGCTGCTGCACTGGGACGGCCGCGCCTGGTCCGAGCGTGGGGTGGTGGTGGCGGGCGAAGGGTTTGATTGGGCCGATCGCCCGACCGCCCTGCGGCCACCGGTCGAGACCGGCTTTCTGCCCGGCACCGTGACCGAAATCCACCCGCAGGCGGAGGCCTTCGTGCGCACGCTTGCCGCCCGGCTGCAGCGCGGGGCCGCGTTCTTCATCGACTACGGCTTCCCCGAGCACGAGTACTACCACCCGCAGCGCCTCGGCGGCACCCTGATGTGCCACCGGGCCCACCAGGCCGATACCGACCCGCTGGCGGACCCGGGGGCGAAGGACATCACCGCACACGTCAACTTCAGCGGCGTGGCGCTGGCAGCACAGGACGCCGGGATGACGGTCCTGGGCTACACCTCCCAGGCGCGCTTCCTGCTCAATTGCGGGATCGTGCAGCGGCTGGAGGGCGCCGACCTGGCCACCCGCGCGATGGCGCAGAAGCTGTTCCAGGAGCACGAGATGGGCGAGCTGTTCAAGGTCATCGGATGGGCCCCGGGCGACCGCTTCGACGCCGTCGGCTTTGCCGAGGGCGACCGCAGCCATCGGCTGTAGGGCTGCCATGCGCTGGCTGCTGGTCTTTCTGCTCGCCTTCGTGGTCTTCAACGGACTGAGCGGCTGGCTGCGCCGCATCGGCCTGGGGCGGCTGCCGGGCGACTTCCGCATCCGGCTGGGCAGGCGCGAGGTCTACGTGCCGCTGGCCAGCAGCCTGGTGCTCAGCTTCATTGCCATGCTCATCGGGCAGCTGATCTAGGCGGCCAGCCCGGCCGCGACCGCGGCCACCCTGGCGGTGTGCACGGCCTCGCCGATCTGCGGCCCCTTCGATCCCTGCTGGGTCGCCGCCTGCGCCGCGGCGGCGGTATCGACGCTCGCGGCCCAGGCCAGGACCTGGGTCAGCCGGTCGCGCGCCGGATAAGGGTCGTTTTCGCGCCCGGCGCGCCCGCGCGCGTCGCACTCGCAGGCCAGCAGCACGTCGGCGAAGCGCGCCGGCCGGCGAAGCGCGTCGCACCGTTCCAGCAGGCGCACCAGCGCCGCGGCGCCGAGTTCGCCGCTGCGGTGCACATGGCCGTGCTCGCGCGCCACCACGTCGGCCAGTGCGCGGCAGTCGGTCGGTACGCGCAGGCGCTCGGCCACGAGCGCCGCCAGCTTCGCGCTGCGGCCTTCATGGCCGACATGGCGCGGCCACTGCTCGCGCGGCGTGGTGCCCTTGCCGAGATCGTGCACCAGGCAGGCCCAGCGGACCGTCAATGGCGCCGCCAGCAGCGCGCACTGGCGCAGCACCAGCATCAGGTGCACGCCGGTGTCGATCTCGGGATGGTGCTCGGCGCGCTGCGGCACGCCCCAGAGGCGGTTCACCTCCGGCAGCAGCCGGGCGAGGGCGCCGCAGCCGCGCAGGACCTCGAACATGCGCGGCGGCACGTCTTCCATCAGCCCGCGCGACAGCTCCTGCCACACGCGCTCGGCCACCAGGTGGTCGACCTCGCCGCCGGCCACCATCTGGCCCAGCAGGGCCAACGTCTCGGGGGCGATGCTGAAGTCGTGGAAGCGCGCCGCCAGCCGCGCCAGCCGCAGCAGCCGCACCGGGTCTTCGCTGAAGGCGTCCGACACGTGACGCAGGACCCCGGCCTGCAGGTCCCGCTGGCCGCCGAAGGGGTCCACCAGCGTGCCGTCGGGCGCGCGTGCGATGGCGTTGAGGGTCAGGTCGCGGCGGGCCAGGTCCTGTTCCAGGGTCACGTCCGGCGCGGCATGGAACTGGAAACCGTGGTAACCCGGTGCGGACTTGCGTTCGGTGCGCGCAAGGGCGTACTCCTCGCCGGTCTCGGGGTGCAGGAAGACCGGGAAGTCGCGGCCGACGGGCCGGTAGCCGGCGTCGAGCATCTGCTGCGGCGTGGCCCCCACGACGACCCAGTCCCGGTCGCTGGCGGGGCGGCCCAGCAGGCGGTCGCGCACCGCGCCACCGACCTCGTAGACCTTCATCGGTGCGACCGGTACGGCTCGTCTTCGACGATGAAGTCGTGCTCGGTCAGCGCGTCGGCGATCCAGGCCGCGACGCCGGCTGTCTGGACCACGCGCTGCGCGTAGGCGGCCGTGGTGTCAGCCACGGGCAGCGCGTAGCCGCGCAGGCGCAGGCACACCGGCGCGAAGAAGGCGTCGGCGGCGCTGAAGGCGCCGAACAGCATCGGTCCGCCGCTGGCCTGCAGGGCGTCGGCCCACATCGACTCGATGCGCGCCACGTCGTGCCGCAGCGCCGGCAGTTCGGCCCAGACGCGCGCGCCGGCGTCCGGCAACACGGCCTCGATGTTCATCGGGCAGTGCGTGCGCAGCGCGTCGAAGCCGCCGTGCATTTCGGCGCACAGACTGCGTGCACGGGCGCGCGCCGACCGGTCGGCAGGCCAGACACCGTGGTCGGGGAAGTGCTCGTGCAGCGTCTCGACGATGGCCAGCGTGTCCCACACCGCCTGGCCATCGTCCAGCACCAGCACCGGCACCCGGCCCGCCGGCGAAACACGGGCCAGCTCGGTCCGGAACGGCGAGCCCTCGCTGAAGTCCAGCCGCAGCTTGCGTTCGTCGAAAGGGATGCCCAGCTGGCGCATCAGCACCCAGGGCCGCATCGACCAGCTGGAGTAGTTCTTGTTGCCGATGACCAGGCCGAGCGTCATCGCCTCAGCCGCGGCGCGCGTGCGCCCGGAACAGGTCGAAGCGGCTGCGGCCCGGGTGGGGGCCCAGATACTGCGGTCCCACCGACGCCAGCGCTGCCGGCTCGACGCCCAGCGCCTCCAGGCCCGGCAGCTGGCCACTGGCCACGCTGGGCACCTTCATCGAATCGAGGTTGTCGGGCGACATCAGCGTCTCGCCCGGTGCCATCGACATCGCCAGTGCCTGCAGCCGGCCGATGGCCGGTGGCAAGGGCAGCACCAGCCGCTCGTGTCCGGCCCAGCGGCCGGCCAGGCGCACCAGCTCGGCCAGGGTGTAGACCTCGGGTCCGACGGCTTCGTAGGTCTTGCCGATGCTGTCCGGCTGGTCCAGCGCGGCCGCCAGCGCAGCGGCCACGTCCTCGACCCACACCGGCTGGAAGCGGGCACTGGCGCCGGCCAGCGGCACCATGGGGACCAGGGCCTGCATGTCGGCGAACAGGTTCAGGAAGCGGTCCTCGGCGCCGAAGATGACCGACGGGCGCAGCAGCGTCAGGTCCAGGCCGGCGGCCTGCAGCACCGCCTCGCCCTCGGTCTTGCTGCGCAGGTAGTTCGACGGCGCGCCCGGCCCCACGCCCAGCGCGCTGACATGCAGCAGCCGGCGCACCCCGGCCGCCTGGCAGGCCGCCGCCAGACGTCGTGGCAGCGTCACGTGCACACGCTCGAACTCGTCCGCACTGCCATGCAGGATGGCGACCAGGTTGATGACCGCGTCGCAGCCGTCCAGCAGGCGACCGAGCGCGGCATCGTCGTGCACGTCGGCGCTCACGAGGTCGACCGTGGGCAGCGTCTGCAACCGCTGACCGTGAGACAGGCGCCGCGTGGGCACGCGCAACATCCCATTGCCACCGCTGCGGCGAACCAGGTGTTCGCACAGGGCGCGGCCGACGAAGCCCGTGCCTCCCAGCACCAGCAGGCGCTTGGGGGCGGTCATCCGGGCGCCCTTTTGTCGCCCGAGGCGCTGTCTTTGGACGTTGGCTGATCTCGGTGGTTCATGGCAAGTCCTTGTCCACGGCGGGGCCGGCAGGGCGCGGCCCGACCGGGCCGCCCAGGCGTTGTTTCAGCGATGGCGTGCTGTTGCCGATCAGCGCGCCGTAGTAGACGGCGTTGGAAAGCACCTTCTTCACGTAGTCGCGGGTTTCGTTGAACGGGATGTTCTCGACCCACGCGGCCGCCTCGATCAGCGGGCCGTCGCGCCAGCGGCGCGGCCGGTTCGGGCCGGCGTTGTAGGCGGCCGCGCCCAGTGCCATGCGGCCCTCGAAGTCGTCCAGGATCAGCTTCAGGTAGCTGGTGCCCAGGCGCAGGTTGACATCGCGGTCGTTCACCATGCCCGCCTTCAGGTCCAGACCGATCTTGCGCGCCGTCCAGCGTGCGGTGGCCGGCATCAGCTGCATCAGACCGCTGGCACCGACGTGCGAGCGTGCGTCGGTGATGAAGCGCGATTCCTGCCGGATCAGCCCGAAGACATAGGCCGGGTCGAGCCCGATCTCCTTGGACTGCGCCAGCACCGCGTCCTTGAACGGCATCGGGAACCGCTGCGCCAGGTCGACCTGGTCGACCGTGCGGTCGCTGGTGTTGATGCAGCGGTCCCAGACCTCGCGCTCGCACGCCATCTGGGCCGCGGCGAGCAAAGCGCGGTCGCCCTTCAGGTCGCGCAGCGTGAAGTTCCATTCGCGCACGCCTTCGCTGCGCAGCCCCAATTCGATGAGCTGAAGGCCGCGCTGCAGGCCCGGCACCGCGCGCACGGTCAGGCGCTCCTCCGGCGTCGGGGGCGCGGGCGTGGCTGGCAGCGTGATCGGCTTCCCAAGGTCCTCCAGCGCCAGCTTGCCGTAGAAATGCATCTGCCCGGCAATCGACTGAAGCAGCGTCTGAGCCTGGGCGCGGACGGGCTCGCCGGCGTCACCGGATGGCGCGGTGGCCTGCAGCGCGCGTGCCTTCCAGTAGATCCAGCTGGGGTCGGCCTGGTCGGCCGGCGCCATGGCGTCGATCTGGCGCAGCACCAGCGACCAGCGGGGGCCGGACTCGGCGCCCAGGGCACCAGCCCGCAGCGCCGCACGCACGCCCCAGGCCAGCATGTCGTCGGACCAGTCCACGCCGCCATCGTCGGCTGTCACCAATCGCCATGCACTTTCGTACAAGCCTGCGGCATTGGGCTGCAGGCGCAAGGCCGCCCGGTAGCCGGCATAGGCCCATGCGTGCGCTGCCATCGCGCGGGGCAGGCGGGGCTCCCAGCTGCCCAGCTGGGCCGCGGCGACGTCCGGGTCCGACACGGCCAGACGCATCAAGGCCATCAGCGCCACCTGGGCGGCCTCGCCGCGCACCGGGCTCGCGGCCTGGCGGGCCAGGTAGCGCGCCGGGTTGTCGAGTGCGCCGCGCAGGCGCTTGGCGGTGCCGGCGGGCAGCAGATCGGCGTCGGTCAT
>Ga0316195_10001353_pt1 | contig 10911 bp, 17 predicted proteins | sample Phised1_MG_FD_204937 | JGI IMG/M metagenome (GOLD analysis project Ga0316195, IMG submission 204937) | Coastal sediment microbial communities from Maine, United States - Phippsburg sediment 1 | ecosystem: Environmental > Aquatic > Marine > Coastal > Sediment | place: USA: Maine | collected... | reverse complement strand
GTGCGTAACTGTACCAGGACACGTCCCAAGTCAAACAGGAAATATTCATAGGCCATGGCTTGCATTTCCAGGTGCCCATAAACGACCATTAACATGCCGCCGTTTATTAGGTCACAAACCGATATCCTGATTAATCAAAATAACCTTGATGCGGCCTTTGGGGTACGATTTTTCATGAATCGTCCATATATTGCAAATTCGCGCGGGGCTCTTGCAGTCCATACAATCCGCCGTTTTAACACACGGCGTTTTGATGTCATGCCGTATGGCATTCAGCGGTGCGGCTACATTTTTGATACGGCGCATGGCGGCATCCACATCCGCTACGATCTTATTGCGCCCCACGAACAAAATGACATCGTGTGGTCCAAAGGTGATGCCAGCCACCCGGTTGCCGATCATATCCAAATTTACCAGCACGCCCGTTTCGGTCGCGGCGTTCGTGCCCGTCAGAAACAGATCGGCCATCATGGCCTGGCGTCGACGTGGAATTGAATCACGGCGCGATAAACCAGCGGCAAACGTTTCAATCACCGCAAAACGACCATCGTCCTTAAAATAATCCAGAAGACCTGTGGCATACAGAGTCATTGAATCGCCCCAGGAGACAATTTCAACCTCGATTTTAGGCAGAATCGCCTGGACAACCAAGGCTTTGGCTGCGCGGGGATCTTCGGCCGTAAAAACTTCGAAATTGTTTTGCTCCAAGGCTGCCTGACAGCGCGCCAGTTTTCGTTCCCATAAACGGTCGGTCGTTATGGTCATTTTTTAACCAGGTTGATTCCCGTTATTGACAGCTCGATATCTTTCAGCATTGCGATCACGGTTTCAACCTGATCGGTTCTGACCATCAACCGCACCGGATCGGCCAGGGGCCGAACATACATAAAGTGCTCGCCTTTGAAAAAATATTGGATGCTTTCACTATCAAGCAGGGACTTTAAAAAGGCGATATCGGCCGGATTATAGGTGGCCAGAACTTCCTGAAAGTCGACGAACTCGGGCTCGGGCTCGGGGGGCAATTGCGGTACCAGTGCAACATCACAATCCGGACACACCGTAATCGCATCAATGTACTCATATTTGCACTTGGGACAAAACATAATGGGCCCGCCTATAGCAATTTTTCAGCCATCAGGGCCTCCATCGATGCCTGACAGGCAGTCGTGACATATGATATCGCATTGGAAATACAAAGGCTGACATTTTCACGTTCATTCAACTTGATTTTGCCGATCGCTTCACGCACTTTTCGCTCAGCCCCCACAAAATTGACGGACCGCTCGAACCCTTGTGCAATGCCGATCTCACCGATTACGGCTTCCAGATAGGTGCACAACATTTTTTGCGCACCGCTGAATTCCGCTCCATCGAATCCGTCCAGCACGCCCAGAAGCTGCGAAGCGATGATCAGCTCCGATTTAATTCTTTCTGAAAACTGATAAATAATAATCGTCTTTCGCGTATCCATTAAACGGTCTCCGAGGCATGTTTAGAATCGTTACCACACCAACCAATTGGCAATATCTGCTTGAGATATAGTCCAATGCCGTTAATTAAGCAACGGCTGTCAGCTTTCTTGCTCGCGCAGGATGGGCCAGCGATCGACGATACGACCGCTTCTGAGCGCCAGCAGGTCACCGAATTGCAGAAATACAAACTCACTTTGGGCCGGGCGCAGAAATATGTGGTCGTCCACATTCAGGTCGATATTCTCGGAGCCATTGACCATCTGTTGATTGGTGCTGGGCCCATAAAGGCCGTTGTCACGCAATCCGCCAGGGGACTCGTAACGGGCCATCCATTTACCGCCGTAAATAAAAAACACTTGCCGGGTGTTGGGATCCCACCATCGCAGCAAACCCTTGAGCGATTCGATAGCCGGTATGGTTGTGCCTTTGAGGCGCTTTAAAACCGGCGTCGCGATGTACGCCGCCGGAACATAATCCTGAAGGGTCGGCAGATCGAAATCGGTTGGCTTGACCAGGCAGGAGCCGGCAGCAATATCGTTGATCAGCGTTTCTTTTTTGTGCAGGTTGACCGTTGGACTGCCGGCGCCATTCAGACAGAGCCGGTTCATATGGATTTGGGGATATTTGCTTTGCAGCAACTCCAAAAATTCACCATACTTGGCCTGGGATTCCGTGAAAGCCTTTTCCTTGCTCTTGAGAATTCCGGGAATCTTGACTGCGTGGGCATCGTAGCCCATCAAACCGGCAAACGCCAAATGTTCCGGATCAGCCAGAATCTGATCGACAATGGGCACCAACTCGGCCGATGTTTGTAAACCGCCTCTATGCAAACCGATGTCGATTTCAACGTTGATGCGTATTCTGACCTTCCGCTTTTGGGCAAGGGCCTGATATTGATCCAGGCGCTGTTGCGTGTCGATCAACCACTGCAATTGCTGCGACGGTTCAAATCCAGATTGCCCTGAAAACTTCCTATAAAATGTCTCAGCGCTTCGGACCGGGATCGGTTTACCAACCAGCAAATCCGCTTGGGGGAAACGTTCAGCCACCTGGTTGATGAACGGTTGATGAAACACCATCAGTTTGTTCGTTCGTGCTGTCTGCATGATATGCCCTAGCAGTTCAGGGCTGGGCAGCGATTTGGCCACAATCCGATAGGCCAGACGTCGATCCAAGCCCGTTATCAACGTTTGGATGTTCCGATCCAATTTATCCAGGTCCACCAGCATGGCCGGTTTGTACGGCCCGCGCTTTTTCAGTTCATCATTGAGTTCTTTAAAATAGGGTGTGTAAGAAGCCCCTGAATCTTTGGGCTTAAGGCCGAAGAAGGCTGCGGCGGCGGCCGCTCCGGCGGCAATATACATAAACTGTCTTCGATTCATGGCTCCTCGCTTTCTTCATATTACAATCCGGCCGTTTGTTTTACCAAACTGACGGAATCAGGCGCTTGCGGTGACGGGCAAACTCAGTATATCCCTCAAGTTGAAAAAGCATTTTTTCTTCGACAAAAATTCTCAGAACAACGGCCGGTGTTAATACGGTCAAGAACAATGCCAGGGTTGTATAATTGAAAAAGAAAACGACGATACCCAAATTAACTAAAAGCATGCCGGCATAGGCCGGATGCCGAATATGTGCATACGGCCCGGCACTGATAATTTTATGCTCGGACACCTGCCGGACGATGTGTGAATAGTATTTTCCCAGCGTTCGAACGGCCCACAGCCTGTAGGTGATACCAAAGCCAAAGATTAAAGCGCCAAGCAAATGAAGCGCATTGGGCGCGCTCCAGAGCGAGTCAAACCAGAGCGCGGACAGGAAAACCCCGGCCTGTCCGATGGCATAAAGTTCACAGGTGCCAAAGTCCGATATTTGGGAGCCTTTATCCAGCTCCTTTTTAGAAACTTTCGACTCGATCACCATCCAGAACAGATAGACCGACGCCAATACAATGTCCCCGTTAATGAACGCGGCGTCCCAAACACCTTGACGGCCTAATCGCCTGAGCGCTAAAACGATGATCAAACTGATGAGCACCAAGGACAATATGATAGGTGTGGCATTTCGAACTTTGGCTGCCAACGTCTCTTTTTGAAGTGGGGCTTTCATCTGCCGTCACACGTCCGAATCTATTCTTCTATGGTTTTAAATTTCTCCTGGGGCGCCCCACACACTGGGCATTTTTTTGGTATTTTTTTATCGGTGACATAGCCGCATACCTGGCAGACATGATAGGCTTTTACTTCTTCCCTGATCAAATGGTAAATGGCGCGCTCATATAGCTTGGCGTGAAAGGATTCGGCGTCACGGGCATGGCTGAAAACGAGCGCGACCGCACTTTCACCATCGTCTTCGGCATCTTTTATAAACGCAGGGTATGCATTTTCCGAAACGGTTTTTTCACTTTGAAAAGATGTCTCCAAATTCGTATCCGTATCTTTGACCAGGATATCTTTAACCAGGTTTAAATGACGCGTGGCGTGAACTCTTTCCGCTTCGGCAATGGCACGAAACAGCAGCGCAATTTGCGGCACGTCTTCTTCATCAGCCTTTTCCGCGTAGGCCAGGAGCCTGAAATAGGCCTTGGCTTCACCGATAAAAGCGGTGTAGATGTTATCCTTGGTTCTTTGCTCCATGGCATTCCTCCTCGATTCAGGTTTTTTTTCTCAAAATCTCCCCGGTTTCCAAAAAATAGTTCATCGACCTTTCCCAGAAAACAACTGCCGTTAAAAATTGGTCTTCAGTAAATTCGTCGATAAAGACGTTGCCTTCAGGGGAAAGACCCGTATAGGCATACGCAATATCGACATATGATTGTTGATCCTCTTTGGGACGGACCTTAATGGTTAACACACACGTTCTGGAGTCGGGCGTAAAGCGGGCAAAATCAACGGCGTATTCTTGCGGATCGTGTTTCGTTACAATCCATATGGTATCTTCTTCGGATTCCTGGGAAGTACTGAAGACTGCGCCTTCTTCAACCCGGCCGGATTCGCTGTAGATCATGTTATAATGCCAACCGTCGAGCCATTCCGTTTCACGAACAGGGCAAAGCAGCGGAAATATTTTGTCAGGAATGGCATTGATGGTTTGGCAATATGCAAATGTTTTCCTTTTCGATTTAAAGGTGGAACTTTGCATCAAGCTCTCCATTTCTCCGCCTATTTTTTAAGGCGGGTCGCGTGTGGATGCAGTGAATGGTTTTATTTGGGTGGGGCTATTTCGATCACCGAGCGGAGGTCACAGAATTTTGTTCCGCTGAGGCGACCAAGCAAACGGGCTCGCGCGCTGTCAATACGCATGTCCGGTTCGAGGATCTCTTCGTCCACGTGCATGATCCGAATGCGCCCCAAAATGAGATTGGCACTATGGGGACCGGAGCCGACAACGATGACTCGATCTTTCACACACTCGAATGCGATCCGGGCCTCCTTCACGCGTGGTGCATCTACTTTCGTGGAAGGGACAAGCGCAATGCCCGCTGTCCGGGCTTCATCGACATCCCGCGCTACGGTTGCCGAAGTCGCAACCATCAGTTGGCCCATCTCCTCGGACACCATATTGACAACGAATTGTCCGGTTTCCTCGATATTGAGAATCGTATCTTTCCGGGATCCATCTTTCCGATTGACGACCGAGACACACAGTGTTGGAGGGTGCCAGGTTACACCGCTGAAAAAGCTAAACGGCGCCAGGTTTATTTGGCCCTGTTGGCTGACTGAAGACACCCAGGCAATGGGGCGAGGGATAACCGCGCTGGTAAGCAAATCGTGGGCATCGCGTGGTTCCAGGCTGAACAGATCGATCTCCATTTTAATTGACCTCCTCTTGATTCTGAAAAGCGTCTCTTCTATTAGCGCTCGTTAACAGGAACACAGGTAATCACATCCGTCGTGTCACTACCGGGTTTTGCTGCAGCCCCCCCGAAGAATCTGACTGCCAGATAGACATAGCCTGCTCGAAATTTGGACATGCCATCCTCCAGACAGTGTTTTTGCAGCAGCAGGTCGGCATAACGCTTGTAAACATACGGCAGGGTTTCCAGGCGAATCAATTGATAGAGCGCATCATGTACCAGGGATCCGCGCATGAAATTCAGCGTATCGAAAGTCGGCCCGCTGGGGCCGTCCCACGCATAGCCTTTATTGATTGTCAGGACGCCATCGGTCTCGAGTTTCAGGTAAGGGGTGGTGACCGTATACCTGGAAATTCCGATTTTAAGAACATAGGGTTCGGTTAATTGGTATTTGTACCGTCGTAACTTTCGATAGCACGCCTTGTTCATGTTTTCCCCTGATCGCCCACATTGGGTCTTTACATGGCCTCGTCGAACTCGCTTCTATAGCAAACCACACCGGAAACGCCTTTAATGATTGCCTTGTTCAAAACCATTGCCATAAAAGTTTCATTATGTATTTCAACCATCTTTAAACAGCCCTTACAGGTCATATATGGTAATGACTTGTCCCGACACTTTCCCTTCCACACTTCTGACATACCCATTGGTCACTTTTTTCATCGGAATGGGATTATGACCGGGAAAATAAGCCTCATATTTTTCAACGGCGTCCTCGACCAGACCCGAAGACACGACATTGATTCTAATGCCGTTTGGTAATTCCAAGGACGCCGCTTTGACAAAACTGTGAATAGCGCCATTGACCATGGCTGCGCTGGTGGTCATGACCACGGGATGGTCCGCCAATATTCCGGTTGAAAGCGTTATGGATCCGCCGGTGTTCAAATAAGTCCGGCCAATCCTGGTTAGATTGACCTGCCCCATTAGCTTGCTTTTCAATCCGATGTAAAAATCGTCCTCGGTCAATTCTTCAAACGGTGCCCATTTCGCCTCTCCGGCAATACATACGATGGCGTCGACTTTGCCAAGGGCCTCGAACATCGCTTTAATCGAGTTGCTGTCCATAATGTCTACGTTTACATCACCAGAAGTTCTTCCGGCGGTAACCACTTCATGCTTTTTGGCAAAATGAGCACTTACGCACCTGCCAATCGTACCATTGCCCCCAATAATGAGTATCTTCATTTATCCTCCAATCCAGAATGTTTAACAAATCGCTAAAGCGATTTAAATTTTTTCCATTCTCTGAAAAAAATGCGCATATATCTAACACTTGACAATATAAGAGCCAAACCAATCCCTGTGTACAATATGGCCAAATAATGCTTGGGAATTTCCGAATGTCTCAATAAAACGCCTAGTATAACCATAATGATGATGATCAGGTAACTCTTCCAGGAGATGAACGCAAACAGGCATTGCTTCTCGTTCATCTCCATGATCCGCTCTAAGTTATGGTCAACTATATTCAAGAACCCAAAATGGTGCACCAACAGAGCGACGATAAAGCCGATCCCAAAAAACATCCAAAAGATCGTCTTTGATGCCGTTGCCAACCAAGAACAGGCCAGAACCAAAAGCATTGTTCCAACACAAATCCACATAAATCCGGCCAAGAACAATAGAACTCTCTTGGAAACGGCAGGTCTGAGTCTACTTATCTTGTTCATTTTTATATCTGGCCGGCCAAATAATTTTTGCGGTCCGGCTCTGGGAATTTTTCTATGGCATAGCGCAGCATCGTGCGGGGCATCTCTTTATAATGTTCTTTCAGGAACGCTTTTTCAACAGAAATATTCCGTTTTCCAATTTCGCGGAGCATCCATCCCACGGCTTTGTGAATTAAATCTTCGCGATCGTTTTTCAAAATCGTCGCAATTTTTAAAGCGTCATCGAAGTCATTCTTTTTTATCTGGTGAAAGGTCGAAAGCATGGCAATCCGGCGCTCCCAAAGGTTATCGGATTGCGCCAATTTGTAAATCGGTTGCTTATCTCTCTTTTCCAGGTAGGCCCCGACAATGTGATGGGCAGAGCTATCCACCAGATCCCAATTATTGATGTATTTGGTATGCTTTAAATACAATTCGAAAATAACTGTTTTTTCTTCAGAATTGCCTCTGGAAAACCTTGCCACCAGCATGAATAGTGCACCCAACCGCTCCTCGTGAAAAGAAGATTGCAACAAATCTTTAATTTCATTTAGGGAAAGATTTTGGCATTGCTTGGCCTGTTTCCTGAGAACCGGAACACGGATACCGAGGAATTTATCCCCTTCGCCATATTCGCCCTTCCCTGTTTTGAAAAAGCGCTGTGAATGTTCGGCGATGACAGAGTCTGCTAAACCCCTCAGCCTTTTGCGGATATCTTGTAACGCCATTTGAGACCTTCATTTTCCGCGGCGTTAAGCGGCACACAATATGCCCCACATCATAATAAAATATATATTTTTTTCTTCATTGTGGGCCGGTATGATTACAGATATTTTTTTCATGACATCGAGCCTATCCCGCACGAATACCATTTGGCACGGGGTTTTCAGGAACCGCCAGGACAGGCGTCAGGCCATCAGCATATCCAATATCGAACAACATCCCTTCTGAGATCTCCCCCATCATTTGGCGTGGCGCCAGATTAACCACGAACAGCGCCTGTTTCCCTTCGATCTCTTTTGGATTGGCACGTTCCTGCTTGATGCCAGCCAGAATTTTTCTTTGATGGTCACCAAATTCAACAATCAGGCGAACTAATTTTTTAGAACCTTCAATATCCTCGACCCGTTCAATCTTACCAACCCTTATGTCGATTTTCTCAAATTCATCAATTGCAATTAATGGCTTTATCGGTGCGGTTTTCATAACTCTCTAAGACCCTTTTCTAAAAAGCGTACGAAACGCCTTTGGTTTAAAAAAGTTACATCCCTTTTTCTGAAACCATTAAAATGTCAATATTTCACGATCGTCCCCTATTTTGACCACGGCTTTGTGAATTAAATCCCTTTCTCCCCAAGCCATTGTAAAATTCGATCCGCCACGATCTGCCAGCCATCTTCCAGCATCATATCATGCGCCATTTTTTTGAAGATTTCAGGTTTTTTGCCATATGCTTCAGCGGTTGCCTCAACTTCTTCGGGATGGAATATAACATCATCCTCCGTCCCCATTATCAGCAGGTCTGTTGAGACCTTTTCTGGGTTCGGTAAATTAAACAGCATCATATCCAGAAATGCCAGATAAGACTCATCTTGCATTTGGTTGAAGTACTCCTCCAGTATTGCAGGCGAGATATCCGCTGAGAAAAAAGCTTCCCGGGTAAGCTTCGGCGTGCCAACGATAGGGTACAGGCTCCAGGTAAGATTTGCTTTTAAAAAAACTAAAGGATGGCGAATTGCTATTCGGCAGGTCGTCTGGAATACGCCTTTAACAGGAACCGAAGCGAGTAAAACAGCGGCCGGCGCTGTGTGCGTCTCCAAGTATTTCTGTACGACCAGGCCGCCCATGGAGTGCCCGATCAAAATAGCGCCGTCAGGCATTTGATCCACGACCTGGGCCACATCATTCACATAATCAGCGATGCGCATCCATCGGAAATGTGCAGGACGATCGCTGCCCCCATGCCCCCTTAAGCTCAAGGCATAAGATGTATACCCGTTTTCAGCAAAATAGGGCATGAAATATTTTTCCCAGCACCATGCGCCATGCCATGCCCCGTGAACAAAAAGAATTGGTTTCGGATGAGCAACAGCTTCGGGCTTTTTTGATATAATTTCTAATTTCATTCCACGCCTTTCCTTAATTGGCTCGTTGTGTTCTTGGCGGCACTGCCCAGCAATAGCGTATCCATGCCAGCGGCTATCAGCGTGTACCCACTTTCGATATAGGGTTTGACCGCCTCAGCCGTCGCGCCAAATATGCCGATAGGCATTTTTGCTTGCGCTGCGCATCGCTTAACATGAGATATTGCCTTTTGAACCTCGGCATCGTTGACAAGCCCCAATTTCTGCATACTTGCCGAGAGGTCGTATGGTCCGACAAACAGGCCATCAACGCCCGACACTTTTAGAATTTTTTCTATGTTGTCGACCGCATCTATGTGTTCTATCTGTATGATAACAGCAGTCTCATCATTGGCGGACGCAATATACTCCTGAAATTTTTCTCCATATCCATGGGCCCGTCCAATCCCAACGCTGCGCAATCCTTCAGGGGGATACTTGCACTGTCGCACGGCCCGCTGTGCTTCTTCTGCAGTTCGGACCAGGGGCACAATAATGCCGGAAGCGCCAATATCAAGCGCTTTTTTAATCCAAACTTCATCGTTCAATGGGATCCGCACCACACAATGAACCTGGGATGCAGCCACCTGCAAAATGACCTGTGCATTTTTGATGCTCAGCGCGCTATGCTCGAGGTCCACAAAAAGCCAATCAAATCCGGCACCACATAAAATTTCGGCAATCTCAGGCGATGGAAGCGTCATGATCGTACCGACAAGCAGCTCCTGCCGGGCTAGCTTATTTTTAAAAGTATCTTGCATTCGTATTTATCCCTAATTGATCACGCTTTATTATTACTTCTATATATATGAACTTCTGCTTTTTCTAGAGTTACCAAGCCTTCGGTAACCACCTCTTCAATGCAGGCAAGAAATTGCATTATTTTTTCAGGCGTATCTACAATTTCCACCACGATTGGCAGATCAAGAGATAGCCGCAATATTTTTGACGTATGGATACGGCTATTGGCACCAAAGCCCATTACCCCCCGAAGAACCGTTGCACCTGCCAAACCTTGTTCTTTGGCCTGAATCACAAGCCATTCATATAATGGTTTCCCTTCGTGTTTGTTACTTTCGCCAATGAATATTCTGAGAAGTTGGCCTTCTGGCGGCAGTTTCATTTAAATTACCTCCATATTAAAATTATCGCAAATCGACCGAGTAAAACCGCTGATAACCCTAAAACCAGATGCAAACCGATGTTCATCAATCCTAAAAAGATCCTTTGGTCTTGCAACAGGGTGATTGTTTCTGCGCTAAAAGTAGAATACGTCGTGAAAGAACCCAATATTCCAACCATCATAAGAAGACGCAGTTCCGGTGTCATCCCGGCCTGACTTTCAACCATATAGGACAATATACCAATAAGAAAACAGCCGGTAACATTGACGACCAGCGTTCCATGGGGGAAAGCAACACTTTGCGTCAAACCCTGAACTAAACCGCTGATCAAGTATCTTAGAATCGCGCCAATAAAGCCACCGGCACCGACCAAAAAAATTTTGTGCATGATCCAGTCCTTTTTACATTGAGAAGGTATCTCAAAAAAGTCTATTGGCCCAATCTCTGCGCTGGGCCCTCGTTTCAAGTACTCAAAAGACTTGCGTCTGTCTGCGGGTTGAAACTACGATGAAAAATTCCTGTCAAGGCGATTGCCAGTGCCGCAATCATGAAACTTGGGCGTATCAAAATTAAATTTCTGGAAACGAGTGTTCCCAGATAAATCAGCGGCAAAAGTATGATTGGTCTTCTTTCTGTCATTTTTTAAGATCGTTTATTGTTATTTCCGGTCTACCACGCTCAACG
>Ga0316195_10001351_pt1 | contig 10916 bp, 5 predicted proteins | sample Phised1_MG_FD_204937 | JGI IMG/M metagenome (GOLD analysis project Ga0316195, IMG submission 204937) | Coastal sediment microbial communities from Maine, United States - Phippsburg sediment 1 | ecosystem: Environmental > Aquatic > Marine > Coastal > Sediment | place: USA: Maine | collected... | reverse complement strand
CCAAAACACCTTCTGATCGTCGGCCATGGCATCAATTATATCGATATCTCCGGTGCCATGGTCCTGACCCAGGAAGCCCACCGGCGTCACCGACTCAATAAAAAATTGCATTTATGCCGGATCAATCGTGATGTTTATCACTATTTGGAACACGGGGGTTTTGTCTCCGAGATTGGAAAAGAGAATGTTTTTTCGACGGAATATGCCGCTATCGCGCAAATTTTTGTGACACTCGATTTTGATATCTGTCGATCATGTCAGGCGCGGATTTTCAAAGAGTGTCAAACCATTCCACCGGATAGTCGATAACCTGTCTTGGTCCGGCCGGTAGACACCAGGAATTCTTCGCTCGCAATCCAGCCGGACGGGTCTTAGACTGACAGGTTAACGATGAAACGCGTCTTGTTTCAGAGGACTTTCTAAACTCGCAGGAGGATAATCGTCATGAAAAATAATTTGATCCGTATACTGTTTCTATCCCTCGCCGGTGTTGCTCTGTTCGGTTGTGCGACCCTTACCCCGGTGGCCGACTTCAAAACCCAGAAGATCGATACAGCCGGATATGAGCAGAAGGTAGCTAATGTAATGATTGTTTACGATGCCTCGTCTTCAATGGATGAAGGCTACAATGGTCATAAAAAGCACGATATTGCCATGGCGGTTGTCAAACATCTGAACCAAACCATACCGGCTGAATTAAAACTCAAAAGTGGTATCCGGACGTTCGGTCATGATCCCAACGTTTCCAATCAGATGACAGTCCTTTTCCTCCCGGTGAAGGATCATTCCGAGTCGGGTTTTGAAGCAGCGCGTCTAAAATTCGACGATGCCGGCGGAACGAGTCCCATGGGCCATGCCCTCCAAGCCGTCGCTGCAGATCTTGAGCCGCTTCAGGGCAAGACCGCTTTGATCGTGATCAGTGACGGAGAGAGCATGGGGGATACACCGCTGGAAGCGGCCCGGGAAATCAAACGGGCATTTGGTGACCGGGTATGTCTCTATGCCATTCTCGTGGGAGATCATCCAGATGGCGTCGCACTCATGCAAGCGATAGCGGCGATCGATCAATGCGGGGAGTTTAAAAAGGCGGAGAGTCTTCTAAACGGTCAAGCCATGACAGCCTTTGCCCAGCAGGTCCTGCTCGGCGACCGACTTGACAGGGATGGTGACGGTGTTACCGACGATGTGGATCAATGCCCTAATACACCTGCCAAGGTTGCGGTCGATAAGCGAGGATGTCCCTTGGATGCGGATGGTGACGGTGTGCCCGATTATAAAGATCGCTGTGCCGGAACGCCGCCAGGCGTTGGTGTTGATATGTATGGATGTGCCCTTGATGCGGACGGTGACGGTGTGGCCGACTACAAGGACAAATGCCCGGATACCCCCAGGGGCATTGTGGTCGATCAAACCGGCTGTGCGCCGATCGTACAAAGTGCCATTGTTACCAGTGCCGGTACGTTGATATTTAAGGACGTTCAGTTCGATTCCGGGAAATGGAGCCTGAAATCGAGCTCGTTCCCTATATTGGACCAGATCGCCGATACGCTGAAACAAGCCCCCGACCTGAAAATTGAGATTCAGGGACACACGGATAGTCAGGGCAACCGGGCTTACAATCTCGATCTGTCGGAAAAACGGGCTGAATCGGTGCGGGCTTATTTGATCAAAGCCGGTGTCCCCGCCACCCGTCTTACGGCCAAGGGTTTTGGTCCTGACCAGCCGATTACGACCAATGCCACCAGCGAGGGTCGTGCCGAGAATCGCCGGGTGGAATTTAAACCATTGCGCTAAATAAAAGCACGATTGAAGATGACGATGCCAGCTCTTTGTTCATTGGCATCGTCATCTTTATTCCCCTTGTTGGCTTCCAAACGCCTCAAGCTGCCTATTGACGGACCTTGACACTACCTGTCATTAAAATCTAAGATGCAGAATTCGGCTGCAGATAAATAATTTTCTCGGTTACAGTCATCAGGATCTTTATGAAAATTTCGGTTTTTACGACATTGCGGGTTTTTACACCTTTTGCGGCCGGCTATTTCCTGTCCTACCTGTACCGGGTCGTCAACGCGGTGTTGGCTCCGAACCTGGTTCACGATCTGAGCATCGGTCCTTCATCCCTGGGTTTGCTGACCTCGACCTACTTCATCGCGTTTGCATCGTTTCAGTTGCCCCTGGGGGTGCTGCTGGACCGCTTCGGGCCGCGCAAAACAGAGGCTTTTTTGCTGCTTTTCGCAGGCCTGGGAGCGTTTGTTTTTGCCAAAGCCGAGACCCTGGCGGGATTGGTGATTGGGCGTGCCCTGATCGGGTTCGGGGTTTCAGCCTGCCTGATGGCGGCTTTCAAAGCCTATGTCTTATGGTTCCCGCGCGAGCGCTGGCCGCTGGTCAACGGGTTTCAGATGGCAGCCGGGGGACTGGGGGCGTTAGCGGCAACGACCCCGGTCGAAGCGGCCCTGCAGATCACCGATTGGCGGGGTATTTTTTCGGGGCTGGCGATTCTGACCATCTTGGTTGCCGTGGCCGTACTGGTTGTGGTTCCTGAAAAGGAAGGACACCAGCAAGGAGAGAGCTTACGGGCCCAACTCGAGGGCGTCAAACAGGTTTTTACCAGCCTGGAATTCTGGCGCGCGGCACCTTTGACGACCATGTCCCAGGCCGGATTTCTGGCGATTCAAGGTCTGTGGGCCGGACCCTGGTTGCGGGATGTGGCCCATCTGGAGCGCATGGCGGTCGCCAAAGTCCTGTTTGGGGTCGCCGTTGCCATGGTTGCGGGCTTTATTCTGCTGGGCGGCCTGGCGGAACGGTTGGCCCGCTCCGGGATCAGCGTTCTGACCACGGCCGTGACCGGCATGGGCCTGTTTATGGTGGTCCAGGCCCTGATCATCCTGGGTCCTGCCGAGTTGGCAAAACCGTTGTGGGTGGTATTCGGTTTTATCGGCACTTCGGGCATTATTGCATACGCGGCCCTTTCCCGACGCTTTCCGACACACTTGTCCGGCCGGGTCACGACGGGTGTCAACCTGCTGGTGTTTATCGCAGCCTTTGCCGGGCAGTGGGCCATTGGTGCGATTATCGGCCTGTGGCCGGTCAGCGAGGCAGGCAATTACTCTTTGGCCGGCTACCGCGCCGGCTTCTCCGCGATGCTGGGCCTGCAAGTGCTGACCCTGGTGTGGTTCTTTGTGGCGAGCCGTATGATTCTGCGGAAAAAAAGCTGATAAGCTCAACAGCTTAACAGCTCATACATTATGGTCATTCTCTTTAACAACCTGACGGCCGAGGAGGCCGAGACCTATGCGTTGGTGCTGGCCTCATCCGCCATTGCGCACCGCACCCGTAAGGGGCCACAGGGTTGGGAACTGATTGTCGAAACCGAGGACTTTGAAACCGCCTTCGAGGCGATCCGTGAATACCTTGTGGAAAATCGCCAAGCCGTACCCGTGCCAGGTGGAATACCTGCAGCCGTATATCAGCGCAACTTCAGCGGGATCTGGGTGGCCCTGGGACTTTTAGTTTGTCACCTGACGGTTGTCACCCACCTTGAAAGTGCCACGATTGTCAAGACCTTCGGGGCCTCAGCGCGCCATATCCTGGACGGGGAGTATTACCGCTGTGTTACAGCCCTTATGCTGCACGGAGATGTGACGCACCTGGTCAGTAATATGGTCGGGATCGCCATTTTCGGGACGGCCGTTTGTGCTGTTACGGGCCTGGGGGTCGGCTGGATGATGATCCTCATGACCGGCCTGATCGGAAATTTTCTCAATGCCCTTTTATATCAGACCGAGCACCTGTCGGTCGGTGCGTCGACCGCCATTTTCGGGGCGATCGGTATTCTGGGCGCCTACCAATTCATGCGGCGCTTCAGGCAGCCCGGGCAACGCCTGAAGGCCTATCTGCCCTTAGGGGCCGGCCTGGCGCTGCTGGCCTTTCTGGGTGCCGGGGCACGGTCGGACCTGATGGCGCACCTGTTTGGCTTTGCCGTGGGTATCGCTGCCGGAGGGATTTATGGCAGCACTGTCAAACAACCGCTGCCTAAAAGTACCCAGAACGGATTTCTCGTGACAGCCGCTGTTATCGTCGCCTTTGCCTGGTTAAAGGCCTTTTGAATCTATTGTTTTAGGGAACAGAGGGATCCCCCCCTTCGCGTCAGTGAATTGGCGAAGGCGTGGAACCTCCTATTGTTACCATATCTATATTTGCTGACATCACAACTATCGCTAAAATTGGGGTTTTGGCAAGATAGCTGTAATCTGAATAGTTCATGCTTATATACGGTATCTTGTTATTTATGATTTCTCCGACTATAGTGTCGTTTCAACCCTATGAATCCCTATCCAACCACTATGAAAATAGGAGACGGCAGATAACATTAAAACACAACTGCTATCAGACAAATTTTACTGGAGGATTATATGAGTAAGATAGTAGCGGTAGCCAATGCCATGCTTTCCAGTTCTAATAAAATTTCAACCGTCATTAATTACGATAGTTATTGGTTTTTTTTATACGATGAAAAATATGCTTGGTGTATACAAAGTTGGGACCACGAAGGTGAAAATAAGTATATGTTATACTTTTTAACGGTAGAAGGAAAATTTTACGTTAATGAAGCAAGAGAATTTGAATTATTGAGCCGTCAAGATGTTAGGTCATTGGTAAAAAAAGGAAAAGCAATTGAATATAATTCAAATGAGATTGGCACAGATGAAGCGCTACAGGCTTTTAGACTTCTGTATACCGAAGTAAAGGAAAGAGGAATCGGCATAGACAAGATATTCGCTGAAATACTAGAAACTTAGGGCACACGGTTTGTAAATTGGCCGGGCATCAACACCATACCTATCTTTGCTGACATCACACTCAAAGCCTATCGGAACGTTAATCTGTAAGACTGGCTTCTACCGGTCGTTTTCGGCCAGTGCCACGAAGTAGTCCATGGCATGCGGGTTGCTCATGGAATCCAGATTGACGGCTTCTGCGAGCGGAATGCCCGACAGAACTTTCTTGACCGGCACTTCCAACTTCTTCCCATTCAACGTCGCAGGGACCTCGGCGATGGCGTAGATCTCATCCGGTACATGGCGTGGTGAGAGGGCGCCGCGAATTTTTTGGTTGATTTTTTGTTTGAGTTCAGCATCCAGGCTCAGACCCGGCGCCAGCACCACAAAAAGGGGCATGCGGTAGTCCTCTTCATGAACGCTGTACCCGATGACAAGGCTGTCCACCACTTCGGGCATTTCTTCGACCGCAGCGTATATCTCGCTGCTGCCCATTCTGACCCCGAAGCGATTGATGGTGGAATCCGAACGGCCGAGGATGATTCCGCTGCCTTCCGGCGTAAATTTCACCCAGTCCCCATGCCGCCAATTGCCAGGATACATGTCAAAATAACTTTCCTGGTAGCGTTTGTCAGCAGTGTCGTTCCAAAGGTACAAAGGCATGGAGGGCATGGGATCGGTGATGACCAGTTCCCCGACCTGATCCGTGAGGCTATTGCCCAGCGGATCAAACGCCTGGGCATTCACGCCCAGGCAGCGACACTGAAGCTCTCCGGCTTTAACCGGCAGGATCGGGCAGCAACCCACGAAAGCCGAACACGGGTCGGTCCCACCGCTGACCGAACCCAGCAGAACATCATGGTTGACCTTGTCATACACCCAGCGAAAACCTTCCGGCGTCAGGGGCGACCCGGTAGACCCCACCGTCCGCAGCCGTGTGAGATCATAATCGCGACCGGGTTCCATACGGCTGTTCATGCAGGCCGAAAGGAAGGCCGCACTTGTACCGAAAACAGTCATTTTCGATTTTTCGGCAAATTTCCAGATGACATCCATGTCAGGGAAACCGGGGTTGCCGTCGTAGAGCAAAGACGTGGCGCCGGTAAGCAGGCCGCCTTGTAGGATGTTCCACATGACCCATCCGGTGGTGCTGAACCAGAAAAAGCGGTCTCTGGGTTTGAGATCCACATGCAGTTTCAGAAACTTGAAAAATTCCAGCAAGATTCCGCCGTGGCCGTGTACCAGGGGTTTGGGAAGACCCGTCGTGCCGGATGAATACACCACCCAGATGGGGTGGCTGAAGGGGACCTGTTCGAAGGTCAGTTCAGCATCCGCGTCGATGAAGTCTTGCCACAGCCGCGTATTTTTCATGCCTTGGGCATGGGCATCGGGCTTGAGGTAGGGCACCAGCACGGTTGCCTGGAGCGATGGCAGGGCCTCCTGCAGGGCCTTGTTTTTCTGACTGCGGTCAAATAATTTGCCGCCATATTGATAGCCGTCGACCACAAACAGCACTTTGGGCTGTATCTGTTTGAACCGGTCGGTAATGCTGCGCATGCCGAAGTCAGGTGAACAGCTGGACCAAATCGCGCCGATGCTGGCACAGGCCAGAAAAGCGATAATGGTCTGGGGGATGTTGGGCATCAGTGATGCCACCCGGTCGCCCCGCTGAACGCCGAGACCACGCAATCCCGCTGCCACGCCGGAAACATTGCGCTGGAGTTGCTCCCAGGAAACTTCCATCAGGGGCTGGGTTTCCGACTGAAATATCAATGCCGGCCGTTCGTCGGACATGTTGCGAAAGACATGCTCCGCATAATTGAGTTCCGCACCTGCAAACCAGTCGGCACGGGGCATTTTGCGCTCGGGCAGCACTTGGATGTATGGTTGGGAGGCCTCGATTTGGAAATACTCCCACAGTGACTGCCAGAAGTCTTCGATTTCGTTTACAGACCACTGCCAGAGCTGGGCATAATTGTCGAAGGCCAGGTTTTTATTTTTTTTGAGCCACTGCAGGTAGGCGGTGATGTTGGCATCTTCTATGATTTTCGGTGATGGTTCCCAAAGGATGTCGCCTTCAGTGCATGTTGTCGATCCCATCGATATCCTCCCAAGTGTATATAATATCTCAAACGCTGATGATCAGATATCAATTTTGTAGGGAAAGTACAAATGTGCAGAAAGTTTCTACCGCAGGAAGCTCCCCGGGTCAGGGTTAACTGACATCAACCCAAAATCTCAGGTTGAAAATGATTTGTTACTATAATCGCCAGTTAAAATCAGTGTATTCTTTTATTGGTTTATGCCAGAGTAATCACGCATTTTCCGCAGATCTAGTTTATACTAAATGTTGCGGTGAAGCCTATTTTAATGTTTGGTTTACTTTTTCGTTTTGTTGAGGATTTGTCTTATCTTCTGAGACAGTTCGGACAGGTTAAATGGCTTTTGAATAAAGCCATGGCACCCTCTATTTAAGATTTCGGTGGCTTGACCGTTAATCGCATAACCGCTGGAAAGTATCACCCGTATCGCAGGTTGGATCTCACGTATGCGGTCAAATGTTTTACCTCCATCCATCTCCGGCATGATTAAGTCAAGAATCGCCAAATCGATTCCATCTTCTGTTTTTGATAGTATCTCTATGGCCTGTTGACCTCCATTGGCAACAATTACTCGATAGCCCAGATGTTCCAGCATGGCTTGTCCTACCTCAATAATCATCTTTTCATCATCTATTAAAAGAATCGTCTCGGTGCCCTTCAATACTTTTTCAATGCGTTCTGAATCTTTGATGACCTTTTTATCGGAAGCCGGTAAATAGAGAGCAAATGTGGTTCCTTCCCCAACTTCAGAATAAACATTAATAATGCCACCATGATTTTTGACGATCCCGTACACGGATGCCAAGCCCAAGCCGGTACCCCTTCCGATCGCTTTAGTCGTAAAGAAGGGGTCGAAGATCTTTTGACGTGTATCCTCATCCATCCCAGTTCCGGTATCTGTAATCGATATTTTGATGTACTGGCCCGGTTCAACAAAATATGGTTTCAAATAGTTCTCGTCTAATATTACATTTTCGGTTTGAAGATAGAGTTCGCCACCTTCTGGCATCGCCTGCCATGCATTGACATAGAGATTAAGCAATATCTGTTCAATTTGACTTCGATCCACTTCTGCTGTCCAGATGTCTTTTTGAAATTTGCGGTGGATTCTAATTTCCTTTTTGGTTCGGCCAAACATTTGGGAGCTTTTGTTGATCAGGTCGTTAAGATCGGTCGGTTTAACATCATATTTTCCACCTCTGGCAAATCCTAAAAGCTGTTTTGTTAAATCAGTTGCACGTTTAACATATTCTTCAATTCCTTTAAGATGCTCTGAATGGTGAAGCGCCAAATCCGTGTCATTAATCATTAGAGACGTCCGGCCTTGGATACCCATTAAAAGATTGTTGAAATCATGCGCTATGCCGCCTGCGAGTGTACCGATCGCTTCCATTTTCTGAGCTTGGAGGAGTTGTGACTGCAAGTTTTCCTTTTCATTTTCAACATGTTTTTTTTGGGTAATGTCCATCACGATGCCCTCGTAACGAATCACTTCTCCAGCTTTATTAAAGTATGCACGCGTGCTGTTGGAAACCCATATCTCAGATCCGTCCTTCCGCCTGACACGGAATTCGAAGTTCTCGATATGCCCATGCTTCCGCAGAATCTGTTGGTACTGGTGCCGATCTTCCTTATCTACATAGTACTGTGTTGAGATATCGGTAATGCTTGAGAATAGCTCCTCGGGCGATTCATAGAGCAACATTTTGGCAAAAGCTGGATTCACCGTAACAAACTGACCTTGGGGTGTACTTTGAAAGAAACCGACCACGGAATTTTCAAAAATTCTTCGATATTTTTCTTCGCTATCCCTCAATGCCTGTTCAGCGAGCAGCCGTTCGGTGATATCCTGTGATGTACCAAACGATCCTGTGATTTTTCCACTTTCAGTCGTTCGGGGATATCCTTGAGTATGTATATAGTGTACAAAACCGCCAGGAAAAGTTACCTTGGCAACCTGATCATAGGGGGTTCCTTCTAATGCCCCTTGAAAAGATTTTTCGTAAATTTCCCAATCTTGGGGGTCAAAGATTTTCTTTAAATCCTCGCGTTCCGGCGGACCGAGATCGGGATCGCAACCAAATATCACATACATCTGACTTGACCACATCCGTCTACCGGATGATTTTTCATAACTCCAATAGCCAATTCCAGCCATTTTTTGGGCCAAGTCCATGGTTTCATAAAGGTTTTGAAGCTCTTCTTCGGTTTGTTTGCGGTCAGTAATATCTTTGACATATTCAATAATTCCCTTGATGTAACCGTTTTCATCCTTTAGCGGAAAAGCAGATAACTCGATCCAGCCTGTAGGCCTTTCAGCAGAAGGATAAGGAACGATTTCAGTATGCATTTCGCCTGTTTCAATCGTTCTGAGTGACGGGCACCAAGGGCATGGTGTTTCACGATTTTGATAGACCTGGAAACAAACCTGACCGACTATAGGCGACCGAGAGGGATACATCTGTTCCATCCAGCGGTTGGTCTTTATTACTTTAAGGTCGGTGTCTAGTACACTTATCCCATCCTGTATCGCATCAAACACCTTCTGCAGAAACCGTTCACTTTCCTGGAGAGCCTGCTCCACCTGCTTCCGCGCAGTAATATCGCGACCAACGCCGATGATGGCCGTAACGTTCCCCTTTTCATCTAATATGCTTGTATCCATCCATCCCAGCCAACACCAACCATCTTTGGTCATGGCACGTTGCTCCATATAAGCTGTATATGGAGGGTCAAATAGCTTTTCCATCTCTTTGGCTGTCGATTCACGATCATCTTCATGAACCAGAGGCATAAATTTATGGTTAATAAGCTCCTGTTCAGTTTTTCCGAACAGTTCACAGTAAGACGGGCTGACAAAAAGAAATCGTCCCTCCAAATCAACTTTAACGACGAGATCCGATTGATTTTCGACAAGCAGACGATATTTTCCCTCGCTTTCTCGAAGGGCTTTTTCGGTTTTGCGGCGCATAGCGATGTTGAGCGTCAGTGATATTACAAGGACTATCAACACGACCATGACTGCGGCCACCAGCCATATCATCCGACGATGCATTTCATAAAAGGTAAGCTTTGGTTTATTATAAAGAATGCTATCAGCAGGTAATACCGAGAGATCTATATTGTACCGTTTCAGCAGAAAATAGTCGAACATGAAACGGTTTGGACTGTTTTTATTAACAGATAGGGTGGCTGCGTTTTCACCGTTCAATATGCGTTTAACCAACTGGGCAGCCGCCTGCCCCTGGTGGAATCCGCTGACACACTTGCCACCTGTCATTCCTCTGTTGAGCATCCATTCTGAACGACCGAAGATCGGCACTGAGCTTTGATAGAAAGCAGTCGATAAATCGTCGGGGGATATCGGCTGGCCAGAGCCATCCGTCCAAAACGATATGAAAAAGGCAAAGTCGTTAACCGGCAATACTGCTAGCCTTTTTGCGAGGTCGGATAATGAAATGTCAGCCAGATACTCCACTCTCATCTTCGGCATTTGCCGCCTTAAAATTCTTAGAAAGGCTTCATTGTTGATTTCCCCAGTGGGTGTGCGATCGAGGATAACATGGACGGTTGCGGCATCTTTGCGAACCCGGGCTGCAAAAGCCAATGTGTCTTGGAAATCACCTTTCTCCACGACACCGGTAACCAAAGGTTTGTCTTCAATCTCGCGTTCATCGAAGCGGTTCACACCGCAGAAGACTATTGGTGCTTGTTTGAATAATCCATCCTGTCTTGCGAGCGCAAATCGATAGGCATTGTCGTCAGATGTGAGAATAACATCGAACGGTATTGTACCGCTATATTTCATATAATAGATCGTATCTATCGCCTGATAATAAGCTTCGGTGTTAATCCGCTTTGTGTCCATGTATTCAATGGCAAGATTTAAATTTGGCATTTTGCCCAATACTGAATTTATTCCACTAAGTAAGCTATCCGTCCATGCCGCCTTGTGGTAAGAATTAAGAATTAGGACTGATTTTGGGGTCTGCTGGGCCCCGAGGAGGGTTGATGGTAACCATGCTGCAAAAAC
>Ga0316195_10001349_pt1 | contig 10918 bp, 10 predicted proteins | sample Phised1_MG_FD_204937 | JGI IMG/M metagenome (GOLD analysis project Ga0316195, IMG submission 204937) | Coastal sediment microbial communities from Maine, United States - Phippsburg sediment 1 | ecosystem: Environmental > Aquatic > Marine > Coastal > Sediment | place: USA: Maine | collected... | reverse complement strand
GGCCTGGCCTATTTGGCTGCCGCTTTGGAGGCTGCCGGCAACCAGGTTAAAATTCTCGATTTGGTGGTGTTCCCTTACAGCCAGACGTTGCTGCAGGAGGTTCTGCGGGACTTTGCTCCCGCAATGGTCGGTGCGACAGCTGTTACCATGACCTTAGACAATGCGAACCAGGTGATACGGGATGTCAAAATTCTGGCACCGGAAATTGTCACAGTCATGGGAGGGCCGCATGTAACATTTTGCGCTCGCCAAACCCTGGAGGCCTGTCCGGATCTAGATATTGTTGTGCTGGGCGAAGGTGAGGCAACGATTGTCGCGTTGGCGAAGGCTGTGATGCAGGGCTCCAACCTTGAACAGATACAAGGGATTGTTTTTCGAAAGGGTGAGGCTTTTTGTACAACACCGCCCCGGGACTATCTGGCGGACATCGAGACGTTGCCCTTGCCGGCCCGCCATCTGCTTCCTTTGGGCCGGTATCGGGCTTTGGGGATGCCCATCAGCCTGACAACCAGTCGCGGATGCCCGTTTAAGTGCATTTTTTGTGTGGGCCGCAAAATGGTCGGGGCCAAAGTGCGTTATCGCGACCCGGTGAAGATCGTGGATGAAATGGCGTATCTAAACACCCTTGGCTTTCACCAGGTCAATATTGCCGATGACCTTTTTACGGCCAACAAAGAGCATTGTCTGGCCGTATGCGACGAAATCAGGCGCAGAGAGCTGAAGATGAAATGGACCTCCTTTGCCAGAGTCGATACGGTGTCCCAAGACCTGTTGACACACATGCGCACAGCCGGGTGCCAGGCCGTCAGTTTTGGTGTGGAAAGCGCCAATGAGCAGATTTTAAAAAGAATCAAAAAAGGGATCACCCTGGATCAGGTCATCAACGCCGTCAACCTATGCAATGAAGCCGGTGTTACCCCCCACGCCTCATTTATTCTGGGCTTGCCGGGTGAAACCCAGGCAACCTTGAAAGAAACCGTCACCTTTGGCGAGCGCTTGAAAAAGATGGGCGTCCAGCACGGTTTCCATCTGTTAGCCCCATTTCCCGGAACCGCTGTGCGTGAGGAAAATGAGAAATATGACCTGACGATCCTCTCCAATAACTGGTCCGAATACCACGCCAACCGGGCGATTTGTGAAACGGCGCAGGTCAGTCGGCAACAGCTGGACGATATCGTGGTGAAATGGGAACAGGATTTCGATAAGTGGCTGGGGCTGATCGAACGCCGCATGGCACGCGGCGAGGCGGATGAGCAGGAGGCCTGGCAACTGGAAAATCTAAAACGGATCGTTGTGGTCTACGACCTGATGATGAAGCGGACCATCGAAACCAGGGGGGGTATTAAAGGCAATGGGCAGCAGCAAGCACCCGCTGCAGCACTCAAGGAATTGGCCTCAATTGCCGCGGAAGCTGTGAATCCGACTTCATTCGACCAGGTCCATCAGACCTTGAAATATGCTTTTGAAAAAGGAGATCTAAAATTCACCCGGAATGATTCCGGGGTGACATGGCAATGGGTTGATTTCCTGGCATGAGCCGATGAGCCAATGAGCTGATAAGCTGTTCAGCTGTTGAGCAAAACACAAAACACAAAACACCAAATACCAAACCCAATGTCCGACCAGATTCATATCCAGCTCGATTTGCGCCATCACTGCATCGAATCCGATATCAAAGCGCTGTACAACCGCAAAGTCGGGCAGTATTTCAAAACCGAGCAGAACCGAGGGCGGTTGGAAGTCGAAATTGAGTTATTAAAAACCGTACTCGAAACGTTCGATTTTGGTCGTTTGCGCAGTGCGTATCCGGAGCTGGCGGGTAAAAGTGATTGTTCGGTCGCGATATGCCTTGCTAAGCCAAACGATCTTGTTATTATGATAGATGATAATCCAATTGTACCACTATGGCGGTGAAGGATTTTATCCGGCAGGAATTCCCGGTTTCAATTTAAAGTGAGAATAGATGAAAGCCAAAGCCAAACAGAAAATACTCGTTTTTCAGCAGGGCGGCAGCGCGGAAAGCAAAATCGCCGGTATCGCGCAATACGGTGACGAGCGCTTCAAGGTTGAAGTGGTTTCCATCGACGAGGTCCTGCCACCGGTTATCGATGATGCTTCAGACCTTTTACCATCAGACCTTGAAGCTGATTTGGTATTGGATTTTTTACGGCACCCGGATTTGTCCGAAGATCTGGCGCGATTATGCCGTCGTCAGAACATCCCCGTGATCGCCTCGGGGAAAAAAATCCGGGGCCAACACGTTCTGACGCCACCGACCTGATGTGGTCTCCCCAGGCAGGTCCGTCTGGGCGAATACGGTAAACGATTCGGGGCGCCCGAATTTGAAGTCGAAGTCACCAAAGGAAAAATCAGTCGGCTACGTGTTGTCCGAGGAGCACCGTGCGGTGCAACCTGGGAAGCGGCCGCACGCGTCGCGGGTCTGGAAATCGATGATGCCGACGTTCGTATGGGACTGGAAGTGCAGTACTTCTGCACCGCCGATCCCGCTGGCTGGGATCCCATTTACGGCAAGAGTCCGGTCCATTTTGCCGGCGATGTCCACAGGGCTGCACTTGCCAAAGCGCTTAAAAAGGCCCAATAGAAGTAAGCATCCGGGTCTAAACGGCTTGGTTTTGATTCACCTTTTGAAGGGGTTGACCTTATAATGATCCTGGATAAATCCGAATATCGAAATTCGAAACTCGAAATGATTCAGCAGGTTCACCGCCTTGAGCAACGTCGAAAGGCAAACTCGAACACCAAATGTTCAGAACACTTGCGATTCGTTTTTTTGTTTTGGATTTTGGTCATTAGATATTGTTTTGTATTTCGTGCTTCGGATTTCGGATTTAACCACGGACAGCTATGTTAATAATCCCCATCACCGGCAAGCTGAGCTGGCGCAACCCGCCCTTCGTGACCCTCGCTCTGATCATCATCAACAGTCTCATCTTTTTTGTTTTTCAGTTTGATGACTCACGGCTTTTTATGACCGCGGAAATGTATTATTTCGATTCCGGGCTGGCCGACATAGAAGTTCCCCGATATGTCGCATACCGCGAAGCGGATGCCATATCCGACGATTCCGATGAAGCCCTTGAATCGGAAGCGTTGAAGCGCTGGCGTTATGAAATGATGAACGATGACGATTTTTTGGCCCAATTACGGAACGATGAAATCATCACCCCTCAAGACCCGGGATATAATGAATGGAAGGACCTGCGCAATGGGTACGAAAGCAAGCTGGCACGGATTACAACCATGCAGTATGGATTCAGGCCGGCTTTTCACCGATTGATCACGTTTGTTACCCATATGTTTCTGCATGGTGGCTTCGGCCACTTGCTGGGCAACATGATCTTCTTATGGTTGGTAGGATGTATGCTTGAAATGGGCTGTGGCCGCGGCTTTTACGCGACCGCCTATATTGCTACGGGTTTGTGTGCGGTCAGCCTTTTCTGGTTGTTTAATCCGCAAAGCACGATTCCCTTGGTCGGTGCCTCAGGTGCCATCGCCGGGTTGATGGGGATTTTTACGGTGCTTTACGGGCGCAAACGGGTGAAAATTTTTTATTCGCTTGGTTTTTATTTCAACTATGTCAAGTTGCCGGCCATCTTGTTGTTGCCTGTCTGGGTGGGCAAGGAATTTTACCAACTGTTTTTTGGCGGGGCCAGTCAAGTGGCTTATTTGGCCCATATCGGCGGATTGCTGTCCGGAGCGGCCTTCGGGCTGGCTAATTTGAAATATTGGGGAGCCTATCATGCCGAGGCCCTGGCACCGGAACCGCAAGACGAGGTGTCCCCTTTAATCGAACAGGCGCTGGCCCATGCCGGCCGTCTGGAAATGGCCGAGGCCAGCCAAATATTGGATCAGGCTCTGGCCAAGGAGCCCGACAATATCGATGCCATGACCCATTTGTTCAATATCCGTAAAAACGAGCCTCAAACCCCTGAATTTCATGCCATTGCCTCAAAGCTGCTCACGCGTATGAGCCGGGCCCCCCGGAACCATAAAAAGGCTCTTGAGGTGTATGAAGCCTATAGACGTGTCAGTGGGCGGCCGCGTCTTTCCCCGGAACTATATCTCAGGGTCTGCAGCCTTTTTGCCAGCGACGGCCAGCCTGAGAAGGCTGAAAAAATTCTGGCTATGTTTCTAAAGCAAAAACCGCAATTCCCCGGTATCCCGGCGGCACTTATGAAACTGGCAACCAGTTATCAGGGCAAGGGGATTGCTCCTAAAGCCCAAAAATGTCTCACCCTGTTATGCAAACGCTACGCCGCATCACCTGAAGCAGTCATGGCCGCCAAAAGGCTTGAGGGACCCCAATAAAAGAAACGTTCACAATCTTATTACTAGATGCTTGCGAGGTAGTTCCTCACCTGGGGTGTGATTTCGTGGTCCGGGTATTTACTGATCAGCCCATTGAGAATCTTACGGGCCCGGTCTGGATTCATCAGGCGATCATTGAAGACTTGGGCTGCGCGAAAATAGGCTTTGGGCAGCATGGGGCTGTCGGGATAAGCTTTCACCAGGCGATTGTAGATGCCAACCGCTTCCTTTATTTTACCGGTTTCATTCAACCATCCACCCAACTTATAAAGGGCGTTGACGGTCGGTAAAAACTTGGGATTCAACGTCAGGCATTCGTGATAGACTTCAAGGGCTTTGGTTTTCTCGTTTTGACCGGCTAACAAATCCAGATAGTCGACCCCGTGGCGCAAAAGCTCGGCGGGCTGTTTTTTCATCTTTAACAGCGTGAAGTAGCGTTCGGCCAGGTTTACTCCCTTGATGCCGGCTGTCCCGGTCATTTGTTTGATGGTCGCGATCGCCTCGTCGAGCTTGCCATCCTGAATCAATGGCGTCACCTCGTTTAAAACCGCCGCATCCGGATCGACCTCGGCGGGTTTCGAGCGTTCTTCCGACGGGTCCCTGAAATCCTCGAAATCCACCTGATAGCCCACCTGGTCATGGTATTGCAGAATCACGTATCCCATCAGGTGATAGGAAACGATGGTGTAGTAACTTTCGGCAAAGCTGTAGAGCAGCAGGTGCAGGTCGACCGGAAAGAACCGCATAATGTATTGGCCCGCAATGGCCGGGGCGCTGGCCAGCAGAAACAGAAAGAAGTACATCAGGAGGTAGCCCCAACCGATCCGGGTGACCAGGGGGACAAACATCAATGGGTTCAGGGCGTGCAGCAGGCTACCGGTTGTGACCAGTAAAATGATCATGGCAGGGATGAAAAACAGGACGGCCAGCACGAAAGCGAAACCTAAAAGCGGGCCCAGGGTAACAACCAGCCATCCGGCAACGAAAAAAAGAATAATGTAGATCAGGTATTGTTTTAGAACCTGGTGGATGTCCTGGGAGATAGTTTCGGAATTGATTTTGGGTGGTCCCAGGTCTCCACGCGCGGTTGTTTTAAGCGCCTCAAAGGAGTATTTTAACACGATCAACCAGATAACACCGTTCAGTACAAGGCCGATCATGCCCATTTTCCAGGTCACCATGCTGATTACCGCCAAAATGATCATCAATAGCAGTGTCTGCAGTGCGAGCGGGTAGGCGAAGATTTTAGGTAACCGGTTCCAGAAAGGTGCAATGATATTTTCAACACCGACCCAGTCGACCGGCACATTGCATTTGGGGCACAACTGAAGCATCTGTCCCTGAAGGTACCCGCCCTTGTCGCGTTCAGTGACACAATCGGGGCACAGTTGCGCATTACACTGGGGACAAGACCAGTGCGCAATCCGGGTAGGGTGGTAATCGCAATTGGTTTTCATTTGTTTGCCTGTTCGGGTTTCCTCAGGTATTATAAGTTTTTATCGGCCGTTTTGCTTGATCCTAAAGATATTTTTACTCGTTTGGTGGCCGCATGATTGCTTTCATGCGAACGATAAAGTACATGACTGCCAGAAAATAGGCCGGCAGGTAGAGCCACCAGGCAAACGGATTCGGGATGCCGGTGCGAACGCGTTCACCCGGCAGCTGAATAATGTTTTTCCAATCCCAGCAAAAAGCGACGATCATCAACAGGCCGAAGCCCAACTCGACGGTCATGTCGTACCAACGCCAGTCAATGCTGTAACCCCGCTCCTGATAGTAGATAATGATCGACCCGGACCCAATCATGGCCAGGGCAATGAGGACCGGTGTGATCACCGGCCCGACCCAGGGCAGCGGGACGTAGAACAAGAGGTCCCAGGTCATGAGGCTGGCCGGCCAGCGCACCATGACGAAGAGCCATATGTAGTAAAAAATATCCCACAGGCCGAAGGCGATCATAAAGAAACAGAACTTCTGAAAACGGTTGTAACCGGCCAGGCATCCGGCGGCCACAAGCATCAGAACGGTTGCCACTTCGCGTACAAATTCAATACGTACAAGCGGGTCGGTGACATGGCGGCCGTCTTCCCATTTAATTGCCAGGGGGAAGCTGAAGCCACCATCAAAGTAAATTTCACGCAAATATACCACAACCGCACTTTCAACCCAGGCGAAGGCAACGGCAAAAAGCGCGACCCAAAGCCATCGATTCAGGGCTTTGCATTGATTGACAGCCGGTGTTGTTACCATCGATCCAAAGTCCAAGTATTTTTCCGGTAGCATCGGGTCACAATAAAATCGTGGAACGATTTTATGGCGTTATCCAAACCCGGTGCTTTGCACCGGGCTAACACGGAAACTTGAGGCCACGTCCGTGTCCTTTTATTTCTCCCGCTTGGCGGGATAAATAAAGCCGCCCGCTATGCGGGTGGTAGTTTACTGTGCGGCAAAACCGTTATCCATGAGACCGGGTTGTTTACGATACACCTGCAGAAAGATCACCACTGCAAGGATGATCATCCCGGCCAGATCGGCCCAATAGGCCGGCCAGAACAAACCGACGGCTGCCAGTAGAAACAGGCAGGTTTCAAACCAGGTGGCTTTGCGGATGAAGTAGCGTTCCAACCCGGAGGCAAAGGCGATCAGACCCAGAAGTGTCATCAATACGGTCCATCCCACTTGCCAATGCATCAATGTGTATCCTTCACCCATGCCTAGCAGCGGCCGGTAGGCCATAATGATCGGAATGATATATAGCCCTTTGGCTAGCTTCCAGGAAGTGAAAGCGGTTCGCATGGGATTGGCACCGGCTATACCGGCACCGGCAAAACTGGCCAGGCTTACGGGCGGGGTGACATTGGCGTCCTGGGAATACCAGAAAACGATCATGTGGGCAACCAGTAGAGGCACCCCCATGTCCAAAAGCGCGGGGCCGGCCAACGTCGCCAGGACAATGTAGCTGGCTGTTACCGGAAGCCCCATGCCCAGAACCAACGAGGCCGCGCCGATAAGGAGAATGGCCAGGGCCTTGATGCCGAAACTCAAATCCAGGACCAGGCTGGAAAATTTCAATCCCATTCCGGTCAGGGTGACCATGCCGACGATGATACCGGCCGCGGCACAGGCTACCGATACCATCACGGCGTTGTGGGCCCCTTTTTCAAGGGCCTTCAAGATCAGTTTCAGCTCTCGCAGAGAGAAGGTTCCCAGGCCTTCGTATCGGGAATCTTTGGGGGTATAACGAGTTCGGTTGACAGCCCAGCGGATCGTGTTGGCGATCAGACTGGCGGCCAGGGTGCTCATAACGGCCACGAAACCGGCCATCATGGGCGAGTAATTGGAGACCAGCACGTAGATCAGGATACCGACCGGAACGATGAAATGCAGCCCCTCCTTGATCACCTTAAGGGCGCGAGGCAGTTTTTCTTTGGGCTGTCCCTTAAGGCCGTGTTTTTGAGCCTCGAAGTGTACGAAGAAGAGCACCGTCAGGTAATAAAGAATGGCCGGGATCAGTGCGACCTTGATAATGGTCAGGTAGCTCGTGTTGGTGAATTCGGCCATCAGGAATGCACCGGCGCCCATGATAGGCGGCATGAGCTGACCGCCGGTCGAAGCCGCGGCTTCGATGGCGCCGGCCACGTGGGGACGGTACCCGACCTTTTTCATCATGGGGATCGTAAATGATCCGGTGGCCACGACGTTGCCCACGGCCGAACCGGACACCGAGCCCATGAAGCCTGATGCGACCACGGAGGTTTTGGCCGGTCCTCCTGAAAAACGGCCGGTCAGAGCATAGGCCAAATCGATAAAGAAACTGCCTCCGCCGGTTGTTTCCAAAAAAGCGCCGAACAGAACGAATACGTAAACAAACGTGGCGGCCACGCCGATGGGCAGGCCGAAGATGCCTTCGGTTGTCAGCCACAGGGTGGTAGCGATCCGTTCGACACTGTAGCCCTTGTGAATGATCAATTCCGGCATATAAGGACCGAAAAAGGCGTACAACATGGCGGTAATACAGATGCCCGTCATGATAAAGCCGATAACCCGTCGGCAAGCCTCCAGTACCAAAAGGGTGCCGATGATGCTTACCACCAGATCGCTGGTCAGCCAGTCGCCCTGACGTTCGAAAATAGCCGTGAGATTGCGGCAGATGTAAAAGGTGCAATAGATGCCCGCCAGGGTCAGCAGCCAGTCGATTAAAACCCAGACCGTGAACTTGTCTTTGCGGGCGCCCTTGAAGGGTGGCTTTACCAGGAAGGTCAAACTCAGGATTGCTCCCAGGTGGATGGAGCGTTGCACAAGGGCGGTAAGCGCGGCGACGCCGGCTGTGTAAAGCTGATAAAGGCTCAGTCCGACAGCCAGAACCAGTACGATTCCGCCGACGGTTTTTACCAGGGCTTGGTTGGTGTCGGACGGAAGTTTGTCGTTCACAGAAGTTTCGGGGTTGTCGGATGTCTCGAGTGTCATTTTGGACATCAGTCCTTCCCACCCTGAATGGGTGTAGCCGCATGGGGAAAGAGACGGCGCCATTGCCGGTAGAGCAAACTCACCGGCTGGCCGGAAAAGCGGATTGCGGCATGGGGTGCCACGGCGGAAAGGTTATAGCGAGTGTCGCGCCAGATGATCGTATGGTCCACACCCGGGCTTCCCACGCGCAGGATAAAATTTCCGGTGGGCATGTGCATATCCGTAATGGCTTCATAAGGACCGCGCTGAACCATGTGCCCGACACCCGGCATGCGGCCCATGCCGGCACCGAATTTCAGGTAGCGCTCCTCTTCGATGTAGATGTGGCCGTGGGCATCCAGGCTGTGTTCTTCCCAGATCGGCGCATTTTCAACCGAGTGGTAGTAATGCAGCGTAAAGCGCTCACCCGGTTCAAGGGGCAGCACCAATAATGGTTTTCCCCCTTTAACCGGTGTCAATTGCAGTTCAAGACCGCCCGGAGTGACCAATCCCGCCAGGAGCAGCAGCAATACCAGGCCGACCGCAATTAAAAAAGGGATGAACCGGGCCGGCCTGGTCAAGAGGTCCTCCTACGGCATCAGGTTGGCGGGTACGGCGACCCCTTTTTCTTTCAAGTATTTAATCGTTCCGGGGTGCAGGGGTATCGGTGAATACTTGACGGCATTTTCAGGGGTCGTGTAAGCCGCCGATGGGTGTATCTTGCGCAAGTAGTCATTGTGTTCATACAGGGCCTTGGCCAGGTTGTAGACCAGATCCGTGTCGAGCGAAGTCTGGCAAATCATGACATTCCACACACCGATGGTCGGGACGGCCTGATCGACCCCGCGGTACACGCCACCAGTCAGGTCTACACCTGCATAGGTTTTGTTGAATGCCACAATCTTCTCGGTCTGTTCCGGGGTGAAGGCGATAATGTGGATATCGTGGGTCGTGGCCAGGTCAAGAATCGAGCTGGTGCCCGGTCCAACTGACCAGACGCCGACTTCGATGGTCCCGTCTCGCAGGGCATTGGCGCTTTCGGTAAAGGAAAGGCGGCTGTCTTTGTAGGAATCGAGCGGAATCCCAAGGGCCTTGAATACGGTTTCGGCCATAAAATTGGTACCACTTCCCGGACTACCGGTACTGATGCTCTTACCTTTGACCTGTTCTATGTTTGTGATGCCACTCTTTTTGAGAGTGACCACCTGCAGCAGGTTGGGGTACATGATCGCCATGGACAGCACGTTGTATTTCTTGCCTTTGAACTTGGACAAACCCTGATACCCGGCCACGGCGACATCGCCCATGACTTCGCCGATAACGGTTTCGCCTTTGTGGGCCAGTTTGACATTTTCGACGCTGGCGCCGGTCACTTCGGCCACCGCTTTGACATCCGGTACGTACTTGGACCAGATTTCGGCAACACCACCGCCATAGGGGTAATAGATGCCGCCGGTGCCACCCGTGCCGATACTGACAAATGTGGTTTTAGCGGCTACGGGCCCCGTCAGGGCCAAAACAATACACACAGACAGAATAATGCTGATTCGTTTCATCGGGTAAACCTCCCTTCGCAACATCAGGCCCTAAGGGCTGCTGGTGCTGATTTTAAGCATGATGGATTTGGGTTTTTCGGGCATACCCGCTACCGGGTAGACGAATGAACCGACCTGGCCGGGTTCGACCAGCCCTTTCTTGGTCTTGCGGGGGATGAGCCCACCGACCGCCTTGCCATTGTCCAGAAAAATGTTGACCCGGAAGCGCTGCGGCTGGTCACTCACGTTTTTAACGCCCACGGTGAAGTGCAGCGTGTCGGCGCCTTCCCACTTTTTAAACATGCAGGAAAATTCGGCCAGTTCCGCTTCAGGTACGATCGATTTCTCCAGATCACCATCGGCAACACAGTCAAACGGTGTGCCGGGCGGCACAGCCGGGGCCTTTTGGCCGGCACATCCGGTTAAAACCAGGCCGGCCAGGGCCAGAATAACTACCAAGCAGGTCACGATGCCTTTTGATGCCTTCATGTCTTGCCCTCCTTAAATAATGAAAATGAAATCGTTTCAAGATATTATGTAATGTTGCGATGCCTTTGAAATAGAGATGAAATAAACTTAAGCTCACACACTGAAAGATTTAAGTAGAA
>Ga0316195_10001348_pt1 | contig 10921 bp, 11 predicted proteins | sample Phised1_MG_FD_204937 | JGI IMG/M metagenome (GOLD analysis project Ga0316195, IMG submission 204937) | Coastal sediment microbial communities from Maine, United States - Phippsburg sediment 1 | ecosystem: Environmental > Aquatic > Marine > Coastal > Sediment | place: USA: Maine | collected... | reverse complement strand
CGCCCGAAAGGATCACCTTGACCTTCTGCCGTGCGAACAGAGCCAGCAGGTGGCTGGGAATGGTCGAGGCATCGCCCAACGGTTCGCCGAGCCCCGGTCCGACCCGTCGCAGACCGTCGGCGAGATCGCTCTCGTTGAGGATCAGCTGGTTGAAGTCGGCCTTGAAGTGGCGGGCCGTGACCTCGGCCATGCTTGCCTCGTCGAAATTCTTCTCGGTGTGGCCGATCGAAAAGACGGGCACACCGGCGCCCTGTTGTTCGGCGAGGTAGGAGAGCACCGCCGACGAGTCGATGCCCCCGGAAAGAAAGAGCCCGAAGGGCACGTCCGACCGGCTGCGGCGCCGGACAGCCTGCCCCAGACGATGGTCGAGTTCGTCGGCGAGGTCGGCGGTATTGCGGCGGGCGAGATCGGGCTGGACAAAATAGTCCGCAAGGTCCCAATACTGTTTGATCGTGACTTTGCAGTCCTCGGCGATCAGAAGGTGGCCGGCCGGCAGTTTGCGCACGCTCGCGAGCGGGCTCAGAGGCGCCGGCACATAGTCGTGGGTCAGGTAGCGGCGCAGCGCCACCGGGTCGATGGCCTTGGGAATCCGGGGGTGGACCAGAAAGGCCCGCAGGTCGGACGCGAAGACCAGTTCTTTGCCGTCGGTCCAGTAGAAGAGCGGCTTCTCACCGGCGCGGTCGCGGGCCAGCAGCAGCCGCCCGCGCGGTTCGTCCCACACCGCGAAGGCGAACATCCCGTTGAGCTTCTCAACGAGATCAGCGCCGTGTTCCTCGTAGAGGTGGGGGATGACCTCGGTGTCGGTCTTTGTCCGCAGGGTGTGACCCCTGGCCAGCAGCTCTTCAGTGAGATCGGGTGCGTTGTAGATCTGGCCGTTGCAGATCGACCAGATCGATTGGTCTTCGTTGGGGAATGGGGGCGATTCGGCCGTGACGTCGATGATGGCGAGCCGGCGGAAGCCGAGAGCGCAGTCGTCGCGTGCGACATAGCCCTCGCCGTCGGGCCCGCGGTGGACCATGGTCGAGGCCATGGCGTGCACCAGCTCCCGACGTTCGGCGTCGGACTCCCGGCAGCCGACGATGCCCACCAGTCCGCACATCCACCAACTCCCTTCCGACGCAACTGAGGCGCGATTCTATCGCAGTTCTTCGACCGCGCCGAAGGCACTGCGGGAGGTTGCGATAGTGGATCGTCTTGACGCCAGGCGCTCAGTCGCCTAGGCTACTAGTAGCCTGAAAGGAGCACACCATGGCGACGGCAACCGTGAGGATTCCGGCGGAGAAGCGAGACATTCTGAGGATCATTGCGGGGATCGAGAGGACCGAGATGAAGGAGATTCTCTCGGATCTGATCGACGAGTACATCGAGCGCCACAAGGAAACCCTCGAACTTCTCTCGAGACCAGAGTGGGTCGAGATCATCACGCGGGGCAAGCTGGAGGTCGAGGGAGGTTCCGAAGGCAAGGGGCTCGATGAGCTGGCGGATTGAGGTCAAACCGTCGGCCGAGAAGCAGTATCTGAAGCTCGACGCTCCGACTCGCCGGCGGATCAAGGCGGCCCTCCGTGAATTGGAGGGCTCGGAGCAGCCTTTCCTCCACCCGCGAATGCGGCCCCTGACGGGTCAACTCAAGGGGGACTTTCGGGTGAGGGTCGGGAGCTGGAGGATCCTCTTGACTCCCGATCAGGATTCGAGGGTGCTCTTCGTTTACGCGATCCTTCCAAGAGGCGACGCGTACTGAGGTTGCGGATCTCCTGTGTGCCCTCCCTGCGTGTGCAGCTAACCGCCAACCCGATTCACGGCGGCACTTTGCAAGAGGCTCCGGACGACAGCTGGGCCGGAGGGTATTCAAATTCGGCGGCCGCAGTCGGAAGCTGGTGAGATATGCAGGTTAATGGGAGACGAGCGTAAAGTGACTCGTCAATCCGTCATCCCAGATACTCGAGAATCGGCAAAATCGTACCTTGACAGGTTCTGTGGTTTGACATATCTTGATTTGTCAAGGAGGCGCTTGTGTCGGCCATCAAGATCAGCTCGAAGGTCGAAGAATCGGTGTGGAGCGAGCTCCGGGCGATTGCCGAGGAGTCTCATCAGAGCATCGGGGGTTTGCTGACCGAGGCGATTCGGGACTACGTTCGCCGACGGCGCGTTCGCCCTGAGGTTTTGAAGCACCTTGATGCCTCGATCGCAGAAAACGAAGAGTTGGGGCGCCTGCTTGCCAAGTGAAAGCGTTCAGTTCCTCAGCCTCGACGAGGTCCTCGCGATTCACCAGAGAGTGATCGAGGCATTCGGTGGAGCGGGTGGCGTGCGCGATCTCGGGTTGCTCGAGAGCGCACTTTACCGTCCGCGGTCGGGCTACTACGAGGATCTGATCAGCATGGCTGCCGCTCTGTTCGAGTCGCTGATCATGAATCATCCTTTCGTCGACGGCAATAAGCGAGTCGCGTTCTTCGCGACGGACGTGTTTCTTCGTCTGAACGGGTGGCGATTCGATGTGGATGCACCCAAGACCTCCAGCCTATTGACCGGGCTACTCGAAGTGGGGCGCTGCGATTTCGAGCATCTCTCCTCGTGGATTCGGGCCTCGGTCACACCTCATTGACCTTTTTCATTCGGAAATGAGTGCCACCCTCCGCATGAGCGCTTTGTTGTCGAGTTCAATTCGGGTTGCCCGGCTGGAGGTTCATCTGAGCTCGTTGGGACGGTCGCGTTGGTACTGGTCAGACAAACTTCTACCAAGCCGCCATTTCGGTTTCATCCGTTTCACCGAACAATGAGGCAATGCGAAGTTTGGCGCCCATGATGTGTGGCACCCATTGCGAAATCCCCGCACATAAAAAGACCACCCTCCGAAGAGGGTGGTGGTTTGCATGAGTTCGAGCTGCGCTCAGAACCGGCGCATCACGGCGATGCCCGCGGACAGGGCGAGCAGCAGCAGACCGGCGAGACCGGCCAAGGGCAGCTGGCTGCCGGTTTTGGGCAGCATCGGCGCCGGGGCCGGTTTCGGTGCCGGGGCAGGCTTGGCGGCGACCGGCTGCGGCGTGTCGTGCACATCCGGCTCGTCGACGACCGTTGCGATCTGGTGCTCTTCGATGTAGACGGTCACCGGGGGCGCTGCCGTCTCGAGGTGATACGCGCAGGCGTGCATACCTTCGCGGAGATCGTAGACTGTGGCTTTCTTGCCGCTCACGATGAAGTGGACGTCCGGCGAGACATTCTTGAAGACCCTGGTCTTGTTGGTCTCGTCGATGCGTGCGACGACCGTGTTCCCCATCACCTTGACGATGGTTCCGCAGCCGTCCTTGACCTTGACTGTGTTCTGGGCCACGGCATCGGTGGCGGGGGCGATCAGGGCGACCATGAACGCCATCACGAACAGTACTTTCACAACTCTCATCTCTTCCTCCTTGTGTTGGTCCCTATCAGGGACGTTTTCGATTTCCCGGGGTGAACCACCACGGAACGCCTACAAATTCCCTAATTTCGATTTTTTTTCGACGATGCGGCTCCGTGGGGCCCCTGCACGAGCGAGGCGTGCACGATAAACCGCTGCGGCGCGCTGCCCACGAAGTAAAACGGATAACACGTCACCAACGTGAGCGTCGGTTCTTCTCGAGGCTCCAATACCGACACGTCCGAGGGGTCGACGATGGTCAGTTCATCGACGGCGTAGACGAACGACCCATCCAACGTGTTGACCTCGATCTCGTCGCCGAGATGAATGTCCTTGAGCCCTCTGAAAAAGCCGTCCCGGTGACTGGCGAGGCCGCAGTTGCCGTCGCCTGCCGGCGGAGCCGTCCCCTCGATCCAGCCGACACCGCGATTGAGGGTGACATCGTCGGTCCCCTCGAGCACCGGCACCTCGATCTTCAGCCGGGGGATGTGCAGCACAGCGAGTGGTAGGCCCAGATCGTCGAACAGGCTCGCCTGATATTCGGCAACCCTCTCCGGCGACCACAGGCTGACGTCAACGGGTCCCTCGGCGTTGGTATCGGCCGGGACCTCGAGCGTCGCGACCTGCACCATCTGCTCGCGGGCCGCCTCGAAGCGGTCGAGATCGCGCCGGCTCATCACGTTTCCGTGCACCCAGGCGGCCACCCACACCGCCACCAGGACCGCGCCGATCAAGCCCGAAACCCACTGGGCTCTGCGCATCCAGGTGCCGCTGCCGGTTGCTGTCCTACTATCCGCCACGAACCGCTCCCTGTATTTTGATCGAAATGAGTGCTGGTATCCTACCCATCCATTTCGTGGGTAACAAGTTTTTCGCGAAAGGAAATATTCCAGAATTCTACCGGATCGGCACGGTAGGGTTTTCAGAACAAAGGGAGTTTGTGATGATCCTATCGACGGCCCCCCGACTACTCCGCGCTCTCATCGTATTGCTCGCATGTGGTTGCGTCCCGGCATCGCTCGCGCACTCCGGAACCTCGGCCGATCCGACTCCGACGCCAACGCCGCAATCACTGGCGTCGATTCCAGAAGACCTCGAAGCCCTTCAGGACCTGCGTCGCGAGTTGAGTCGCCAACTCGCGGACACGACTGCCCTCGAGCAACACGAATCAGCGCTCGCCGATCTCGAGTCGGCGGCTCTTCCCGATCTCCAGCGGCAAGCGGCCGAGCTCGAAACCGATCCTCGGCTGGTCGATCTTCTCGACGTCGATACCGCGGCGCGCAATCTGAACGAGGAGCTCGCGGCGCGTTTCGAGACTCTGGACAGCGAGGTTCGGCGGGCCGAGAAGGCCCTCGAAGAGACTAGCGAACGCCGCGCGAGCTGGATCTCGCTCGCGGACGCTGCGGCGGCTGCAAAAGCCCCCGATGAGTTGCGCGGCCTTGCCGAGGAGGCACAGAGGATACTGGCTGAGCTCGCGGGCCTGGCCCAGGGTCGCCGGGATCAAGCCTTGCAGCTCCTCGACCGGACAGCACGCCTGAAGACCGTGACCGCTGATCTTCGCGACAGCCTCGCCGACAGGATCTTCGAATTGCAGAAAGAGATGCTGTCGTCGGCCTCCCAGCCCCTCTGGCGCATCGGTTTGCAAAGCCCGCGGGGCGTCGCGCGCGCGATGCGCCACAGCGCGGGCGGCGACCTGCGGCGGGTCGCCGATTATGCGCGAACAAACAGATCCCAGGTCATTCTCGTCTTCTTCGTCGTGTTGGTCGCTGCCTTGATCGTTTCGCTGCTGGTGCGGCGGCGCCTCCTGCGGACGGCCGACGCCGAGCAAGCACCCGGTCTCTCGCCTGTGATGGCCCATCCGGTGATTGCGTCGATTCTGCTCGCCGTGTTTGCGGCCAAGGTGATGGCGCCACCCGGGCCGCAGGTCATCAGCCACCTGTTCTGGGCTGTGATGGCTGTTCCCGCGGCACTTCTCGCGGGTTCCATCCTCGGTCGATCATCTGTGTTCCCCATCACGCTCGTGACCGCCACCGTGCTCCTGTGGCCGTTTCGAGCGTACTTCGAGGTCGTTCCGCTGCTCGACCGCATACTTCTCCTCGCCGAGGATGCGGCGGGGATCGCCGCCGTGCTCATGCTCCTCCGACGAGGTGTCGTGACCGATCGGCTTTCCGGCGGATGGCGCGCAGCGGCCCGTTTCCTGCTGTGGGCGGAGGCGATTGTCTTGAGCGTCTCTCTTGTCGCCGGCGTGTTCGGGGAGCTCGGCCTCGCGCGACTCCTTCGCGACGGGGCTGTCGTCTCGCTCGGCCTGGCGATGGTTCTCTTCGGCACGGCTCGCGCCCTTTTCCGCATCGTCGGTGACGTTCTCCACGGGCCCGTCGGCGAGAGCGTGCGAATGGTGCGCACGCACCCGGAATCCTCGTTGGAAGCGGTGAGGCGCATCATCGTCTTCGCCTCGCTGGCGGCGTGGGCGTGGCTCAGCCTGGAGGCGTTCCAGCTTACGAAGACCGTCCAGTCGGGTCTCCAAAGCGTTCTCGGAGCGGGGGTCGAGGTCGGCTGGTTCGACCTCTCGGTCGGCGAAGCCCTCGGGTTTTTCGGAGCGGTTGCGGCCGCCTTCGTCATCGCCAGAGTGATCTGCTTCGTGCTCGACGAGGAGTTGCTGCCTCGGCTGCCACTGGCACGCGGCGTACCGTACATGATCTCCACCTCGGTACGCTATCTGATTTTGCTCGCCGGCTTTGCGTTCGCGCTGGCCGCCCTCGGTGTCGATCTTTCGAAAGCGACCATTCTTGCCGGCGCCTTCGGCGTCGGCCTCGGTTTCGGGCTGCAGAATGTGGTCAACAATTTCGTGTCCGGGCTGATCCTCCTCTTCGAGAGACCGATCCGGGTTGGCGATGTGGTTGAGGTAGCTGGCGTCCGGGGCGGGGTGTCCCGGATCGGGATTCGCTCGAGCACGGTCAGTACCGCCGCCGGATCCGAGGTCATTGTTCCCAACGGTGATTTGATCTCCAAGGACGTGACCAACTGGACGCTGACAGACCGCAGGAGGCTCGTCGAGGTACTGGTTGGAGTTGCCTACGGCTGCAACCCGCGCACGGTCAAGGAGGTCCTTGAGCGAGTTGCCTGCGAGCATGGGGAGATCCTGGACGATCCGCCTCCGAAAGCCTTCTTCATTTCATTCGGTGACAGCCAGCTCGACTTCCGGCTCGTCTGCTGGGTCGCCGACTATGGCGACGGGTACCGCGTTGCCAGCGAGCTTCGGATGGCGGTTGCCGAAACGTTCGAACAGGCCGGCATCGAGATCCCGTTCCCGCAGCAGGAGCTGCGTGTCAGGAGCGGCGGTGATACGACCCTGCCGGCGGTGATTGGCGAGCATGAAGAAGACTCCTCTTCGGAAAGTCGAGGCTGAGGCGACCAGGCGCCGGCAACTCCTGCCGCGTCTCGGGTTTCATCCGAGGTTTTTTTTACCAGCTCAGATTCGTGAAATTTTTGGGGCTGTCATCGAGTTCCCAGGAAGGGAAAAACACGACGACCCCGGGGATCGTTCAAAAACGACACCTGTGCAGAAGGCACGTCTCGAGTTGGTCCGCCCAACGCCTGGGCGAAATCGGAAGCAGGGAGGAAATGATGAAACGAGAACGTAGGATCCAAAAACTGACCATGTTCATGCTGGTGGCGGTCTTGCTCGCTATCAGCACGGTGGCCGCCGCATTTCCGGCGGGCGGCCAACGGCCGGCAGGTACGCCGCCCGAAGACCTAGAAAACGGCGAGTTCGTCTGGATGCCCGAAGCCGCGCCCTCGGGACCTGTGGTGGTGCTGGTCAGCATCAGCCAGCAGTTCGCATACGTTTATCGCAACGGAATCCTGATCGGCTACTGTCCGGTAGCGACCGGTAAACCGGGCCACGAAACCCCCACCGGCGTGTTCACCATCCTGCAGAAGGACAAGGATCATGTCTCCAGCATCTACCATGCCAAGATGCCCTACACCCAACGGCTTACCTGGAGCGGTATCGCGCTTCACGCAGGCAGTGTCCCCGGCTATCCCAACTCGCACGGCTGCGTCCACCTGCCGCTCGATTTCTCGCACTACCTCTTTGAATTGGAGCATCTGGGAGCGACGGTGGTGATCGCTGACGACCATTCCGGGCCGGCGGAAGCAGCGCACCCCGGTCTCGTGCTTTCACCGATCATCGAAGAGGGTGAGCCCGAGGTGCCGGTCATCGGCCCTGACCGTTATGACTGGCGGCCGGAACTGTCGCCGGAAGGCCCGGTCAACGTGCTGATCAGCGGCGCCGAACGCAAGCTCTATGTGTACCGAAACGGCGTCGAGATCGGCTATTCGGAAGTCGAGGTGAAAGAACCTGAGATGCCTCTTGCCGAAGCAATCTTCACCATTCTCGAAGGCTACAGCGACCACGAGAACCCGTGGATTCCGAACCGGCCTGCGCCGCGTTGGATGACAGTGTGGACCGATGCGCCTCGTGAGATCACTCAGCAAGAGGCCTGGCTCGACGAGCACTCAGAGATCAACCGCATCACGATCCCGGCTTTCCTCGCGACCAGAGTCTGGGAAATCCTGGGACCCGGTTCGACGATTGTGATCACGAACCGGGCCGCCTCGCCGGAAACCAGGACGGAATCCGATTTCGTGGTCCTTGCCACTCAGCATCCCGACCCGACGAGCTAGGCTGGTGGTGTGAGAGAACTGAACCTCGGCGTCAACCGGAAAAAGCCGCTCGCCGCGGCCCTGCGCGACGCCGTCGTGGTCATGCTTGGTGTGTTCGCGTTTGTCGGGACGGCGGTCTCCGGGACCCGGTTCGCCGATCTCTCTGGCGAAGCGCCCGAGCTCGACCCCGCGGTGCTCCGATTGGCCGTCGCCGCAGTTGAGTGTGCCGAAAGCAGAGGCTTCGACGGACGCCACATTCTCACGGTCATCGACTACTCGTTGGCGTCGACCGTTCCCCGGTTGTGGGTCTTCGATCTCGAACGACGCGAACTCCTCTTCCGCGTGCTGGTGGCGCACGGCAAGAACACAGGCGAGAACTTCGCGACTGAGTTTTCCAACCGCCACGGCAGCAAGCAGTCGAGCCTCGGTCTCTTTCTGACCGCCGGCACGTATAACGGACGCAACGGCTATTCGCTCAAGCTTCGCGGCCTCGAGGAGGGCGTCAATCACCGCGCGCTCGACCGCACGATCGTCCTTCACGGCGCCTGGTACGTGAGCGAGGAATTTGCTGACCATCACGGACGCCTTGGCCGCAGCTGGGGTTGCCCCGCCGTCCCCACTGAAGTTGCGAGGCCGCTGATCGAAACCATCAAGGACGGAACGTACATGTTCGTCTATTATCCGGATGAGGAGTGGCTCGAAACGTCGGCGTTTCTCCATGACTGCGGTGATGACCCTGTCTTCACCTCGACCGATCCGACCGAACGCGGGTCGGCTTCCAGCGACGCCGAGGTGCAACGATGACGCGGTTGCTCAGAATCGGAATCATCACCATCGTGGTCTTCGTGTCGGCCGCGTCCGTCACGGCGTTCGGCCAACAGCCGCTGTGCGGTCCCGACAGGGACCCACTGATCGACCAACTCATCGACTATCTCGGTTTCGAAACCTCACACCGTGACGCCCTGGTTTATCGGGGTGAGATCGTCCACACCGGGATGGTGGCCGGGGAGTCGCTGCCCGAAGAGCTGGCCGTCGCGGGCGTCATGTTGATCGTGGAGCGCCCTATCGAGGAGACGGTCGAGGTCTATCTGGATGACGAGTCGTTCAGGACGCATCAGGGTGTCGCCAAGCACGGTGCCCTGCCGGAGGGTGCTGACGAAGCCGGCGTCAGGGCGGCACTCGCAGGGGCGGGCCTGGAGGGCGATGAGTCCGCCGAGGCCCGCCTGATGGTTGCGTCGAAGGCCGGCGGCAAGCTCAACTTGAGCTCGCACGAGTTCACCCGATTCGCAGCCCTCGATCCCCGCGACCCCGTACTCGTCGCCGAGGCCTCCACGGTCTACCGCGAGATCTTGGCAGACCGGTTCCTGGCGTTTCGAGACGATGGTCTCGGTGGTATCGAGCCATACGACCGAGGTGGCAAGAAGAGAGTTTCGCCATCCCTCGAGCTGACGTCGGCGATCGAGAGCATGCATTTTTTGAACCAGCACTTTCCCGACTTCGGGGTTGCCTTGAGACATTCCGCGGGCAGCCACGACACCACTAACGGGCATCGGGATTTCTGGATCAAGAAGACGATGGATGGAAGACCGCTCTTCGCGCTTTCCCACCAGGTGATCGTCGAGCAGCCGGGTTACGCCATCGCCGGGGATATTCAGTTCTTTGTCGGGCACTCGTACAACTCGATGCTAACGGTGATCGGCGCCGCGGCCTGCGGACCGAACACCCTGGTGGTGGCCGTCAATCACACCTTCACCGACCAGGTCACGGGGTTCGGCTCGTCGGTCAAGAAGAAAATCGGCAGGAACAAGGTCGCCGAAGAGATGGCCCGCCACTTCGAGGTTCTCAGGACCTCGCTCCACGCGCGGCCTTGAAGACCCGAAATCCCAGACCTTTCCACCCCGCACCTGGCGAGCTGCGATCGACTCGGCCCCCCGTGTCGACTGCAGGAAATTCTGACAGGGCTGGAATTTTCGGCCGCAGAGCCGAGTTTGGCAGTCAGAATTCGCTGAGAAATCGAAATCAAGGAGGTACGAGAAAATGAAAATTGCGAAGATCACTTTATTGAGTGCGGTCATCGTCCTGATGGCCGGTGCCGCCGTCGCCCAGGAGCCGGTTCCGGGCCTGCAGGATCTCATTGGTGCCAGGGGTGGGGACGGCGAGTACCAGATGGAACGACGCGGCTACACCTTCGTCCGCACCGAAAAGTCGGACGACAGCGCCTACAGCTACTGGCAGGAGAGCGAGAACGGTCAGTGCGTGACCGTCCGCACCTACGATGGGCGCTATGCCTCAATCGTCTACGCTCCGTCATCCGACTGCGGCGGTGGCGGTCACAGCGGAGGCGGCAGCCACACAGGGTATGACCGCAAGGACGAGTTCGAGACCGTTTGCGGCGTGATCGTCAATGGTGAGAACTATCGCTATAAGTGCAAGGTTGCCGACTTCTACCGAGACGGTCAGAAATTCAGGTCTGTCCTGCACTTTCCTGACCAGACAATTCACATGCGGTGGAAGTCCGGCAGGGATGTCGAGCTGCATTTCGAAGGCATGAACCCGCAGCAGGCGACCTACTCGACATCCGAGGGCGAGACCGACTTCTTCTTCGAGGACAAGACTTATTTCTACATTTCGAACGAAAATGCCGCCCGCATGGAGGTCGAGAACTTCCGGAACTGACCAGACTGACATCGAATCGCCTCGAGTGGCCAGGTCCCCCCGGACCTGGCCCTCTTATTGTCCCGGGAGGGATTCGAGGAAGCCCATGATCGCGGCACCCGCTCCGGTGGGCCACAGGTGGGGGTAGGTTCTGCCTGAGCGGTCGACGTCCTGGGGGTGTGGGCACCACACCACCGGGTCTGCAGCCTC
>Ga0316195_10001345_pt1 | contig 10927 bp, 10 predicted proteins | sample Phised1_MG_FD_204937 | JGI IMG/M metagenome (GOLD analysis project Ga0316195, IMG submission 204937) | Coastal sediment microbial communities from Maine, United States - Phippsburg sediment 1 | ecosystem: Environmental > Aquatic > Marine > Coastal > Sediment | place: USA: Maine | collected... | reverse complement strand
CTAATTTATATCTTTTCGCACAGGCTCCCGGTGGGGGGGGGGGCCCCGCAAACGCCCGGCCCCGGGGGGGGGTGCGGTTCGGGGCTGGCCACCCCACGACTACAGGCGGCTCGGCTGCGGCGGCTCCGGATCGCCGGCCTTGCGGCGCAGGTTCTTGTCCTGGTGCATGCGCTTCTCGGCAGTGGCCAGCGCACTGTCGGCGGTCCGTCCATCCTGCGGGTACGCGCCCACTCCCACGCTCACCGTCATGCGCTGCATGCGGCTGCCCGACTGGAACAGGCTCTTGAACACCGCGTTGCGGATGCGTTGCGCGACGACCCCGGCCACTTCAGGCGAAGCGCCCGGCAGTAGCACGACGAACTCGTCGCCCCCGGCGCGCGCCGCAAGGTCGGTAGCGCGGATGGTCCGCTTGATGGCCTCAGCAACGTTGCGGATCGCCGCGTTGCCGGCTTCGTAGCCAGCGGTCTCGTTGACCTGCCCGAGGGCGTCTATGTCCACCTTCAGCAGCGAATAGCCGCTGCCGCCCTGCTGACGGCCGGCATGCTCGCGCTGCAGCATCTCCTTGAAGCTGCGCTCGTTGACCAGGCCCGTCAGCGTATCGCGCTCCGCGAACTCGGCGAGCTGTCGTCGCGCGCTGATGATCGTGCTCGCCAGCCGCTGTGTCAGGTAGGCCACCAGCGCAAACGGTCCCAGCTGGCCCAGGATGCGCGCAAGCAACGCCAACACCGGACCTTCCATGCCGCCGTAGCCGGCCATCAGGGCCAGCCAGGCTACACACACGGCCAGGAATACGGCGAGCGTGCCGCCAGACCCCAGCGTCACGGCCGCCATCACCACCGGCAGCAGGTAGAGGTTGACGAGTGGACTCGATGCGCCACCGGACTGGGTCGCCATGACCGTGATGAAGACAATGGTCGCCGCGGCATCCAGCGCGATCCGCAGGGGCGCCGATCGGACCCGCGTCCGGCGCCAGCGCAACCCGGCCGCCGCGAGGGCGAACAGGCCCATCGCAGCAAGCACGACCCGGGGATGGGGCGCGGGTGTACCGTTGAGCAGCAGGTACAGGGCGCAGACCAGCAGCACCAGCCAGCCCAACTGCGACATGCTCCGCAGGAACGCGGCATGTTCGTCGATGCTGCGCCGCCTGGTATCCGCCGGGGCCTGGGTGTCGGGTTCGGTCACGCTGCCTACCGCATGCTGACGCTGCCGTCGCCGGCCAGTCTGGTTACGGGATGTGCCTTGAGCCAGTCGAGCGCCGCGCCGACCTCCGGGTCGTCTGCCGGCGATGAAATGGCCGCGCGCGTCCCGGCGCAGCCCTTGCAGTCTTGCTGGTCGAGGATCAGGTCGGGGACGAGTCCTGTGCCTTCGATGGTGGCGCCGGAGGGCGTGTAGTAGAAGGACGTCGTGAGCTTGATCGCCTGCCCGTGCTCGAGCGGCAGGATCGTCTGCACGGAGCCCTTGCCGAAGGTCTTCCGGCCGATCAGCACCGCCCGGCCATGATCCCTGAGCGCGCCGGCGACGATCTCGGAGGCGGAAGCCGAGCCGCCGTTGACGAGCACCGCCATCCGCGCGCCGCCGCTGATATCGCCGGGCTTCGCCTCCATGTGAAAGCGTGAATCGTGCGAGCGGCCACTGGCCGAGACGATCAGGCCAGCGTCCAGGAACGCATCGGCGACGTCGACTCCCGACTCGAGCACGCCGCCGGGGTTGCCGCGAAGATCGAGCACCACGCCCTGCAGCGGCCAGTCCGAGTCGCGCCGCAACTCCTCGAAGCGCGCCTTGAGCTCGGCAGGCGTCGTTTCGCTGAACTGCGTGATGCGCAGGTAGCCGAAGCCCGGCCCCAGCAGCGCCTGCCGGACGCTGTGGATCTCGATCATGGCGCGTTCGATCGTGTAGTCGACCGGCTCGTCGAGCCCGTCGCGCTCGAGCGTGATGCGCACGGGGGTTCCCGGCTTGCCGCGCACGCGCGCGACGGAATCGTCCAGGCCGGCCGAGCGAACGGGCCGGCCATCGATGGCGATGATCACATCGCCGGTCCGCAGCCCGGCGCGATCCGCTGGGGATCCTTCTATCGGCGCCACGATGACGATCAGGCCGTTCTCGTATGACACCTCGATCCCGATGCCCGTATAGGTCCCCTCGCTCGCGACTCTCAGGCTTTCCAGCTCCCTGGCGTCCAGGAATGCGGAGTGGTCGTCGAGTCCTGACACCATGCCGCGAATCGCATGCCCCATGAGCGCGTGATCGTCCACCACCTCGACGTACTCATCCTTCACGCGCTCGATCACCTCCGCCATCAGGCGCGCGTCCTGCGCCGACAGCTCGGCCGGCTCCGTTTTCCGCGAGGCCAGTACGCCGCTGCTGGTCGCCAGCGCGAAGCCCAGCAGGGCGCCAAGCAGGAGTGTCAATGTTGTCTGGCGGGTGGAGCGCATGGGTGCTGCCGATGGTGCTGGAACCCGGTGATGTTACCGCAGGAAGCGCCGTGGTCCTCCTGTACGGGAGGCAGCCCGCTCCGCGCGGCTACTGGTCCGCCATGGCCTCGTAGAGCGCCAGGTCGCCGAGCACCTCCGCCAGGGGTACCGGCCGGCCGATGGAGAAGCCCTGGCCGAAATCCACGCCGAGGGCCGCCATGCGTATCCGCAGCTCGTCTGTCTCGACGTACTCGGCGACAGTTTCCATCCCCATCGTATGCGCGAGCTGCGCGATGGCACGCACCATGGACTCGGTCCGCGGGTTGTTGGCGGCATCCCTCACGAAGCTGCCGTCGATCTTCAGGGTGGTCACGGGCAGGGACTTCAGGTACGAGAGCGAGGACAGGCCCGTACCGAAGTCGTCGAGCGCGAAGGTGCAACCCAGGGTCCGCAGGCGCTGCATCAGCCGGTCCGCGCGAGCCAGGTTCGCCACGGCCGCCGTCTCCGTCAACTCGAAGCAGATCGCCTTGGGCGGCAGGCCCGATTCGACAAGCGCGGTCTCCACGTATCCCAGAAACGCCTCGTCGGCGATGGATGGGCCCGATACGTTGATGGAAAAGCGCATGTCGCGGCCGCGCAGCATGCCCGCCTGCGAACGTAGCGCCCCCAGCGCGTTCCTGACGACCCAGCGATCGATCTGCGGCAGCAGCTGATAGCGCCCGGCGGCCGAGAGGAACTTGTCCGGCGGCACGATCTCGCCGGTGGGGCTCAGCATTCGAAGCAATACCTCGAAGCGCGGTTCACCCCCCTGTTCCGAGAGCGGCAGGATCGGCTGAGCGAACAGCACGAAGCGGTCCTTCTCCAGCGCCTCGTGCAGGCGCTGTACGATCTCGACGTCGGCGTGGCGCCGGATGATGCTCTGGTCGGAATCCTGGAAGATCTCGACGCGGCCGCGCCCCCGATCCTTCGCTGCCTTGCAGGCGATCTCTGCGCTGGCCAGGCCATGCGCGAGCGCGGCGGGTCCTTCCTGCAGTTCCGCGACGCCGATGCTCACGGACACTTGCACGGTGCCGTCGCCCCGCGCGGCGGACAGCTCCGCGCACTGCCTGCAGATCGTATCCGCGATCTCTTCCGCAAACTCCAGCTTGCAGTCGGGCAGGAATACCGCGAACCGGTCGCCCGCCACCCGCGCGGCCAGCGCCCCTGGCCGGGGCTTGCGCCGCAGGACCTCGGCAATCTTGCCGATGACCTCGTCGCCGACGTGCATGCCGAAGTTGTCGTTGATGACGTGCATGCTGTCGCCGTCGAGATAAAGAACGCAGCTCGCTGTATCGGTGGCGTCTGCAAGCGCTGCCCGCACCTGCAGCTCGAACGCCTGGCGCGTCAACAGCGAGGTGGCCGAATCGTAGTTGTTCTGCAGCACGGCACTGGCCTTGCGCATCAGCAACTCCGACAGCCGCTCGGCGCGGAGGTCGAAATCTTCCGCATCGGCCGGGCGGAACATCGCAAGAAATCCCATGATGCGCCCCGACGAATGGCGCACAGGAACCGACAGGATCTTGTACGGCGGCAGGCCGCCCTGTCCGGCGTTGGCCCTGTTGATGAGCAGGGTGCGGCGCTGCAGCTGGGCCCAGTTCAGAAGGTGTCGGTGGGTGGCCGTGAGGATGCTGACCTGCGGCTTGGTGCCGGTTTTCGACTTGCAGACCGCCACGTTGCGTTCGGGCACGACCAGCGCCCCGAGCACGCAATCGAGATGGTCCACGCAAGTCTGCACCAGGAGGCTGAGTTCGTCGGCCTGCTGTGGGTTCTGCGGGTCGTCCGGCGCGACCCGCAACAACAGGTCGAGATCGCCGTCGCGGGACTCGAGGTCGCGGCTCATAGTGCCGAGCGTCGTTCTGGCGACCAGTTCGCGCTGCAGGCACTCGAGCGCAGGCTGCACCAGGTGCAGGACGAACGAATAGGGCCGGTTCTCGCTATCCCGCGTCATCAGCGTGGCGACGGCGATGACCCGCCCGAAGTCATCGCGCATCCGGAATGCATAGGCCGGCGCGCCGGCGAAGTCGCGGGAGAAGCCGTCAATCAGGGCGGTCGTTGCCGCTGGAGCCTGGGCGATGGCTTCCTCGACCACGGGTTGCGGGTCGGGGCCGTCGTAGTCCTCGGAGACCCACAGCGCCTTGCCGTTCACGTCGTAGAACCCGATGCCCAGCGCCCTGGGCACCAACATGCGAAGCAGCTGCCCGTAGGGATCGAGATTCAGCTTCAGACCATCCAGATGCTGTGGAGGTAGTGCAACCATGTTCCGCCTGCCTAAACGCCCGTGTCCGGCTCTGCGCCAGTGTCATGCAAGGGTGCGTCAGTATGACCCCGCAGTCTTTGACGTAATCCGCAGATTCGCCGGGTTCAGGGGCTTGAGCCCCTGAACCAGCGCCGCGGGTCCTGCGCGGCCGTTCCCTTGCGCACCTCGAGGTACAGTTCCGGCCGCGCCTGGCCGCCACTGTCGCCCACCGTGGAGATAACCTCACCCGCCGCCACGGCCTCGCCCGCCGCCTTGTAGAGCTGCTCGTTGTGGCCATAGAGGGTCATATAGCCGCCGCCGTGGTCGATGATCAGGAGCAGGCCCAGGCCCGGCAACCAGTCAGAGTAAACGACCCGCCCGGCATAGGGCGCCCGGACTTCGGAGCCGCGCTCGGTCGCAATCAGCACTCCGCTCCACTTCATGCCGCCACCCCGGGACTGGCCGAAGCCGGCGACGATGCGTCCCGCTACCGGCCAGGGCAGCTTGCCTTTGACACGGGCGAACGGTTGCCCGTCCGGCGCCGGCGCCCGGGCCAGAGCCTTTCGCAGGTCGGCGATCAGCTTCTCGAGTGCCTGTGCCTCGCGCTTCAGACGTGCCAGGGAGTCCTTGTTGCTCTTGATCTGCCCGGCCAGCGCTTCCAGGGCCTGCGCGCGCGCTGCCCGGGCCGCGTCCACCGCGGCCAGCTCCTGCTGGCGCTGCTGCTCGAGGGCAGCCAGACGTTCCCGCTCGGCCTGCTCCTGGGCCGTCAGCGCCTCGATCTGACTGACTGCCTCCTCGATCTCGGCGATTCGCCCGGCGCGTGCCCTGCCGAAGTAGGAGTAGTACACGAGCATCCTGCCGAGGGCGGCGGGGTCCTTCTGGCTGAGCAGCAACTTGAGGTGTTCTTCCTTGCCGGTGACGTAGGCGGCTCGCAGCTCGGCGGCCAGCTCATCGCGCTGCGCGCGCTGCTTGCGCTCCCAGTCGGCGCGCTGGGAGGCCAGGTCGCGGATGCGCGCATCGCTCGTGTCCATCTTCTCGCGGACCTCGGCAAGCCGCTTGCGCGCCGCGCCCACTTGCTCCTCGGATTCCCGCAGCTTCGCCGAGAGCTGGTCCTGCCGGCCGACGTCGTCGCGAACGGACTGCTGCAGTGCCTGGATCCGTTGTTGTACGCGCTTCAGGTCCGCCTCGGGGTTCTTCGACGCGCCGAGGGCCGGCATGGCCAGCAAGGTCAAGAGCAGGGTCACGAACAGGTGGCGCATACGGGCAACGGGAACTGGCGGGGCGCCTATGTTAGCGAACGGGGCCGGGGGATGACGGCCCAAGTCCTTGTTTATCTGGAAATACGGCGGGAAAAGCGGTCCACGCAAGCGCGTCGCGAGCCTCGCCGGCGGGCTGCTATAATGCGCGGCTGTTTGCGGCGAGCCGCCGCGATTCCTTAATCTCCGGGACGTTCAGATGGATCGGTTGCTCGAATACGTCGGTAATCATCCCTACCTGGTCGGCGCCGCCGGCCTGATGGCGATCATCGTCCTGGCGTACGAGCTGCGGCAGCGCGCCCACAGCGCGGCTTCCATATCGCCGAGCGAGGTGGTGCGGCTCATGAACTCCGGCGCGGTGCTGGTGGACGTGCGCTCGACCAACCAGTTCAAGGACGGCCACATCAACGGCGCCCGCAATGTGCCCGGCGACCAGATTGCCGAGGGCGCCTCGGCGCTCGACAAACTGAAGGACAAGACGCTGATCACCTGCTGTGACAGCGGAACGACGTCCGGAGCCGCCGCCCGCAAGCTGATGCAGCTGGGCTACAAGGAGGTCTACAACCTCCGCGGCGGCATCGCCGCCTGGCGCCAGGACAACCTGCCGGTGGTCAAGGGCTGAGCAGCATGGGCGCTCCTCCGGAAATCACGATCTATACCTCCGGCTGGTGCGGCCACTGCATGCGCGCCAAGGCACTGCTGGGCCGCAAGGGTCTCGCCTATCGGGAAATCGACGTGGACGGCGACCGCGTTCACCGCGAGGAAATGATCCGGCGCAGCGGCCGCCGCACGGTCCCGCAGATCTTCATCGACGACAAACATGTCGGCGGGTCGGACGACCTGGCGGCGGCGGAACGGAGCGGCGAGCTCGACCGCCTTCTCGGCATCGGCGTGCCGATCGGCGCCGCGCCACAAGCTGATCACGATTGCCATAGCAAATAGACGAGGAATCCCATGGCTGAAGAAAATACACCGGGCGGCAATTCCGCTGCCGCTCCCGCTGACGGACAGGACCAGAATGTTTCGCTGCAAAGCGTCTACGTGAAGGATCTTTCCTTCGAGTCACCGAAGGGCCCGTTCGTGCCGGCAGAGGCGCAGAACCAGGAACCCAAGATCCAGCTCAATCTGAGCACCGCATCGACGCCCGTGGCGACCGACGTCCACGAAGTCGTCCTGACCGTGACCCTGGAGGCCAAGAGCGGTGACCTGCCCGTCTACCTCGCCGAGGTCAAGCAGGCCGGCATCTTCACCGTTCGTGGCTTCACCGCCGACGATACCCGCCGCATCCTGGGCTCGTTCGCCCCGAACGTGCTCTTCCCCTACGCCCGCCAGACGGTGTCCGACCTGATCAGCAAGGGCGGCTTCCCGCCATTCTTCCTGCCGCCGGTCAACTTCGACGCGCTCTACGAGCGTTCGCTGCAGGAGCGCGCGGCACAGCAGGGCGCGGCGGCCGCACCCGCGCCCCAGCAGGTCAACTGACCCGGCAGGTGGCAGCACAGTCTGTGCATCCGATCGCGGTCATCGGCGCCGGGTCCTGGGGCACCGCGCTGGCGATGCAGTTCGCCCGCGCGGGGCGCCCGACCGTCCTGTGGGGGCGGGCCGAGGACGAGCCGGAAAAGCTCGCCCGTGACCGGACCAACGAACGCTACCTTCCCGGCGCTGAGTTCCCGGAAGCGCTCCGGGTCGAGTCCGACCTGGCCCGCGCCGTCGCGACCGCCAACGACATCCTCGTCGTCGTGCCGTCCAGCGCGCTGCGGAGCGTCCTGACCAGCCTTCGGCCACTCCTGAGTCCGGGGGCGCGCGTCGCCTGGGCGACCAAGGGCTTCGAACTCTCGACCGGCAAGTTGCCGCACCAGGTCGCCCGCGAGGTGCTGGGACCGGGCGTGCCCATCGCGGTGCTGTCCGGCCCGACCTTCGCCAAGGAAGTCGGTCGGGGCTTGCCCACCGCCATCGCCTGCGCATCGCCCGACCCGGCCTTCGCGCTGGAACTGGCGCGCAGCATCTCCACGCCACACCTGCGGGCGTATACCCAGGCCGACATCATCGGCGTAGAGGTCGGTGGCGCGGTCAAGAACGTCATCGCGATTGCCGCGGGCGCGGCGGACGGACTGGGTTTCGGCGCCAATGCCCGGGTCTTCCTGATCACGCGCGGCCTCGCCGAAATGGTCCGCCTGGGCACCGCGCTCGGGGCGCAGCGGGACACCTTCATGGGCCTGACCGGGCTGGGCGACCTGGTCCTGACCTGCACGGACGACCAGTCGCGCAATCGGCGCTTCGGGCTTGCCGTGGCCGGGGGCTGTTCGGTCGAGGATGCGGTCCGCCAGATCGGCCAGGTCGTGGAGGGTTACCACGCAGCGCGGGCCGTCCGCAAGGTGGCCCAGGATTTCGGCGTCGACATGCCGATTGCCGAGCACGTTTATCGCGTGATCTACGAAGGCCTCGACATCACCACCGTCGTCGAGACGCTGATGAGCCGGGCGGTGTCGGCAGAGTAAGTCGATCGGGCGCCCGGCGCGTTTGCGTCGGTCGCCACCGGATCGGGTGCCTGGCACCTCTTCGTTTCACCCGGCAAACTTCATCTGCCGCCACGCCTCGAACGTCACCACCGCTGCCGCATTGGACAGGTTGATGCTGCGGTTGCCGGGCAGCATCGGCAGCCGCAGCACCCGCTCGGCCGGGAACTGCGACAGGGCCTCTTGCGGCAGCCCGGCGGTTTCGCGACCGAACAGGAACCCGTCCCCGGGCCGGAACGTTTCCTCCGTGTACAGGCGTGTCCCGGACGTTTCCACGGGAAACACTCGCGCGTCGCCCAGCGACTCGAGGCAGGCAGCCAGGCTGGCGTGCTGGTGCACCCTGGCCATGTCGCGGTAGTCGAGACCGGCGCGGCGCAGCTGGGCATCCTCCAGGGTGAACCCCAGCGGATGCACCAGGTGCAGGGTCGAACCGGTATTCGCGCACAGGCGGATCACGTTGCCGGTATTTGGTGGAATCTGCGGTTCGTACAGGATGAGGTGGAACATCGACACCCGCCTTTGACGTTAAGATACCCGGCGCGCGTGGCGCCCGTATGCGCCCCCAAAGAGGCCCCCCATGTTCGAAAAGCTCGAGACGCTTCCGCCCGACCCGATACTCGGCCTGTCCGCCGCTTTCCGCGAAGACCCGTCACCCGACAAGGTCGACCTGAGCGTTGGGGTTTACAAGGACCGCGGCGGCTCGACTCCCATCATGGCAGCCGTACGGCAAGCGGAGGCCGCGCTGCTTGCTGCGCAGTCCACGAAAGTCTACCTGCCACCCGCCGGCGTGCCGGGATTCCGCGAGGGAATTTTCTCACTGGTGCTGGGCGAGGAGGCGGCCGCCCTGCGGGGGCGGGCGACCATCATCCAGGCGCCCGGAGGCTGTGGCGCGCTGCGCCTCGGCGCCGAGCTGGTCAACCGTGCGGCGCCCGCCGCCACCGTGTACCTGAGCGATCCCACCTGGCCCAATCACGCGCCCTTGCTGACCGGCGGCGGCCTGCGGATCGAACGTCACCCTTATTACGATGCGGCCAGCCACAGCCCGACCCTGCAGCCGATGCTCGACGCGCTGTCCGCGGCCGAGCCCGGCGCGATGGTGCTGTTGCAGGCCTCCTGCCACAACCCGACGGGCGCCGATCCCCGGCGCGAACAGTGGAGCGCCATCCTCGACGTCATGGCCCAGCGGCGGCTGGTGCCGTTCTTCGACGCCGCTTACCAGGGCCTCGGCGACGATCTCGACGCGGACGCCTGGCCCATCCGCGAAGCGGCGCGCCGCCTGCCCGAAATGCTCGTCGCCGTGTCCTGCTCGAAGAATTTCGGCCTGTATCGGGAGAGGATCGGCGCTTTGATCTTCATCGGTGCGGATGCGCTCCAGGCGCGCGCCGTCGAAAGCCAGGCGAACAAGGCGGCCAGATCCATGTATTCCATGCCGCCCGGACACGGCGGATTGATCGTGGACCGGATCCTGGCCGACCCGACGCTGCGCGAATCCTGGCAGGCCGAGGTTGCCGCCATGGCCGCCCGACTGCGGTGGCTGAGAAAGGCGCTGGCCGACGGCATCGCCGCGGCCCGGCCCGGGCTGGACGCCAGCTGGTTGACCCGGCAGCGCGGCATGTTCTCGCTGCTCGGTGTGCCGCCGGCCGCGGTCAAGGCCCTGCGCGACGATCACCACATCTACATGGGCCTCGACAGCCGCGTGAACATCGCCGGACTCAGCGAGGACAACGTCGTCCGTGTGGCGGAACTGGTCGCGCCGCACCTGGCATAGGGCGCGGTGACCGGGTGTCAGGCACATACCCGTCCCCTCGACCGGGACGGGTATGTGCCTGACACCTCTTGCGCCATAATTCGACCCATGGACCCTTCGCTCTCCCTCGATTTCTGCGGCCTGGCCCTGGACTCACCGATCGTCCTGCTTTCCGGATGTGTCGGTTTCGGCGAGGAGTACACGCGCATCGAGGGATTCTCGAACGCCCAGGTCGGCGCGATCGTCCTCAAGGGAACCACGGGCAGCGCCCGGCTTGGCAACCCGCCGCACCGCGTGATCGAGACGCCGATGGGCATGATCAATGCCATCGGCCTGCAGAACCCGGGTGCCGACCACGTCGTCCGCCAGATCCTGCCGACGCTCGATTTCAGCGAGACGCGGTTCTTTGCCAATGTCAGCGGATCCACGATCGACGAGTACGTCGAGGTCACCCGGCGCTTCGACGATTCGCCGATCGATGCGATCGAGGTCAACATCTCCTGCCCCAACGTCAAGGAAGGCGGCGTGCAGTTCGGCAACTACCCCGACATGTCCGCACGCGTCGTCGCGGCCTGTCGCAGGGCGACAAGCAAGCCGCTGATCACGAAACTCTCGCCCAACCAGACGGATATTGGCGAGAACGCGCGGATGTGCATTGAAGCCGGCAGCGACGCGCTGTCCGTGATCAACACCATCTCCGGCATGGCGATCGACGTCAAGACGCG
>Ga0316195_10001344_pt1 | contig 10935 bp, 7 predicted proteins | sample Phised1_MG_FD_204937 | JGI IMG/M metagenome (GOLD analysis project Ga0316195, IMG submission 204937) | Coastal sediment microbial communities from Maine, United States - Phippsburg sediment 1 | ecosystem: Environmental > Aquatic > Marine > Coastal > Sediment | place: USA: Maine | collected... | reverse complement strand
ATTGGCTGGATAACGGGTAGCTGGTCGATGGTAATTATCGACATAGCGCAAAGGCACCTGCCCGGCAGATTCGAACGCCTGCAATGCACCCGACCTTGCGAACTCTGCGCGACCTTCACCGTGGGACGTCACGATGGGAAGCACCGAACCCTGCATGCCGGCTAACAGTATGGACGGTGAATTCTGTACTTCGACAAGACTGAGACGAGCCTCGAATTGCTCCGACAGGTTCCGCACGAACCGCGGCCAGTGCTCGGCGCCCGGGATGATGGCGCGCAATTCGGCCAGCATCTGGCAACCGTTGCACACGCCAAGGGTGAATGTATCGGCACGCTCGAAGAACGCCTGGAACTGGTCGCGCACGGCGGGATGGAAAAGAATCGATTTTGCCCAGCCGCCGCCTGCGCCAAGCACGTCGCCGAAGGAGAACCCGCCGCAGGCAACGAGACCCCGGAAATCGGCAAGATCGCGGCGCTGCTCGAGCACATCCGACATATGGACATCGACGGGTTCGAACCCGGCGCGATAGAGTGCCGCCGCCATTTCATACTGACTGTTGACCCCCTGCTCGCGCAGGACGGCAACCCGGGGGCGCTTGCCACGGGCAATGAACGGGGCCGCAATATCAGCCTCCGGATCAAAGTTCAGCACAGGATTCAGTCCCGGATCATCGTCGTCGGCAATCGCATCGTATTGCTCTCGCGCGGTCGTGGGGTTATCGCGGGCTGCCTGCATGCGATAACTAACCTCGGACCAGGTCTGCTGCAGGCCTGCACGGCTGGCAGAAAACCTGAGTTGCTCGCCGGCGTATATGCAGATTTCGCTGCCTCGGTTCACGCGTCCAACGCGCTGCAGGCAATTGCTCAGGCCGAATTCTGCAACCAGATCGCTGAAGGCCGCTGTTTCAGTGTCCGCGACCTGGACAATCGCACCAAGTTCCTCGGAAAAAAGCGCCCCTGCGAGTGACTCGCCTGCAGTGGGTTCCAGATCAATATCGACGCCTGTGCGCGCCGCAAAAGCCATTTCACAAATTGCGGCAAAGAGACCGCCATCGGAACGGTCGTGATACGCCAGCAGCAGATCACGGGCATTGGCCGCCTGTATGCAACCAAATAAAGCCCTGAGCTGTTCAGGGTTCTCCAGGTCCGGCGGCAACCCGCCGGCGGCGCCCAATACCTGGCTGAGGCAGGATCCGCCCAGGCGATTGGCGCCGTTGCCGAGATCGAACAAATACAGCTCCGAGGCAACGTCGGTCCTTAATTGCGGAGTCAGGGTCCTGCGTATGTCCCGAGCGGGCGCAAAGGCTGTGACGATGAGCGACAGCGGAGAAAAAACGGTCATGTCCCGACCGTCGCTTTGCCAGCGTGTGCGCATCGACAGTGAATCCTTGCCCACCGGAATCGCGATACCCAGCTCGCGGCACAGCGCGCTTGCCGCCTCGACGCCTTCCAGCAATGCCTGATCTTCGCCGGGGTGTCCGCTGGCTGCCATCCAGTTTGCCGACAAACGAATCTCCCGCAATTCATCGATCGCAGCCGCAGCAATATTCGTAACGGCTTCGCCGATTGCGAGCCGCACCGATGCCGCCGGCGAAAGCAGCGCCACGGGTGTGCGTTCGCCCATTGCCATGGCTTCGCCGGCCCCCGAATAGAAACCACGCGCCGTTACGCCGACATCACTGACAGGAACCTGCCATGGCCCCACCAGTTGATCTCTTGCTACCAGGCCGCCGACCGTCCGATCGCCGATATGGATGAGGAAGGATTTATCCGCGACGGTCGGAAAACTCAAAACGCGCCGACAGGCATCCGCAAGATCGATCTCTCCCAGCCGCGAATCCGGCATCGCACGCGCGACGCGCTCTATTGTCATGCGCGTCTGCGGCGGTTTGCCCAGCAACACCCGCAAATCCATTTCCACCGGTTTATCGCCGGTGCGCGCATCACGAACCTCGAGTTTGCCGGTATCGTCCATCACGCCAATGACGGCATAGGGGCAACGCTCGCGTCTGCAAAGCGCGCTGAATACATCAAGATCGTCCGGCAATATGGCCAGCATGTAACGTTCCTGGGCCTCGTTGCACCAGATCTCCAGCGGCGACATGCCAGACTCTGCCGTCGGGACGGAACGCAAGTCGATCAGCGCGCCGCGGTGGCTGTGATCTACCAGTTCCGGCACTGCGTTAGACAACCCACCTGCCCCGACATCGTGAATGATGACAATCGGGTTGCGCTTACCTGGCTCCGTGCCCATTGCCCAGCAGGCATCGATCACTTGCTGCGCGCGCCGCTGCATCTCCGGGTTACCGCGTTGCACGGACGCAAAATCCAGATCTGCTGAACTGGCGCCGCTGCCGACCGATGAAGCGGCACCGCCGCCCAAACCAATCAGCATCGCCGGACCGCCCAACACGACAACCAGGGCACCCACCGGCACTTCGGGTTTCAGAACATCCGCTTCGCGTATATTGCCAAGGCCGCCCGCGATCATGATGGGCTTGTGATAACCCGCGGCGACAACCGTGCTGCCATCGAGCGGCTGCTCAAAGGTGCGGAAGTAACCCGCGATATTCGGCCGCCCGAATTCATTGTTGAAGGCGGCGCCGCCAATGGGACCTTCGAGCATGATCTCGAGGGCGCTGGCGATGCGCTCCGGCTTTCCTATTGTGTTTTCCCAAGGCCGCTCAAAACCCGGGATACGCAGGTGCGAGACGGAAAACCCGGTCAGACCCGCCTTGGGACCCGCACCTCTGCCCGTTGCACCTTCGTCCCTTATTTCACCGCCGGACCCGGTCGCCGCACCCGGAAATGGCGAGATCGCTGTCGGATGATTGTGGGTTTCGACTTTCATCAGGATATGCACCGGCTCAGACCGGAAGCCATATAGGCCGCTCACAGGATTGACGATGAGTCGCTCTCCCTCACCGCCGACGATAACCGCCGCGTTGTCCTTGTATGCGGACAAGACGCCTTCCGGCGCGGTCGCATGCGTCGAGCGAATCATGCCAAAGAGGCTGGTGTCCGCGGGCTCGCCATCCACGAGCCAGCTGGCATTAAATATCTTGTGCCGGCAATGCTCAGAGTTTGCCTGTGCAAACATCATCAGTTCGGCATCCGTTGGATCACGTCGCGCCTGGTTGTATATACCAACGAGGTAATCAATTTCATCGTCGGACAACGCGAGACCGAGCTCGCTATTCGCTGCAAGCAATGCGGCGCGACCATCCTTGCCGAGCGGCACTCTGCGCAGCGGTGCCGGCTCATGCATGGCAAACAGCGGGGCAAGGTCGGCATCAGCCTGCAGCAGCGTTTCTGTCATGCGATCGTGAATAAGGGATCCGATCACCGACACGAGCGCCTGATAAGAATGGCCCGGCGCGTCGAAACTGAACACGATGCCCCGCTCGATGCGGTCCAGACCCGCGATTCCGCAATTGATCGCTATATCCGTTGCCTTGCTTGACCAGGGCGATATCGTGCCGATACGGGGAACCGCAAGTATCCGCACATTGCCGGACTTGCTCTCCTGCGAAAATGCGGGGCCGTAACTCAGTAACGCCTCGAGTATTCGAAGGTCAGACGGCTGAGGCGAACGATCGATCGCAACGATGTGTTCGAAAGATGCCGCAATGGAGCGCACCGCCGGCAATTGCCGACGCACTTCCTGCAGGAGCTTGTCTACCCGGAAATCTGACAGCGCCGGCGGCCCGGGCAAACGGAGTATTGGCATGATTCAGAGACGGTTCCCGAGGCGATTAAAAATGTCAGCTGTCACGACCGGAGCCGCCCGGCCCGCCCGGTGTGTACACAGGCATCGGGAAGGGTGCCACATTGCTGCCATCCATCGAACTGATTTTGCTAAGGCCCTGCTTCTCAACTTCGTCGATCCGGATGATCGCATGCATCGGAATGTAGGTGCGCTTGACCGTCTCGAATTCCGACTTGAGGCGTTCCTCGGACGGATCGACGACAACCGTCGTGCGCTCGCCGAATACCAGTTGCTCGACTTCAACAAAGCCGAAGAGCGCACCCTGCCCCACACTCCTGGCATAAATTTCGTAGACCTTCCCCTGGTTCACGAAAATAACCTTATATAGTTGACGCTTGGCCATGATCACCGTTGCTATTGCTTAATTATTGATGGTTAGCCGCCATATCGGCTGCGGGTGCCCGGCTCCACCTCGGGCGGCCTGTCACCCCGGGGAACCGGCCCGCTCAGCGAAGATCAGGCCACCGTGTGACATAACGGGCTGGCATTATACCCCAGCATTCCTTGTTAAATAGCCCTGCGCATCCGGGCAGGCACTGCCGAAACGTGACCTAATCCACAGACTGTGCACCGCCACTGGCCGATCATTCCCGCAGTGCAAAGCGTTGATCTGACTTGCGTTCGATCGCGCGTGCTGTACAGGAGACCAGATGCCACTTCGTTTGCAGGTTATTAGCGCACACCGTGAGTCCATGGGTGGGAGCTGTATACAGGAATTTGCGGCCTGCGGGGGAACCATTGGCCGCAGCCTCCAGTGCGACTGGCCCCTGCCCGACTCAAAGCGATTCATTTCGTCGCAGCATGCAATGATCGATTATCAGGGCGGCGCCTATTACCTGGTCGACCTCAGTCGCAACGGCGTCTTTGTCAACGGATCCAAAAAAGCGGTCGGCAAAGGCAATCCGCAGCGTCTTTTCGACGGCGACATTATCCGCCTCGGCGAATTCGAGATCAGCGCAACCATCATTTCCGATCCGAACGAATCTGATGAAGACGGCATGCGAAATTCCATCGTGCGCGCCCAGATGGTCTCCGAAGACGAATCGGTGGAACTGGCCATGCTTTCGGCTGACCAGATACGCGACGAGAACATTCTGGAACGGGCATTGCACCCTGGCAACGTCTCAGGACAAGTCAGTGCGTTATCCGAGGTATCGACAAAAAACAGCCGCCAACTGCAGGACGCCGAGGCAGAGCGAATTGTGGCGGACGGTGCAATCGTATTTCTGAAAGCCGCGGGCCTGGATCCCAAAGATTTTGTCGGTATGGACGCAACGCTGCTGCTGCAAAATGCCGGCCGCCTGTTGGCAGAATTTACCGAATGCACGCATTCATTGCTAAGGTCCAAGGATACGGTCCTTGCAGAGTTCAACATCCGGTCACAAGCGACTGCCGCCCCTGCCAATCCGCTGAGATCAGCCGGCGGGGTAGCCAATGCGTTGCGCTTGTTGCTTGGTAAAAGGAATGCGGTTAACGCCTCGGGCACCGAGGCGATCGATGCGGCATTCAATGAGCTGGATCAGCATCAGCATGCCATGATCAATTCGATGCGTAATGCACTGAGCGACTACCTGGAAAACTTTGAACCACGGGCGCTCGAACGCATCCTTGCGCAGCAAACGCAGCGGCTCGGCGCCGGGCAGAAAGCGTTCCGCGATCAATATGCCGAGGTTTTCGCTGAGCTCGCACAGCCTAACAAGCACAAACGACCCCAGCGCTTCGATGAAGAATTCAGTCGCGCCTACGAGATGGAAACCGGCGACTAAATCCGGCCATTTTTTGGCCCAGCCCCATTTCATCGCAACCGCATCACACCAGGCGTCACCCTCCGCCAGTCAAAGGTCCGCAAGGACCTGCGTGACCTGGACTGCATGACCCTTGACCGCCAATCCTAAGTGACAATCATTCTCATTTAGCTTAGAATTCCGCAGTGCAAACAGAGACTGCGCCATGACGCTCGATCAGCTTAAACCGGGTCAGCAAGGAACGATCACCGCCGTTGAGGGCAGCAGCCGGCTGTCGCAACGGCTGATGGCGCTGGGCCTTCTGGAGGGCACACGCGTCAGTATCCTGCGGCGCGCACTCGGCGGCGATCCGCTGGAAATTGATGTAATGGGATACGCGCTGTCACTGCGCCGCGACGAAGCGCGCAAAATTATCGTCGAACTGCTCGACGCCCGTTGACCCGATTTATTTACCCCGTTCAGGGACTTTACAGATGCCGGATGCCAACCAGACATTGTTATCGACGCGTATAACAATTGCCGTCGTTGGGAATCCCAATACCGGCAAGAGCACTATTTTCAATAACCTCACGGGACTGCGGCAAAAAACGGCCAACTATCCCGGTGTAACTGTCGAAAGGCACAGCGGCAGACTGCGCCTTGCGTCGGGCGATGTTGAACTGATCGATGTACCGGGTGCGTACTCACTTGCCGCGTTCTCACCGGACGAAATGGTCTCTGCTGATGTGCTGCAAGGCCGGTTTGCCAATACGCCCAAACCCTCCGCAATTCTGATCGTGGTCGATGCGGCCAATTTGCGTCGCAATCTGTTCATGGCTACGCAGATTCTGGAACTCGGCATCCCGGTCGTCATCGCACTTAACATGATGGACCTCGCCGAGAAACGCGGCATTACGATCGACATTCCGCTGCTGGCAAAACAGCTGGACACGCAGGTCGTGCCCATCGTTGCGGGCTATGATAAAGGCACAGCCGATATTCGCAACGCGCTTGACACGGCGATTACGCGACGGCAGGCGAGCGATCTCCGGATCACGCCGGCCATCGCTGCTGCGGCCGCAGACCTTCATCAACAAATTCGGCAGCAAAACCAAAGCCTGACGCTGCTCGAAGTCGAGCGCGCCATCATCGACAAGGACGGTGCGGCCGAGCAGCGCTTCCAGCAAGCGTTGGGCAACAACGCCATCGCGCTGCTCGACGAAACCCGCGCCCGGCTGGCGCCCGGCGGATCAGTGGCTGCGCTGGAAGCACGCACGCGCTATGCGTGGATCGATCAAGTGATTAAGCAGGTCGAGATTCGCGCCGCCCGCAAGCGAATACTGATCGACCGTATTGATCAAATAACCAGTCATCCGCTGATAGGCGCACTGCTGTTCTTTTTTATAATGGCCACCGTCTTCCAGGCCGTGTTTTCATGGGCCGGGCCTATCATGGATTTCATCGACGCCGCAACGGCATCGCTGGGCAGCGCGGTTGCCGCTACCCTGCCGCCCGGCGCCCTCTCCAGCCTGATTGTTGATGGCGCGATTGCAGGCGTGGGCAGTGTGATCATCTTCCTGCCGCAGATCATGATCCTGTTCGCGTTTATCATTTTCCTCGAAGACTCGGGTTACATGGCGCGCGCGGCATTCCTGATGGACCGGCTGATGCGCGCATGCGGCCTGTCCGGCCAGTCCTTTATACCCATGCTGTCCAGCTTCGCGTGTGCGGTCCCCGGCATCATGGCAACCCGCGTTATCCCCAATGAGCGCGACCGACTGGCCACCATGCTGGCGGCACCCTTCATGACCTGCTCGGCACGACTGCCCGTGTATGCGCTGCTGATTGCAGCCTTCGTACCGGATATCACCTGGCTGGGAATCATTAACCTGCAGGGGCTTGTGCTGTTCGGCCTGTACCTGCTCGGCATCGTCGGCGGCATCTTCACTGCCCTGCTTATGAAGCGGTTTGCGCTGCGAGGTCCGACGCCGACCTTCCTGATCGAGATACCACCGTATCGCTTACCCAACATCAAATCGATGGCCATCCGCCTGCTCGACCGCGGCAAGATCTTCGTGAAACGCGCCGGCACGATTATTTTCACTGTTGCGGTCGTTATCTGGGCGCTGGTGTATTTTCCCAGGCCCACCGAACTCCTCCAGCAATACGAAGCAGATCGCATAGCAGCCGAAGCCTCATTAGCGGACGACAAACTGGAATCCCGTCTGGCCGCGATCGACAACAGTGAATCTGCCGCCCTGCTTGAACAGAGTTACCTCGGCCGCGCCGGGCGCGCACTGCAGCCACTCTTCGCGCCCCTCGGCTGGGACTGGAAAATCACCTCGGCGGTCATCGCGAGCTTCCCGGCACGCGAAGTGGTCGTCGCGGTGCTGGGCACAATCTACGCAGTCGGCAATGACGTCGATGAGACCGACAAACGGCTGCTGAACCGGCTGCGCAATGCAAAGAACCCTGACGGCACGCCGGTATTCACCATGGGCATGGCCATCGGCCTGATGATCTTCTATGCTTTCTGCCTGCAGTGCATGGCGACCGTTGCGATCATGCGCCGCGAAACCAACGGCTGGAAGTGGCCGATTTCGGCATGGGTGTATATGACCAGTCTGGGCTATCTAGGCGCGCTGCTGGCATACCAGCTGATCTGACAGATCGAGCATTATGGATGAATCACTACAACAAGGGTTTGCAATCGCGCTGGTTGTCCTGGCTGTGATCGTCGAACTGATGCGCCGCCATCGCAAAAAGAAAGCTGGCAAGGCAGGTTGTGACGGTTGCGAATCCGGGACTCGCGTCACCAAAAAAGGCGAGCAGACGCTAAAGTTCTACAAACGGTCCTGATTTTCAGCATATTCTGGGTTTGCATACTGCCAGCGCACAAGACACCCATGCCCGGCAGATTATTCACTGCCTGCAAAGCAATCCATGCATCGAAGGCAGGCTCATCGAGGCAAAGATCTGGCTGCGTGACCGCGCAAGGCTCAACCGCATTGGTATAACGACTTATTCCAGGGCTGTTTCGCTCGCGTAGAATGAGAATCGTCAGACGTTCATTCATCTGCCGGCCTCTTTGGCTCAGATTCGCGGATAAAACCCGGCCCGTTTTGGCGGCAGTTTTTCGAGGAGATAGCGATGTCCAAGAAACAAAGAAGCGTTAAAAAGAGCAAAACCGGCAAGGTTGATGAACCTCGGCCGGCGACGAGCAAGAGCGACGCTTCGGCGAGCGAACAGAAACTGTCTCGCAAGGAATACGACCGCGAGCTCAGGCAGTTGCATGTCGAGCTGGTGAAATTACAGGAATGGGTCGTGCAGAAAGGCCAAAAAGTCTGCGTTCTTTTCGAAGGACGCGACGGCGCAGGCAAAGGCGGCACAATAAAGGCGCTCACCGAGCGCGTAAGTCCGCGCGTATTCCGAGTGGTTGCGCTGCCCGCACCAACCGAGCGCGAGCAATCACAAATGTACATTCAGCGGTATTTGCCCCACCTTCCTGCAGCCGGCGAGATCGTGATCTTCGATCGCAGCTGGTACAACCGCGCCGGCGTCGAGCGTGTCATGGGCTTCTGCACCGAGGAACAGGTAAAGAGCTTTCTGGATGCTGCGCCGCTGGTGGAAAAGGCCATCGTTGGATCAGGCATCATTCTGATCAAATTCTGGCTCGAGGTTAGTCCCGAGGAACAGAGTCGACGACTTAAGAATCGCATCGACGATGGCCGCAAAGTATGGAAACTGTCGCCGATGGATATTAAGTCCTACGACCGCTGGGATGACTACACCAAAGCGCGCGATGAGATGTTTGCCGCCACCGATACTGCATGGGCGCCATGGTATGTCGCGCGCTCGGAGGACAAGAAACGCGTTCGCCTGAACGTGATCAGCCACTTCCTGAAGCAGGTTCCGTATAAAAGCACCCGGCGTGCGAAGGTAAAATTACCGAAACGCAAGATCGGCCGCTATAAACCGACTGAGCTGCCGTTAAGGTACGTGCCTGAGGTTTTCTAGACAGCTTGCGATTGCGGCACATGAGCGAACAGGCAATACAGGAAACGATGCAATGACGGCCGCACAGGATAAGTCAGGCATGGGCGCGCTGCGCCCTGATGTGCTTGCAGGCCTGACCGCCGCATCGGTCGTGCTGCCAAAAGCTATGGCTTACGCTACCGTTGCCGGGTTGCCCGTCGAGGTTGGTCTTTATACGGCGTTCGTGCCGATGGTGATTTACGCCCTGCTCGGCACCTCACGCGTACTGAGCGTCAGCTCCACTACAACACTGGCTATCCTGACCGGCAGTCAGCTCGGCCTCATAGCCCCGGATGGCGACCCCTCGCGCCTCATCGCCGCAACGGCAATGTTGACGTTACTGGTAGGTGCGCTGTTGTTGCTGGCGCGCCTGTTGCGGCTTGGATTCGTGGCTAATTTCATTTCTGCGCCTGTACTGACTGGATTCAAGGCGGGTATCGGGCTCGTCGTCGTGCTGGACCAGGTACCCAAACTGCTCGGCGTACATATCAGCAAACAGGGTTTCTTCCTTGATGCCTTAAGTATCGTAAAAGAGCTTCCGGCAACTTCATTGCTCACGCTCGCAGTTGCGGTAGCAACTTTCACAATACTGGTCGGCATGGAGCGGATATGGGCGCATTCGCCTGCGCCGCTGGTCGCGCTGGCGGGCGCAATCGCCGCATCGTGGTACTGGGGGTTTGCCGGACTCGGCATCGCCGTTGTCGGCGATATCCCCGCAGGCTTTCCCGCGTTGACGCTGCCTGATTTGGAACTGATCCGGCAGTTACTGCCCGGCGCACTCGGCATTGCACTCATGAGCTTCACCGAAACGATTGCGGCAGGTCGCGCTTTTACGAAACCCGATGACCCGCAGATCGATGGAAACCGCGAACTCATTGCCACAGGGGTCGCAAACCTTGGCGGTGCGCTGTTCGGAGCGATGCCTGCCGGAGGCGGCACATCACAGACCGCAATCGTGCGATCCGCGGGTGGAAAATCGCAGAACGCGTCGCTTGTTACGGGAGCAATGGCGGTCGCGACGATGCTGTTTATCTCGCCACTACTCGGCCTGCTGCCAAACGCAACGCTTGCAGCAATGGTCATCGTGTATTCGATTGGACTAATCCAGCCAGCAGAATTCAGGAACATTCGCAGCGTGCGCACTATGGAGTTCCGCTGGGCGCTGATCGCTTGCGCCGGCGTAATGTTTTTTGGCACGCTGGAGGGCATCGTGATGGCGATCATCGTGTCGATGATCGCGCTGGCCAGTCAGGCAGCATACCCACCGGTATATGTGATCGGCCGCAAACGCGGCACCGACATCCTGCGCCCGCTGTCGCCCGAAAACCCTGATGACGAAACGATTGATGGGCTGTTGATTGTGCGGCCGATCGGGCGCCTGTTTTTTGTCAACGCAAACTACGTAGCG
>Ga0316195_10001343_pt1:7500-10935 | contig 10935 bp, 3 predicted proteins | sample Phised1_MG_FD_204937 | JGI IMG/M metagenome (GOLD analysis project Ga0316195, IMG submission 204937) | Coastal sediment microbial communities from Maine, United States - Phippsburg sediment 1 | ecosystem: Environmental > Aquatic > Marine > Coastal > Sediment | place: USA: Maine... | reverse complement strand
GCGCTGCTTCAGGCCGGCGACGCGGATCTCGAAGAACTCGTCGAGGTTGGACGACGAGATGGCCAGGAAACGAACCCGCTCGAGCAGGGGCAGGCGTTCGTCCTTGGCCTGCTTGAGCACGCGACGGTTGAACTCCAGCAGCGAGGTTTCGCGGTTCTGGTAGTAGTCCGGCGAATTGAGGTCGGGCCGCTCCATCGGTCGGCTATCCCAGCGCAGTTCTGTTTCAGCCATGTGACGGCTTCCTGATGCCGGCTTCGCCCCCGCGCCCCTCGCGGCAAGTACTCGTCGGTTGGACAAGCTGAATCGGCGCCACGTTCCCCGCGGCGGCCGACCGCAGAATGCGTCGTGATGCCTCAGCGCGCGGCGAGGGCGACGCGGGTCTGGTTGTCGGCGCTGATCGCGTCGAGTCGGGCCAGCAGGGGCGCGGTCTTGGCCTCGAAGTCGGGCAGCAGCCTGGCCGGGATGGCTTCCGCCTTCGGCAACGGGATCGTTGCGGGATTACGGTGCACGCCATTGACCCGGTATTCGTAGTGCAGGTGGGGTCCGGTCGCCAGGCCGGTCATGCCGACGTAGCCGATGACTTCGCCTTGCTTGACCTTGTCGCCCACCCGCAGGCCGCGCAGGAAACGCGACATGTGTCCGTAGAGGGTCGTCACGCTGCCCGCGTGCGCCAGGATGACGACATTGCCGTAGCCGCCCTTGACGCCGCGGAAGACCACGCGACCGCTGCCGGCCGCCTTGATCGGCGTGCCGACCGGCGCCGCGAAATCGATGCCCTTGTGGGCGCGGACCGTGTTCAGGATCGGGTGCCGCCGGCCGAGGCTGAAGCCCGAACTGACGCGGCCGAAAGCCACCGGGAAGCGCAGGAACGCCTTGCGCACGCTGTGGCCGTCCGGGGTGAAGTACTCGACGGATCCGTCCGGCATGATGTAGCGCACCGCGCGGAACGTCTTGCCCTTGTTGACGAACTCCGCTGCGAGGATCTCGCCGTCACGGACGAACTCGCCGTCCTGCCACTGCTGCTGATACGCCACTGCAAAGCGGTCGCCCGGCTGGACCTCGTTGACGAAATCGATGTCGTACTTGAAGACGTCGGCCAGCGTCACGGCGAGGCCGTCGCTGCCGCCGGCGGAATTCACCGCCCCGAACAGCGACGAGTCGATGGTTCCGGAAAGCGACGTCTCCTGGATCTCCAGCGGGTTTTCGATGATGTTCGCGTTGAAGCCGTCGCCTGCGCGAGTGACCGACAGCGTCGCCGTGTCCGACAGCCTGCGCGTCAGCGACTTCAGCTCGCCGTGCAGGTGCGTCAGCATGATGATGTCGCCGGGACGCAGCATGTCGAGGCTCTTGCGCACCTGCGGCAGATTGCGCAGCTCGGCGAGATCGGCCAGCGACAGTTCCATCTGCCGGAAGATCGCATCCAGGGTGTCGTTGCGGCGGATGATGACCTCGGCGGATTCGAACGGGGAGACGGGCTCGGGAGCAGCGACAGGCGCGGCCGCGACGGCTGGCGGCGTCGCCACGGGCTCGATCGCGTCGGTCACGATGGGAGCGAAACTCCGCGAGACCGCAGCGGAGATGGCAACGCCTGCCACCAGGAACGCGGCGAACACGCCGAAGCGGTTGGGATGGACAGCGGCCTCGGCGGCCCTGCCCAGAGAATTGCCGGCTGCTTCGTCAGCGTGTTCCACGAAATTGCGTTCCCGAGGATGTTCAGGTGGCCACGTTAATCACCGCGGATATCGGCGTCAACAGATGAATCTTGAGCCAGTTCATGAAGTTGGGAATTATTGCTGTCAGGGGATCTGGGTCCATCCGGCGGCGGCTCGACCGATTGCGCCGCCGCGGCCCTGACCCTACAGTGGCGGCTTCGTCGCAGCGCACAAAGCGCTGCGGCCCGGGGTATTCAGGGGAGATTGATGCCCACACCAGCCGAACAGATGCCGGAGTTGTGCCGGGGCGCCCAGGACGTCCTCCTCGAGGAAGACCTGAAGCGCAAGCTCGCGCGCGGCAAGCCATTGAAAGTGAAGGCTGGCTTCGATCCGACGGCGCCCGACCTGCACATCGGGCACACGGTGCTGATCAACAAGATGCGCCAGTTCCAGGAGTTCGGCCACGAGGTCGTTTTCCTGATCGGCGACTTCACCGGGATGATCGGCGACCCGACCGGCAAGAACACGACACGGCCGCGGCTGACGCCGGCCGACGTCGAAACCAATGCCCGCACCTACCAGGAACAGATCTTCAAGATCCTGGACCCCGAAAAGACGCTGATCGATTTCAATTCGCGCTGGATGGGCGCGATGAGCTCGGCCGGCATGATCGAACTCGCCGCGAAGCACACGGTCGCGCGCATGCTGGAACGCGACGATTTCAGCAGGCGCTACAGGTCGGGCCAGCCGATCGCGATCCACGAGTTTCTCTACCCGCTGGTGCAGGGCTACGACTCGGTTGCGCTCGAGGCGGACGTCGAGCTCGGCGGCACGGACCAGAAATTCAACCTCCTCGTCGGGCGGCAGTTGCAGGCCGACTACGGGCAGGAACCGCAGGTCGTCATCACCATGCCGCTGCTGGAAGGCCTGGACGGCGTCAACAAGATGTCGAAGTCGCTCGGCAACTATGTCGGCATCACCGACGCGCCCGGCGAGATGTTCGGCAAGCTGATGTCCATTTCCGACGTCCTGATGTGGCGCTATTTCGAGCTGCTTTCGTTCCGGCCGACGACCCAGATCGAGTCGCTGCGTGCCGGCATCGACCAGGGCCGCAATCCCCGCGACGTCAAGTTCGAGCTGGCGATCGAGATCGTCGATCGCTTCCACGGGGCCGGCACCGGCGAAAGGGAAAAGGCGGCGTTTATCGCCCGCTTTCGCGAGGGCGCCACGCCGGAGGAGATGACCGAGATCACGCTGGCCGCGCCGGACGGCAGTCTGAAGCTGGCCGCCGCGCTGAAGGAAGCGCAGCTCGTTGCCAGCGCCTCGGCGGCCTATCGCATGCTGGAGCAGGGCGCGGTGCGGGTCGATGGCGAGCGGGTCGGCGACCGGGACGCCGCGCTGGATGCCGGCGCGACCTATGTCCTGCAGGTCGGCAAGCGGTCTTTTGCGCGGGTGACAGTGGTCGGAAAGTGAGTCGTGAGTGGTGAGTAGTGAGTCGTAAGAGAATAGGGACCCCGCTTGTCTGAAAGCCTGTAAATAGGCTGTTTTTGTCGTCCGTCCGCCCTCTTGCAACTCACAACTCACCGCTCACGACTCACGGTCTTGGGCCCCCGGCCAACCCCCCCGCGGACCGCATTCCCCAATCATCCATTGACACCCCGTTTTGCACCGCTATACTGCGCGGCCCTCGATCGCTCGGGGCCCCGAAAGGGGGTGGCGAAAACCGGGTTTGTGGCACTGCAACAGGTGTTGACAGACCTAGGTTCTAACGTACAATGAGCGG
>Ga0316195_10001343_pt1:0-5000 | contig 10935 bp, 3 predicted proteins | sample Phised1_MG_FD_204937 | JGI IMG/M metagenome (GOLD analysis project Ga0316195, IMG submission 204937) | Coastal sediment microbial communities from Maine, United States - Phippsburg sediment 1 | ecosystem: Environmental > Aquatic > Marine > Coastal > Sediment | place: USA: Maine... | reverse complement strand
TAGTGGAACGGAATGGAAAGTCCGGCCATAGAAGGTGATAGCCCTGTATGCAAAAGGTGCAGCTGATGAGTGACGAAGAGTAGGGCGGGACACGTGTAATCCTGTCTGAACATAGGGGGACCATCCTCTAAGGCTAAATACTCTCTGCCGACCGATAGTGAACCAGTACCGTGAGGGAAAGGCGAAAAGAACCCCGGAGAGGGGAGTGAAATAGAACCTGAAACCGTGTGCGTACAAGCAGTCGGAGCCCCGCAAGGGGTGACGGCGTACCTTTTGTATAATGGGTCAGCGAGTTACTTTCAGTGGCAAGCCTAACCGAGTAGGGGAGGCGTAGGGAAACCGAGTCTTAAATGGGCGCCAAGTCGCTGGGAGTAGACCCGAAGCCAGTCGATCTATCCATGTCCAGGGTGAAGGCAGGGTAAAACCTACTGGAGGCCCGAACGCTCTACTGTTGCAAAAGTAGGCGATGAGGTGTGGATAGGAGTGAAAGGCTAATCAAGGCTGGCGATAGCTGGTTCTCCCCGAAAGATATTTAGGTATCGCCTCGAGTATTACTCCTGGGGGTAGAGCTCTGTTTAGGCTAGGGGGACATCCCGTCCTACCAACCCTATGCAAACTACGAATACCAGGAAGTACAGCTCGGGAGGCACACGGCGGGTGCTAACGTCCGTCGTGAAGAGGGAAATAACCCAGACCACCGTCTAAGGTCCCGAAGTTACAGCTAAGTGGTTAAGGATGTGGGAAGGCATATACAGCCAGGAGGTTGGCTTAGAAGCAGCCATCCTTTAAAGAAAGCGTAATAGCTCACTGGTCTAGTCGGCCCGCGCCGAAGATATAACGGGGCTAAGCTGTGCACCGAAGACGTGGGTGTGAGCGACGAAAGTCGCTTACGCGGTAGGGGAGCGTTCTGTAAGCCTGTGAAGGTGTGTCGCGAGGCATGCTGGAGGTATCAGAAGTGCGAATGCTGACATGAGTAACGTTAAAACGGGTGAAAAACCCGTTCGCCGAAAACCCAAGGTTTCCTGCTCAACGTTAATCGGAGCAGGGTGAGTCGGCACCTAAGGCGAGGCCGAAAGGCGTAGTCGATGGAAAGCAGGTCAACATTCCTGCACCAGGTGCTGCTGCGATGGGGTGACGGAGAAGGCTAGGCCAGCCGGGATAGGATTGCCCGGTTTAAGCGTGTAGGGGGAGTCTCTAGGTAAATCCGGAGACTCATTAACCCTGAGGCGTGATGACGAGGTCCTACGTGGACCGAAGTGGTTGATGCCCTGCTCCCAGGAAAAGCCTCTAAGCTTCAGGCAGTAACTGGCCGTACCGTAAACCGACACTGGTGGGTGAGGAGAAAATCCTAAGGCGCTTGAGAGAACTCGGGTTAAGGAACTCTGCAAATTGACACCGTAACTTCGGGAGAAGGTGTGCCTCTTAGGGTGAGCGGACTTGCTCCGTGAGCTCCGAGGGGCCGCAGATAATCGGGGGCTGCAACTGTTTACCAAAAACACAGGACTCTGCTAACACGAAAGTGGATGTATAGGGTCTGACGCCTGCCCGGTGCCGGAAGGTTAAGTGATGAGGTCAGCGCAAGCGAAGCTTTTGATCGAAGCCCCGGTAAACGGCGGCCGTAACTATAACGGTCCTAAGGTAGCGAAATTCCTTGTCGGGTAAGTTCCGACCTGCACGAATGGCGTAATGATAGCCCTACTGTCTCGACCCGAGACTCAGTGAAGTTGAAATCGCTGTGAAGATGCGGCGTTCCCGCGGCAAGACGGAAAGACCCCGTGAACCTTTACTGTAGCTTTACGCTGAACTTTGAACTTGTTTGTGTAGGATAGCTGGGAGGCTATGAAGCCGGGACGCTAGTCTCGGTGGAGCCAACCTTGAAATACCAGCCTGACAATTTCGGAGTTCTAACCTAGGCCCGTTATCCGGGTTGGGGACAGCGTATGGTGGGCAGTTTGACTGGGGCGGTCTCCTCCTAAAGAGTAACGGAGGAGTGCAAAGGTACCCTCAGCGCGGTCGGTCATCGCGCACAGAGTGCAATGGCATAAGGGTGCTTAACTGCGAGACAAACACGTCGAGCAGGTGCGAAAGCAGGTCATAGTGATCCGGTGGTTCTGTATGGAAGGGCCATCGCTTAACGGATAAAAGGTACTCCGGGGATAACAGGCTTATTCCTCCCAAGAGTCCACATCGACGGAGGAGTTTGGCACCTCGATGTCGGCTCATCACATCCTGGGGCTGTAGCAGGTCCCAAGGGTTCGGCTGTTCGCCGATTAAAGTGGTACGCGAGCTGGGTTCAGAACGTCGTGAGACAGTTCGGTCCCTATCTGCCGTGGGCGTTGGAGATTTGAGGGTGAGCTGCTCCTAGTACGAGAGGACCGGAGTGGACGCGCCTCTGGTGTTCCGGTTGTCACGCCAGTGGCATTGCCGGGTAGCTATGCGCGGACGGGATAACCGCTGAAAGCATCTAAGCGGGAAGCCCCCCCCAAGATGAGATCTCCCTGGGGACTTGATCCCCCTGAAGGGCCGTCGAAGACTACGACGTTGATAGGCTGGGTGTGTACGCACAGTAATGTGTTTAGCTAACCAGTACTAATTGCCCGTGAGGCTTGACCATATAACACCCAAGGAGCCTGAGGCTTCTCGGATGCGACACATACGTGTTTCCACATTTTCCAGACATGCCTGCGCGGCGAGAGCGATCAGCGGCGCGGGCGAACGTTTTGCCTGGCGGTTATAGCGAGCGGGAACCACCCGATCCCATTCCGAACTCGGAAGTGAAAACGCCCTGCGCCGATGGTAGTGTGGCCTTATAGCCATGTGAGAGTAGGTCACTGCCAGGCTTCCAATCAGAACCCCCCGGTCGAAAGGCCGGGGGGTTTTTCTTTGCGTTGGAACTTCGGCCGGGGCCTAGAAGCGCGCCATTCGCGCAGCAATTGGAGCGAAACGCGGGTCGTCGCGCAGGGGATCGAGCGCGGGCTCGACATTGACATAGCCACCAAGCTGCGAGTGATCGTCGATGGCGCGCGTCAGCTCGGTGATTGCGGCATCGCGGTTCCCGATGTCGACGTGGATCTGGGCCAGGTCGAATCCGACCCCGAAGCCCCGTGCTGCGAGCTGTTCAAGCCGCGCTACCTCGCCGGCAGCCTCGTCGCGGCGTCCGGCCTGGGCATAGGCCCGGCCCAGGGTGGAGAACGAGCCAGGCGCCGGTTCGTTATGACCTGCCATGAGGTCGAGGACCTCGGCTCCACGGCCGCGCGCGAGCATCACCCGGGCCAGGAAGTGCCTCGGCAGAGGTGCGTCTGGCACGGCCCGAAGCACGCTCGCCAGGCGCCGCTCGGCCTCATCGAGGTCGCGCGACATGTATTCGACCAGGCCCGCGACGGAACTGAAGACCAAAGAAGCTGGCTCGAGTTGCTGGGCCTTTGCAATTGCTTCGATGGCCGCGGCGTGGCGACCTGCCTGCGTGAGGTTGAGTGCCATGAACGTATGCGCCAGGGCATGCTCGGGCTCGAGCGCCAGGGCCCGGCGGTAGAGTGCGCGTCCCGCGCCGAGGTCCCGGTCCATCTGCGTCACGACCTGCCCCAGTGCCGCATAGCCGTCCGCAAGATCCGGATCGGCGCGGATCGCCTGCGCCGCCGCCACGCGCGCCTGCTCAAAGGCCGCTACAGGGGGTTCCAGGTCGAAAACCGCGGTGAGAGACCAGGTCTCTGACAGTCCGGCCAGCGCGAGCGAGAAGTTCGGGTCACGGGCGACGGCAGCTGAAAAGAACTCGATGGCCTTGCGCAACGACGCCTCGTTGCGTCGCCCGACGTGATAGCGGCCGTTGGCGTACAGCTGCCAGGCCTCGACGTCGGTCGTCTCATGGCGCACGGCGCGCCGCGTGGCGTCGGCCGGCAAGTGCGGTGTCAGGGCCTCGACGAGCTGGGTGACCAGCGAATCCTGCACCTCAAAGAAATCATCCAGCCGTTCCGTAAAATCATCCGCCCACAGTGTCCGGCCGGTGGCGGTCTCGATCAGGCGCGCCGTGAGCCGGATTCGGTCGTCGCGGACCTGCACGTTGCCATCCAGTACGGCCTCTACCCCAAGCGCCTTTCCGGCCGCAGAACGATCTGTGGCCGCCCCGGCATAACGCGTTACCGAGCTCAACGGAGCGACGGTCAGCCCCGGCAGGGTACTGAGACGAGTGACAAGCAGTTCGGCAACGCCCAGTTCGATTGCGGGATCGCCTTGCGTTCCTGCCAAAGGGCGGAATGGAAGAACCGCCAGGGATTGCGGCGGCCTGGCAGTCCGGTCCCCGCCAAACCACCAGTAGCCCGCTGAGGCGAGCGCTGCGGTCCCCCCACCCAGCGCCGCCAGCAATCGTCTCCGGCTGATGGCGTTCGCAGGCGGCGGACCAGGCTGGGCGAACACCATGCTTTCGGGCGGACCGCCATCGGTGCCGATGTCCGGCTCGCTGGACCGTGCCGTCGTCGCGTGCACAACATCGGACTGCCGGTGTATCGGGCCCAGGGCGGGTTCAACTGCCTCGGCTTCCACGGCGCCGATAAACTGGTAGCCCCGGCCAGCGATCGTCAGGATGAAGCGAGGATTCTCTCGGTTGTCGCCGAGCGCACGTCGAACGGCGGATATCGCCTGGTTGAGGTTGTTCTCCTCGACCACGGTGCGCGGCCAGATGGCTTGTATCAATTCTTCCTTGCTGACCAGGCGGTCCCTGTTCTCGAGAAGGTGTAGCAAGGCTTCATAGCCGCGGCTCGACAACGGGCACAGGCTGCCGTCCGGGGCAGTGAGCCGGCGACGGGCGGTATCCAGTTCAAAGCCACCAAAGCGGTACGGAGACTGTCCTCGCATGCTCCTGGGGTCCTTCGGCGATACGGGCGCGCGAAATCGTCCGGCGCAGACTCTCCCGCGGTCCCGATGCTAGAGTGATGCCGCCCGGGGCTCAACTATATCCGCCGGGCTTACGGGTGGGCGGGGGTGAACGCAAGACAGTGGCGCCGTAC
>Ga0316195_10001342_pt1 | contig 10937 bp, 5 predicted proteins | sample Phised1_MG_FD_204937 | JGI IMG/M metagenome (GOLD analysis project Ga0316195, IMG submission 204937) | Coastal sediment microbial communities from Maine, United States - Phippsburg sediment 1 | ecosystem: Environmental > Aquatic > Marine > Coastal > Sediment | place: USA: Maine | collected... | reverse complement strand
GACCAGCCTGCACAACTTCTGCCCTCTTCCGCTGGAATTCCTTGATACCGGCGGCAGCGGTGACCTGTTTTCGCTCTCCGACACCCGGCGTGAGGAACGCCAGGAAGCCGTCAAACGCACGTTGCAAACCATCGATCACGCCCATGACCAGGAAGCCGGCGCCGTCGTGCTGCACTGCGGGCGGGTGGCGATGCCGGCGGAGACCCGGCAACTGTTCGACCGGTTTCGCCGGGCGGATTCCATGTCGGAGGATACCCGCCACTGGCTGGAGACAAAAATCACCGAACGGGACCGACTGAAACCGGCCCACCTGGACGCCCTGCGTTTCAGCCTGGAAAAACTGCTTCAAGCGGCCGAGAGACGCCAGGTGCGGTTAGGGCTGGAAACCCGCTATCACTACCACGAGTTGCCCGGCCCGGATGATTTTCAGCCCCTGCTGCACACATTTGAGGGTGCGCCCGTCGGCTACTGGCACGACACGGGGCATGCCTTTGTCAACGAACAACTGGGATTGATTGCGGAAGGGGGTCTGCTGGAAAACCTGTCCGACCGGCTCATCGGTATTCACCTGCACGATGCCGAGGGGCTGGAAGACCATCTCCCACCGGGGTCCGGACGAATCGACTTCAAGGCCCTTGCCCCACGGATGGCGCCCGGTGTGCTTCAGATTCTGGAGCTGCGCCCCGGCACCCCTGTGAAAGCTGTGCGTGACGGTCTGGCCCACCTGGCAACCTGTTTCTCAGATCGTAATCCGCCTGGCAATTCATAAGGCAATAGCTGTCATGCCGGATCCCGGATCGCGTCCGGGGCAGGTCCTGAAAGGGCATCTCGTCATTCCGGCGAAAGAAACTGTGTCATAATCCAGAAAAGCATTCCATTTGTGCCCGTCATGCCGGACTCAATCCGGCATCCAGAATCATAACGCATCAAAAACTCAATGGATTCCGGATCACGTCCGGAATGACAAAAACAATCATAGGGCCATCTGATAATTACGACATAGCCTCTTTCGCCGGAAGGACGGCCGGCGAGCACTTTGTTGTCAGATGATCGATCCTGTTCCGAAGTCAGACCGCCAGAACCGATTGAACCTTTTCAGACAGCTGCGCCAGGTTAAACGGTTTCTGGATAAAACCCACACAACCCCGATCGATGATTTCGGAAGCCTTCCCGTTGATGCTGTAACCACTCGAAAGCAGCACCTTGATGTCCTGATCGATGGCCTTGAGCCGGTCAAAAACCTCTCCGCCCCCCATCTTCGGCATCACCATGTCCAGGATGACCAGATCGATGGTTTCCCTTTGCGCCTTATAATACTGCAGCGCTTCGGCACCGTTCCCGACAGCATGCACCGTATACCCCAGCTTTTCTAGCATGGCGGAGCCTACGTCCAAGATCATCTCTTCATCATCCACCAGAAGAATCGCGCCCTGTCCCTTTTTCACAAAAGCCGAAGGTGCTGTTTCTTTTTCGACGGACTTGGCGGATGCGGGCAGATAAATGCTGAAAGAGCTGCCCTCGCCTCTCTCGCTGTAAACATTGATCCAACCGCCGTGGTTCTGGATGATCCCGTAGGCCGAGGCCAATCCGAGACCTGTTCCACGACCCATTTCGCGGGTCGTGAAGAAGGGTTCGAAAATGCGGTCCATGGTGGGCCGGTCCATGCCGACACCGGTATCGGTCACGGCAACCCGCACAAACCGGCCGGGGGCAAAACCGATCGGCTCGGTTTCCTCTTTGGTCAGGAAGACATTTTCAGTCGATAGAAACAAATCACCGCCACCCGGCATGGCCTGCCAGGCATTGACGTAGAGGTTCAGCAGGACCTGCTTGATCTGCCCCTGGTCCACCTCCACCGGCCAGAGATCCTTTGCGTACTTACCGCGAATGGTGATCTCCTTGCGGGTCCGGCTGAACATGCGATTCTGGGTTTTGATCAGATCGTTGAGGTCCGTGGGTTTCACTTCATATTTCCCGCCCCGCGCAAAACCAAGAATCTGACGGGTCAGGTCCACCGCGCTTTTGACATAGGACTCGATGCCTTCCAGGTGTTCACCGAACGGATGGCTGCGGTCGATCTCGCTCAACATCAGGGAGGTGCGCCCCTGGATGCCCATCAGGAGATTGTTGAAATCGTGGGCCACCCCGCCGGCCAGGGTTCCCACGGCTTCCATTTTCTGGGCCTGCAGCAGTTGCCCCTCCAGTTTGCGCAAATCGGTGATGTCGCGCCCCACGATGACCACCCCGGAAATGGTATCGTCTTCTTCCCGGCTGGGGTAGTAGAAGGTATCGATATAGCGTCGGCCCAGCCCGGGGGTCTCGTACCAGGCTTTGAAATGGAATCCTTCGCCCTTCAGGCACTGATCGATTTTCGGTTTCTGGTAGCCTTCGAAGAGTTCCTGTCCGAAGATTTCCCTCGCCGGCCGGCCGATGATGTCCTCCACGGCACACCCCATGGCCACACCATACGGGGCATTGACCACCTGGAAAGTGTAGTCCCGGTCGATCAGGGCCATGTAGTCACTGCTGGACGTCACCATCTGTTCGTATTTTCGCAAGGTCTGCTCGGCCTTTTTCATCCGGGTGATGTCGGTGAAGGAACAGACACTGGTCGTGGTGCCTGGAATCAGATCGATCTTCATGAGGACGTCTTTGCGGGTGCCGTGCCGGTCGATCAACACGCTCTCGATTGTCTTGGGAGCCTTCTCCGGATCCGTGCGGCGCTGGTAGTGAATCTTCAGCAAACGTTCATGGTCGGCCGGATCGATCATTTCGGTCCATTTCTTCCGCCCTTCGATTTCTTCGCGCGCATAGCCGAGCATATCGGCGAAGCCCTGGTTGACCATGGAATACGTCGTATCCTGCTCACTGAGCACCGTGCCGGTGCCGGTGTTTTCGAACACGCTGCGATACCGCTGCTCGCTGGCCCGCAGGGCGGCTTCCATCTGCTGCTTGTCGTGCAGCTCCGTCTGCACCTGGCTGTAAAGGCGGGCATTTTCGAGCGCGATGGCCGCCAAATCGGCAAAGCGGCTCACGATGTCAACTTCTTCCGGATGAAACCGCTTGTCGCTGCCGAAGCAGCTCATTCCGATCGTCCCCAAAAGCTGGTCGCGCGACATGATGGGCACGCTAAGTGCGGCACGCAGGTCCTTAAAAACAGGGTGGTTGGAACGCTCGGACCAGTTCTGATAATCCTCCACCACTATGGGCCGGCCGCTCTGAGCCGCTTTGCCGGCCAGCCCCTCACCCATTTTCAAGCGGAAACCGAGGAGACTTTCCGCATAGGAACCGGACGCCGCCTTTATAACCATTTCGTTGGTATCAGCATCGAAGATATAAACGAAACCGTCTGCTCCGCTGATCAGCGCAACCGTATTCTGGACGATGGCATCGAGCACCTCGTCCAGTTCCAGATGACTGACCAGCCCCAGGGCGGTATCGTGAAGGGCGGTGAGATAGGACTTTTGCCGCTTAAGGGTCTGCTCGGCCGCCTTGCGTTCGGTGATATCGAGAGCCGTGAAGGTGACACCGAGGGAATGATCCGTCAGATGGATGGGCGTAGAACTCAGCAGGACGTCGATGATGCCGCCGTCCTTGCGCACCCAGCGGGTTTCCACCGTGCCTGTGCCCTGGCGGGCAATCTGTTCATATTTTTCCTTGCCCACCCAATCGGACTCCTCCTGGGTGGGGTAGAGCATGCGTGCGGACTGGTTCATCAATTCGTCTTGGGAATACCCCAGCATGTCGCACAGGCGCTGGTTCGCGGCGACAATCACCCGCTCGCGCACCATGCCGATCCCGGTGGGGGCCGCACGGAAAATGCTGTCCAGCGTCCCCACCTGCTTGCGGAGCTCCGCTTCCTGCCGCTTGACTTCGGAAACGTCCCGGGAAATGCTGACGGCACAGGCCTCGCCATCGATCTCGACCTGTCGCCCGGAGATTTCAAACGGCAGGGTCCGTCCGTCTTTCATGGTGAAATGGGCCAGGAAGGAGCGCACTTCGCCACACTCCCGCAACAGGCTGATGAACAGGCTACGCTCATCGCTATCGGTCCAGATGCCGATGTCAAGAATCGACCGGCCGACGGCCTCATCACGCGTATAACCGGACGTCTGCAGGAAGGTGTCGCTGACATCCATGATCATCCCGTCATGCAAACGGGAAATCATCATATTGTCCGGGCTCGACATGAACGCCGCCACACAGGTGCGCGGATCGTTGGGCGTTGCCCGTGAAATCGCGCTCCGTTCGGCAAGCCGGCCTTCCAGTTCGGCAATGCGGCCTTCCAGTTCCTCGTAAGTGGGTCGTCGGGTCATCATCATTCCTCGCGCAGGATCATCGGGAACAACGCTATGCCCTTCGGCAGATGGCGCCAGCGTAGGGGACTGCGAATTAGCAACGGCCATCGTTACAACGCTTTGAAACGCCGGGCGAGGCCATGCCCGGGATTTTCCAGACTAAATTGGTCGGGAAGCCTTTACCTGTTAAAAAGCTATAATTATTAACGGGTTAAAATGTCAAGAGTCGGCGGCCAAAAATCAATCATGGGGTAAAACGATACGATCGGGATTCGCTGGCAGAAATGGGTTGCTCGGGCCGGGGTGGAATGGGTCGCTTTCCGCGTTGGTCAAGACCTTGCCGCCATTGGTCCAGCCCAGACCGACATGGCTATAGCCGTTACCTGCAACGCTATTGAGCCGCGCGCGGGTCATGCTTACGCCGCCCCAAGGCACACGGGTTGCCGTTTTGCAGGCGACCCTATACCCGCTTAACCCTTAATCATTCTTGACAATTTCATCGAACCCATCTTAAGTTCGGTGCGTCCGGCCAGGCACGGCCAGCATCCTGTGCATCCCAATGCATCTCCGAATCAGCAATTGCCCCCTGCTGACCGGCATCCTTGCCCTGGTCTTTCTGTCGATGTCGTTGCTTGCCAAAGGGCTTGGAATTTTGAACCCGCCCGCACGGCATCGCGAAGCGTACATAGACACCACGTTCCAGCAGGCCTCGACCGCCCTGACGTTGCGGTTTGCATCATCTTCAAGCCCATAACCCGCAGGTAGAGGAGGATAGCGCATGTATACCAACACCTGGCCCACCGACCGCTGGCCCCAAGGCGTTCCCCGCGATATTACCGGTTACGACAAGCCGCTTTTTTCCATTCTCGACGATGCGGCCTCCGCCTATCCGAATCAGGTGTACACGGTTTTCAGCGGGGCCCGCAAAACCTTTGCCCAGGTGCAGGAAGCCGCCAACAGGGTGGCGAATTTTCTCATGGCGCGGGGCATCCGCAAGGGCGACCGGGTCGCCATATTTCTTCCCAATCTGGCCCACTATCCGGTCGTTTACTTCGGCATTATCAAAGCCGGCGCCGTGTGCGTCACCTGCAACCCGCTTTACACTGCCGGGGAACTGAACTACCAGTTAAAAGATGCCGGTGCCAAAGCCCTCTTCTGCATGGACCACCCCCAGTTCTATCCCGTCACGGCCGAGGCCATTAAAGGTTCGGACGTTGAAACCGTCGTTATCTGCAGCGTAAAGTCCATCCTGCCCCCGCTCAAAGCGTTTATCGGCGGCCTTCTCGGCAAGATCCCGAAAGCCGGCAGTTATAATGCGGGGCACCTTTTCTTCGACGATGTCGTCAAACAGGCCAGCCCTGAAGCACCGGCCGTCGCTATCGATCCCGCTGAAGATCTGGCGGTGATCATTTACACGGGCGGAACCACCGGGGTGCCCAAAGGCGCGGCCCTGACCCATGCCAACCTGATGTTCAACGTCACGGCTCTCGATCAGTGGATGCGCATCCCGCAGGAACCGGGCGGTCAACCGGAACCGATGCGGCGCGGGGGCGCCCACTGCTTCCTGGGGGTCCTCCCGCTCTATCACAGCTTCGGCCAGACCATTAACATGCTCTGGTCCTGCCTGACCGCCAGCCGCCTGGTATGCATCCCGGACCCGCGGGCCGGAAATCCCCCCTTCACCGAGGTGCTCAAAGCCGTGGAACAAAACCGGGCCACGATTCTGGCTGCGGTTCCCACCATCTTTGTGGCCTTTAACACCCACCCCCTCCTGGACAAGTTCGATCTTTCCTCGATGATGGGCTGCGGGTCCGGCGGCGCGCCCATGCCGGTCGAGGTGGCTAAAAAATTTGAGGAAAAAACCGGCGCCATCATATTTGAATGCTACGGCCTGAGCGAAACCGCACCTCTGGCCACCGGGAATCCCAGCAACAAGGAAACCCGCAAGTTCGGTTCGGTCGGTTTCCCCGTCTCCAATACGGATGTCAAGATTCTGGACATGACCACCGGCACCGCGGAGCTTCCCCGGGGCGACGATGGTGAGATCGCCATCAGCGGCCCCCAGGTGATGCAGGGCTACTGGCAGAAACCCGCGGATAATGACGCTGTGTTCCGTGAAATCGATGGCCGCCGTTACTTTTTGACCGGCGATATCGGGCATGTGGATGACGAAGGCTATATTGTCATCACGGACCGCAAAAAGGACATGATCATCGTGGGCGGCTTCAACTGTTACCCGCGGGAGGTGGAAGAAGTTTTGTATGCCCATCCCCAGGTGGCCCTGGCGGCTGTTGTCGGTGTGCCCGATCCCAAAAGCGGGGAGGCGGTCAAAGCCTTTATTCAAATGGCCCCCGGAACGACCGCCACGGAGGAGGAAATTCTCGACTTCTGCCGGGAAAGACTGGCCGGCTACAAACGCCCGCGAACCATTGAATTCCGGGATACGCTGCCCACCTCGGTCATCGGAAAAGTGTTGCGGCGGGTCCTGCGAGATGAAGCGCGTGAAAACGTATGAAAGGAATGGCAATGCGTGATTTCAGCGAACTGACCCATCTGGATGCCACGGCCCAAGCCGAACTGGTACGCAAAAAAGACGTCCAGCCCATCGAACTGGTGGACGCCGCCATCGAACGCATCGAAGCCCTGAACCCACGGCTCAACGCCGTGGTCACGAAGATGTTTGACCAGGCCCGGGAAACGGCACGCGGCAAATTGCCGCAAGGCCCGTTCACCGGTGTGCCGTTTTTGTTAAAAGACATCCTCGGCATGTGCCAAGGCGTTCCCATGACCATGGGATCGGCTCTCCTGCGCGACTTCGTGCCCGATCACGACAGTGAACTGGTGAGCCGCTTGAGACGCGCGGGGCTGATTTTCGTCGGCAAGACCAATGTGCCCGAGTTCGGCATCCTCCCGACCACTGAAGCCGAGCTGTTCGGCCCCTGCCGCAATCCCTGGGATACGGAACGCTCCACCGGCGGTTCCAGCGGCGGCGCGGCGGCGGCGGTGGCCTCCGGCATGGTGCCCATGGCGCACGCCAACGACGGCGGTGGATCGATCCGGATTCCGGCCTCGTGCTGCGGCCTTTTCGGCCTGAAACCGACCCGGGCCCGCAATCCCCTGGGACCGGACTTCGGTGAAGGCTGGGGCGGCCTGGTGGCAGAGCATGCCGTCACCCGCTCCGTGCGCGACAGTGCGGCCCTGCTGGATGCCACGGCGGGGCCCGATAGCGGTGATCCCTACTGGGCGCCCCCGATCGCGCGCCCGTTTGCAAACGAGGTCGGTGTCGATCCGGGTGCCCTGCGGATCGCTTACGTGGTCTCACCGGATTTCCCGGCTCACCAGGATTGCATCCAGGCCGTTGAAGCGGCCATCGCCCTGTGCCGCAACCTGGGTCACCAGGTTGAAGAGATACCGATGGCGCTGGATGTCGGCCACGAACACTTTGCCGCATGCGTTAAAGTCATTATTGCCGCGGGAACAGCCTCTTTGCTCAAGATGCTGGGCGCCGTCCGGGAACAGGTCGAACCGATGACATGGGCCCTGAACGAAATGGCCGGCGGCATCGACGGGGCGGATTATGTTCTGGCACTCGATCAGTTGCAGCGCAGTTCGCGCGCGATTGCCGGGATGTTTTCCCGCTATGATGTTTTGATATCTCCGGTCGTGTCGGAACCACCGCCGCTCCTGGGCCACTTCGCTTCCGCCCTGGACAACCCGTTGCAGGGGTTCGATAGGGCCGGCCGCTATGTGCACCTGGCCCCCCTCGCCAATGTCACGGGGCAGCCGGCCATGTCCGTGCCGTTGTTCTGGAATGAAGACGGATTGCCGATCGGCGTCCAGTTCATGGGCCGCTTCGGCGATGAAGCCACGCTGTTTCGTCTGGCGTCACAGCTGGAAACAGCGCAACCCTGGGCGCACCGGCGACCGCCGGCATCCGCCTGACCGGCGTTCCGCCAGATTGTCATCGATGACTTCAAATAATGAAAATTCAAGATATGCAAAGTCTGGGGGGGGGAATATCGCTTGCGTGGGTGCCGAAGTTAACACCAACGGTGGACTTTTTGCGAAACCGGCTTAATTTTCTGTTCAACGCGCGATAAAAAAAACAACGCCCATCGCCGCAACGAAGCAAGATGCGATGCATGTCGACACCGCTCCAACACCAGTGGTCGTCTTGCAACCGCCGGTTAATTGATCTAAAACCATCACCGAAACAGAAACCACTACCACCAAACCGTCCTTGTAAACAGGAGTTAAGCCATGACACGACCGAACGAATTCAAGGCCCTGGTCATCACCGAAAGCGAAGACCATCACTTCCTGCGAACCGTCGAGAAGAAAACCATCGCAGATCTGCCGGAAGGGGACGTTCTCGTGAAGGTGATGTACTCGTCCCTCAATTACAAGGACGCTTTGTCGGCAAGCGGCAACCGCGGGGTCACCCGAACCTACCCCCACACACCCGGTATCGACGCCGCCGGGATCGTGGCCGAAAGCGCCGATAATGCCTTCAAACCCGGTGACGAAGTCATTGTCACGTCCTACGATTTAGGCATGAACACGGCCGGCGGCTTCGGGCAATACATCCGGGTGCCTGCCGGATGGGTGGTGCCGCTGCCACAGGGCTTGACCCTGCGTGAAGCCATGATTTACGGCACGGCCGGGTTTACCGCCGCCCTGTCCGTGCACCAGTTGATCGAAAGCGGCATCCGGCCGGAAGACGGGGATATCCTTGTGTCGGGCGCCACCGGTGGTGTCGGCAGCATGGCCGTGTCGATCCTTTCCAGGAGCGGCTATTCGGTCACGGCCGTCAACGGTCAAATAGATGCGACAGACTATCTGAAGAAAATCGGTGCACAAGCAGTTATCAGCATCGAAGCGGCCACCGACACCAGCGGGCGCCCCATGCTCAAAAGCCTATGGGCCGGTGCCGTCGATGCGGTGGGCGGCGACATTCTGGCGACGACGATCAAGTCGATGAAAAACGGCGGAACCGTGACCTGCTGCGGCAACGTGGCCTCGCCGGACCTGCCCTTGAATGTCTACCCTTTCATTCTGCGCGGCGTGACGCTGAGCGGCATCGACTCCCAGAACTGCGCCATGCCGCTCCGGCGGAAGGTGTGGGAAAAAATCGCCTCGGACTGGAAAATCGACGGGCTGGAGACCCTGACCACAGAAGTCCCCTTCGAGGCGCTGGACCAGCGCATCGAACTGATGCTTCAGCGTAAACACAGGGGACGCACCATCATCCGCATGGCCGATTGACTAAATTCCAAACCGCCCCGATCTTGCCTGATAAGAAGCCCCGTGCCGGCATAGGCACGGGGCTTCTCTATTTTTTAGACGGCCATATGTTCCAGCAGGATGCGCAACATGCGCCGCAGGGGTTCGGCGGCACCCCACAGGAGCTGATCCCCCACGGAAAAGGCCGTCAGATACTCCGACCCCAGATTGAGTTTACGAAGCCGGCCCACCGGAACCGCCAGCGTGCCGGTCACCTTGGCCGGTGTCAATTCCCGTAATGTGATTTCCTTCTCGTTGGGAACCACCGTTACCCATTCATTGTGGGCGGCGATGATCGCTTCGATCTCCTCCAGCGGCAGATCACGTGTCAGTTTGATGGTAAACGCCTGGCTGTGGCAGCGCATGGCACCGATGCGCACACACTGGCCGTCGATGCAGATGGGGTTGTCTTGCCGACCCAGGATTTTATTGGTTTCGGCATAGCCTTTCCACTCTTCCTTGGTCTGGCCGTTTTCCATGGGCCGGTCGATCCACGGGATCAGGCTGGCCGCCAGCGGCGCACCAAAATTCTCCGTTGGGAAGGCCACGCTGCGAAGGGTGTGCGTGACCTGTTGATCCAGGGCCTTGATGGCCGTCGCCGGGTCAGACAACAAGGACGCTGCGTCCGTCCCGATGGTCTGCATCTGGGCCACCAACTCGCGCATGTTATTGGCACCGGCGCCGGAAGCGGCCTGGTAGGTCATGGAAGTCAGCCATTCCACCAGGTCTTTTTCAAACAATCCGCCTAATGCCATAAGCATCAGTGAAACGGTGCAGTTGCCGCCCACGAAATCTTTGATGCCGCTGGATAGCGCGCGGTCGATCACATGTCGGTTGACCGGATCGAGAATGATGACACTCGCCTTCTCCATCCGGAGGGTTGAGGCCGCGTCGATCCAGAAACCCTGCCAGCCTTTGCGCCGCAGCTGGGGATGCGCCTTTTCGGTATACCCCCCGCCCTGGCAGGACACGATGATGTCCATTTCCGCCAGACGGTCCAGATTGTAGGCATCTTCCACCGGGGGAACATCGCGGCCGATATCCGGACCGGGCTGCCCGACCTGGGAAGTCGAAAAGAAAAAAGGCTCGCATCCGTTAAAGTCGTTTTCGGCCACCATCCGGTCCATGAGGACCGAACCGACCATCCCTCGCCATCCGACAAAACCAACACGTTTCATCACCCTCGCTCCTTATCTCTGGTAAGCAAAATGCAGCGCCCAATGAAAGATGTATTCGTAGAAAGTAATGTTTCCAACGGTTGCGTAAAATGTTCGAGATACGGCTTGCGGATCCCGAGGAGTGAGGCGTACTTATAGTACGCCGCCATGACAAGGGATACGCGTAACGCGGATATCG
>Ga0316195_10001341_pt1 | contig 10940 bp, 9 predicted proteins | sample Phised1_MG_FD_204937 | JGI IMG/M metagenome (GOLD analysis project Ga0316195, IMG submission 204937) | Coastal sediment microbial communities from Maine, United States - Phippsburg sediment 1 | ecosystem: Environmental > Aquatic > Marine > Coastal > Sediment | place: USA: Maine | collected... | reverse complement strand
GAGGTGCACGCCATGACGCAGGAGCCCAAGGCCGTGCTGTTCGACGCCTACGGCACGCTGTTCGACGTCTACAGCGTGGCCATGCTGGCCGAGCAGTTGTTCCCCGGCCATGGCCAGGCGATCGCGCAGATCTGGCGCGACAAGCAGATCGAATACACGCGGCTGAGTTCGATGAGCGGCGGTCAGGGCCAGCACTACCGGCCGTTCTGGGACCTGACCCGCGCCGGCCTGCGCTACGCGCTGCTGCAGCGCAAGCTCGTGCCTGATGCTGCCGCCGTCGAGCGGCTGATGAACCAGTACCACCACTTGAGCGCGTTTCCGGAGAACCGCGAGGTGCTGCAGGCGCTGAAGGCCCGCGGGCTGCGCGCCGGCATCCTGTCCAATGGCGATCCGCAGATGTTGGCGGTGGCGGTCAAGAGCGCCGGCTTGGCCGACCTGGTGGACCCGGTGCTCAGCGTGCACGGCGTGCGCCGCTTCAAGACCGACCCGGCCACCTACGCGCTGGGCCCGCAGGCCCTGGGCCTGCCGGCCAAGGACATCCTGTTCGTCTCCAGCAACTGCTGGGACGCCATCGGCGCCACCTGGTACGGCTACACCACGCTGTGGGTGAACCGGGCCGGCGCCCCCCTCGAGCAACTCGACACCGAGCCCACGCGCATCGGCAGCAGCCTGCGAGACGTGCTCGGTTTTTTCCACATCTGAATCAGCCTCGCCACCATGACCCCACGCACAGCCGCCCACCGCCTCCAGGTAGCCACCGTCCTGCACCGCTTCATCGACGAGCAGGTGCTGCCGGGCACCGGAATCGACAGCGCAAGCTTCTGGAAGGGCTTCGACGAAATCGCCCACGACCTGGGCCCCAAAAACGCCGCGCTGCTGCGCGAGCGCGACCGCCTGCAGCTTGAGTTGGACGCCTGGCACAAGGCCAACCCGGGCCCGATCGGTGACATGCCCGCTTACCGGGCTTTCCTCAAGCGCATCGGATACCTGGTCGAGCCCACGGGCCCGGTGCAGTGCGACACCGTCCATGTCGACGACGAGCTCGCCACCCTGGCCGGGCCGCAGCTCGTGGTTCCCATTCTCAACGCCCGCTATGCCCTGAACGCGGCCAACGCGCGCTGGGGCTCGCTGTACGACGCGCTGTACGGCACCGACGTGATCAGCGAGGCCGACGGCGCCGAGAAAGGCACCCGCTACAACCCGGTTCGCGGCGCCAAGGTGATCGAATACGCCCGCTGCGTCCTGGACCGCATCGCGCCGCTGGCCAAGGGCTCGCACATCCACAGCACGCTGTACTTCGTGCGCAAGGGCAGGCTCTGCGTTCGCCTGAAAGACGGGTCGACCACCGCGCTGGCCCAGGCTGCGAAGTTCGCTGGCTACCAGGGCAGCCCGGACGCGCCGTCGTCGATCCTGCTGCGCAACAACGGCCTGCACGTGGACGTCCTGATCGACCGCGGCACCCGCATCGGCAAGACCGACCCGGCCGGCGTCAGCGACCTGCTGGTCGAGGCGGCACTGACGACGATCCTCGATCTCGAGGATTCGGTGGCTGCCGTGGATGCCGAGGACAAGGTCCTGGGTTACGAGAACTGGCTGGGCATCCTCAAGGGCACCCTGACCGAACAGGTCGACAAGGGTGGCAAGCGCTTCACCCGCCGGCTCAGCGCCGATCGCGTCTATCTGCGCCCGGCCGGCGGCAGGCTCACGCTGCCGGGCCGTGCGTTGCTGTTCGTGCGCAACGTGGGCCATCTGATGACCAACCCGGCCATTCTCTATGGCGACGGCAGCGAGATCCACGAAGGCATCATGGACGCCGTCGTCACGGTCGCGATCGCGCTTCACGACCTGAAGCCGGCAAGAGGTCAGACGCTGCGCAACTCGCGCAAGGGTTCGATCTACATCGTCAAGCCCAAGATGCACGGGCCGGCCGAGGTGGCGTTCGCGACCGAACTCTTCGGCCGCGTGGAAGCCCTGCTGGGGCTGAAGGAAAACACCGTCAAGCTCGGCATCATGGACGAGGAACGGCGCACCAGCGTGAACCTGGCGGCCTGCATCGAGGCCGCCAAGAGTCGCGTGGCCTTCATCAACACCGGCTTCCTCGACCGCACCGGCGACGAGATCCACACGGCCATGCACGCCGGGCCGATGGTGCGCAAGCCGCGGATGAAGATCGCCAACTGGCTGCGCGCCTACGAGTTCAACAACGTGCAGATCGGCCTGGCCTGCGGGCTGCGCGGCCGCGCCCAGATCGGCAAGGGCATGTGGGCCATGCCGGACCTGATGGCCGACATGATGAAGGAGAAGATCGCGCATCCGCAGGCCGGCGCCAACACCGCCTGGGTGCCGAGCCCGACCGCCGCGACCTTGCACGCGCTGCACTACCACCAGGTCGACGTCGCCAGGCTGCAAAGGAGCATGGACGCGTTCGCGCATGGCAGCAACGCCAGGCTGCTGGAAGAGAAGCTGCTGGACGCGATCCTGCAGGTCCCCGTGGCGCTGGTGCCATTCTGGACGCCGGCCGAAGTGCAGCAGGAACTGGACAACAACGTCCAGGGCATCCTGGGCTATGTGGTGCGCTGGATCGACCAGGGCGTGGGCTGCTCCAAGGTGCCCGACATCCAGAACGTCGGCCTGATGGAAGACCGCGCCACGCTGCGCATCAGCAGCCAGCACATCGCCAACTGGCTGCTGCACGGCGTGACCACGCCGCAACAGGTGAAGGCCACGTTCAAGCGCATGGCAGGTGTCGTGGACCACCAGAACTCGGGCGATCCGGCCTACACGCCGATGGTCGGCAATTTCGCCGGCGCAGCCTACCGGGCGGCGTGCGATCTGGTCTTCAAGGGCCTGGAGCAACCGAACGGCTACACCGAGCCGCTGCTGCACGCCTGGCGCCGGAAGGTCAAGGCCAGAGCCTGACCCCCGTGCGATCCGCCGATCAGGGCGCGGCCCGGCTCGCCCGACGCGCGAGCCGCCGCCAGCGCAGCCAGTTGACGCGCGCCCACCAGACCCACGTCACCAGCAGGTAGGCGCCCACCCCGGCGACGACGGCAAAGATGCCCAGGCCCACGGCCAGCGGCTTGCCGACGCCGACGACCCGCTCGCGCAGGGTCTGCCACCAGGGCCCCGGTGGCGCCGGCCGTGCCACGCGCGGCGGTGCGCCGGTCTCGCCCAGCACCAGCCCGCCGACTTTCCAGGCGGCAAAGTAGACCGGCCCGAAGGTGACCGGGTTGGTCACCAGCGTGCTCGCGATCGCGCACGGCAGATTGGCCCGCAGCAGCACGGCCGCGGCGGCCGACAGCGGAATCTGGGCGATCGGTACGAGCAGGCCGAAGAACAGGCCCAGCGCCACGCCCATCGCGATGCCGCGCCGGCTCAGGTGCCAAAGTCGCGGGTGGTGCAGCGCAGGCCCGAACCAGCGCAGCCAGCGATGGGCGCGCACGGCATCGGCGGACGGCAACAGGCTGCGCAGGCGGTCTTGCATGGGCAATGCGGGAACAGGGTCTCACAGCATGCCACCAAAGACATGCGCGCGACGCCGACGGCAACAACCGCCTCCCCCGGCGCCGTGATCAGTGCGCGCGGCGGCGCTCGTGCTCGGTTTCGCAGGCCACGCAGCGCAGGGCCCAGGGCTCGGCCTTCAGGCGATCGTACGGAATGTCGGTGCCGCAATCGGTGCACACGCCGTAGGTATCCCGCTGCAGGCGCAGCAGCGCCGCGCCAACGGCATCGATCTCGCGGCGCTCATGCTCGCTGAGCACACTGGCGATCTCGCGTTCGGGCAGGCGCTGCGGGGCGTCGTCGGCGTCCTGGCGTGCGACTTCGGTCGCGCGCTCGACCCGACTCTGCCCATGCTGATGTTCGGCCAACTGCCGGCTGAGCACTTCGCGGCGCTGCTCGAGCTCGGCCTGCAACAGCGCGCGCTGGCCTGAGGTCAGTGGGGTGCTCATGTCATCTCCTGTCCAATTCTGTTTCCATGCTGCGCCGGCAAGCCCGCCGCGGCCTTGAGGTCGGTCAATTGCAAGTATGCGGCTCCTAGAATCCGTTCGCATGGACAAGTTCAATGCGGTGTGCGACGTGCTGGTGGTGGGGGGCGGCCCCGCCGGCAGCGCCTGCGCGCAGCTGCTGGCGCGCTCCGGGCTGGACGTCGCCCTGGTCGACCAGCATGCCTTCCCGCGTGACAAGACATGTGGCGACGGCCTGATACCGGACGCGCTGGCCGCGCTGAAGCGCCTGGGCGTGTACGACGAGGTGATGGCGGTGGCGCAGCCGGTGCGGCATGTGAGCTGCTTTGCGCCACGCGGCGGCCGCGTCGACGTGCCGGGCACGATGTGCGTGCTGCCGCGACGCGAGCTCGACCACATCGTGTACCGCGCCGCGCTGGCGGCCGGCGCGCGCGCGCTGCCCACGGCGCGCTTCGAGGCACCGCTGACCGACGGCGACCGCGTCGTCGGCGCACGGCTGTCGAGCCACGGCGAGACGCTGGCGGTACAGGCCCGTTGGGTGGTGCTGGCCACCGGTGCCGCGCCACAGGCCATGCTGGCGGCCGGCCTGTGCCAGCGGCGCAACCCCAGCGGCGTGGCCCTGCGCGGCTACATCCACCACGAAGGCCTGCGCGAGCGCATCGACACCCTGCAGATCGTCTGGCACCGCCGCCTCGCGGGCGGCTACGGCTGGATCTTCCCGCTGCCTGGCGACCGCTACAACATCGGCGCCGGCCTGACCGGCAGCTACGCTCACCGTTCGCAGAACCTGCGCGAACTGTTCGCAGCCTTCTGCGACGTGCACCCGGATGCGCGCGCCCTGACGGACGGCGGGCAGTGGGTGGGCAAGCTCGAAGGCGCGCCGCTGCGCTGCTCGCTGGAGGGCGCGCGCTGGTCGCGCCCCGGGCTGCTGGCCACCGGCGAGACCGTCGGCAGCACCTATGCCTTCACCGGCGAGGGCATCGGCAAGGCGATGCAGACCGGGCTGATCGCCGCCGAGGCCATCGTCGCCGAGCGCGACGACGACCGTGCACGCGCGCGCTACGAAGAGGCGCTGCGCGCGCTGAAACCGCGCTTCGATCTCTACGCCAAGGCCGAGCACGTCAACCGCCACCCTTGGCTGACCGACCTCGTGATCTGGCGCGCCCGCAAGAGCCCGCGCATTCTGCGTCGCATGAGCGGCGTGCTCGAGGAGACGCAGAACCCCGGCCGCCTGTTGAGCTGGCGCGGCGTGACCAAGCTGCTGTTCGAGTAGGGTGACGCCATGTGCCAACTGCTGGGCATGAATGCCAACACCCCAACGGACGTGATGTTCAGCTTCGCGGGCCTGGCCACGCGCGCCGACGAGCACAAGGACGGCTTCGGCATCGCCTTCTTCGAAGGCAAGGGCCTGCGCCTGTTCGTCGACCCGGAGAGCGCGCGCGACTCGCCGGTGGCGGCGATGGTCAAGGACTACCCGATCAAGAGCGGCAACGTCATCGCCCACATCCGCAAGGCCACCTATGGCGACGTCGCGCTGCAGAACTGCCACCCCTTCGTGCGCGAGCTCTGGGGCCGCTACTGGGTGTTTGCACACAACGGCGATCTGCACGACTACGCGCCGCCGCTGCACGGCCAGTTCCGCCCGGTCGGCGATACCGACAGCGAGCGCGCCTTCTGCTGGCTGATGCAGGAACTGGCCAAGGCCCATGCCGGCGTGCCCACGGTGCAGGAGCTGAGCGCCACGCTGCGCGAGCTGATGCCGGTGCCGGCCGGCCACGGCACCTTCAACATGCTGCTGTGCAACGGCCAGGCGGTGTGGGCCCATGCGTCGACCCGGCTGCACTGGATCGTGCGCCAGCACCCCTTCGGGGCCGCCACGCTCGCCGACGAGGACCTGAGCGTGGACTTCGGCGCCCTGACCACGCCGGCCGACCGCGTGGCGGTGATCGCCACCGAGCCGCTGACGGCAGGCGAAGTCTGGACCGCGATGCGCCCGGGCGAGTTGCAGGTCTTCGTCGACGGGGCGCCCCTGCCGCCGTCCACGGCCCCTTCACGGGCCTGAGCCGCCGATGCCCGCGCGTCGCCGCGCCAACCCGCGGGCGGACGCGACATGGGCCCGTGCCGCGCACCGCAGCGCGGGACAGGGCCGGCCCTGCGAGCGGGCGCAGAATAGCGTGTTGCCTGTCACTGTCGAGCACGATGCCCGCCATTCCCGTTCCCCGCTTCGACCAGTTCTACCGCTACGACGAACTGACCCGCCTGCTCCAGGACTACGCCGCTTCCATGCCCACGCTGGTGCAGCTCGGCAGCCTGGGCAAGAGCTTCGACGGCCGCGACATCTGGCTGTTGACGCTGACCAACATCGCCACCGGCCCGGACACCGACAAGCCGGCCTTCTGGGTCGATGGCAACATCCACGCCGCCGAGCTGACCGCCAGCACGGCCTGCCTGTACTGGCTGCACAAGCTCGCCACCGGCTACGGGCAGGACCGTGAGATCACGCAGTTGCTGGACACGCGGGTGGTCTACCTGTGCCCGCGCATCAACCCCGACGGGGCCGAGCTGGCGCTGGCCGACAGGCCGCGGCACATCCGCAGCTCGACGCGGCCCTATCCCTTCGACGAGGACCCGGTGGAGGGCCTGACCGTCGAGGACATCGACGGCGACGGTCGCGTGCTGTCCATGCGCATCCCCGACCCGCACGGCACCTACAAGAAGCACGCCGGCGAGCCGCGGCTGATGGTCCCGCGCGCGCCGGGCGAGTTCGGCGGCGAGTACTACCGGCTGGTCCCGGAAGGCACGCTGACCAACTGGGACGGGCTGAAGATCACCGCCAACCGCGACAAGGAAGGGCTGGACCTGAACCGCAACTTCCCCGCCTACTGGCGCCAGGAGTTCGAACAGCTCGGCGCCGGGCCCTATCCGGTCAGTGAACCCGAGGTGCGGGCGGTGGTGGACTTCATGGCGAAGCACCCGAACATCGGCGCCGCGGTCGGCTTCCACACCCACAGCGGCGTCATCCTGCGGCCGATGGGCACGCAGAGCGACGACGACATGACGCCCGAGGACCTGTGGATCTACAAGCGCCTGTCCGACCTGGGCGCCAAGCTGACCGGCTACCCGGCGATCAGCGTCTTCCACGAGTTCAAGTACCACCCGAAGGAGGTCATCACCGGCACCCAGGACTGGATCTACGAGCACCTGGGCGCGCTGTACTGGACGGTGGAAATCTGGTCCCCGAACAAGGAGGCCGGCATCACCGACTACCAGTGGATCGAGTGGTATCGCGACCATCCGGTGGAAGACGACCTGAAGCTGCTGAAGTGGAGCGACGAGCAGTGCGGCGGCCAGGCCTACGTCGACTGGCAGCCGTTCCGCCACCCGCAGCTGGGCATGGTCGAGATCGGCGGCTGGGACCGCCAGAACTACTGGCGCAACCCGCCGCCGGCGCTGCGCGAGCGCGAGGTGGCCCGCTTCCCGGGCTGGCTGATGGCGCTGGCGCTGTCGCTGCCCAGGCTGGAAGTGCTGCGCACCGAGGTGCGCGCGCTCGGGTCGGACACCTGGCGCGTGCGCTTCGCGGTCGCCAACGCCGGCTACCTGCCGAGCTACGTGAGCAAGCGCGCGCTGGAGCGCAAGACGGTGCGCGGCACGATCTTCGAGATCCACCTGCCGCCAGGCGTCACGCTGGTGACCGGCAAGCCGCGCGTCGAGGGCGGGCACCTGGAGGGCCACGCGCCCAAGACCTCGCAGCAGGCCTTCCTGCCGAACCGCGAGATCACCGGCGACCGCGCAGTGGCCGAGTGGGTGGTGCACGCGCCGATCGGCAGCCGGCTGTCGTTCACCGCCCGTGCCGACCGCGCCGGCGCCGTGCACACCGAAGTCACGCTGGACTGATGCAGCTCGCCGTCAACGGCCAGACCTTGACCGTGGACGACGCGGCGGTGGACCCGGCAATGCCGCTGCTGTGGGTGCTGCGTGACGTGCTGGGGCTCACTGGCACCAAGTTCGGCTGCGGCATCGGGGCCTGCGGTGCCTGCACCGTGCAGCTCGACGGCGTGGCCGTGCGCAGCTGCGTGACCCCGCTGGCTGCTGCCGGCGGCAAGCCCGTGCGCACGATCGAGGCCCTGGGCTCCGCCGCGCAACCCCACCCCTTGCAGCAGGCCTGGATCGCGCAGCAGGTGCCGCAATGCGGCTATTGCCAGAGCGGGCTGCTGATGGCCGTCGACGCGCTGCTGACACGCGATCCTGCGCCGAGCGATGCCGACCTCGACGCCGTCGTCACCAACCTGTGCCGCTGCGGCAGCACACCCCGCCTGCGCCAGGCGATCCGCGCAGCCGCCGCCCAGATGCCACGCCGCGCGCCGAGCCTGCGCGCATGAAGCGCCGCCACCTGCTGCTGGCAGGGGCGGGCGGCGCCGGCGCATTGCTCGTCGGCTGGGGCTGGTGGCCCGCGGACAGCCGGGTCGGCCGGCCGGACCAGCTCGACAGCGGCGAAGGCGTGGCCCTGAACGGCTGGATCCGTGTCGCCCCCGACGGCACGGTGCAGCTGGCCATGCCGCGCAGCGAAATGGGGCAAGGCGTGCACACGGCACTGGCCATGCTGGCCGCCGAGGAGCTGGACCTGCCGCTGGCGGTCCTCAAGTTGATCCCGGCCGGCCACGACGCCCTCTACGGCAACGTGGCGATGTTCGTCGGCAGTCTGTGGTTCCACCCGCGCGAATCCCAGCCCGGACACGAGAGCCGCGCGCTGCGGGCCAGCGAATGGGTGGTGGCCAAGGCCGCGATTGCGCTCGGCATCAACGCCACCGGCGGGTCGACGTCGGTCGCCGACGCCTGGGAGCCCGTGCGCCTGGCCGCGGCCACCGCGCGCGCGCGGCTGCTCGGCGCCGCGTCGCTGGACTGGCGGCTGCCGGTGGCCGAGCTGGCCTGCGGCGGCGGCGTCGTCAGCCATGCGTCGGGCCCGCGCGCGCACTTCGGCGAACTGGCCGCGCGCGCCGCGCTGACGCCAGTCAGCGACGTGCAGCCCAAGCCGCAGGCGCAGTGGACGCTGCTGGGCACGCCGGCGCCGCGCATCGACCTGCCCGCCAAGACCGACGGCAGCGCCCGCTTCGGCATCGACGTGCGGCAGCCCGGGCAGGTCTACGCCGCCGTGCGGCACTGCCCGATGCTCGGCGGCGCGCCGGGCACCGTGGACGGGGCGCCAGCGCTGGCGCTGCCGGGCGTCGAGCGCGTGGTCGAACTCGGGCCCTATGCCGGCGGCACCGCGGCGCTGGCGGTGGTCGGGCGCAGCAGCTGGCACGCGATGCGGGGCGCGCAGGCGCTGCGCGTCGAATGGCAGCAGCGGCCGGCGGGGGCACTGGACAGCGCGGCCATCGAGGCCGACCTGGCGCTTCAGGCAGGGCGCGATCAAGGCTTCGTCTTCCACCAGCGCGGCGATGCCGCCCGGGCACTGCAAGACGCCACGCGCTCGGTGCAGGCGCTGTACCAGGCGCCCTACCTGGCGCACGTGACGATGGAGCCGATCAACTGCACCGCCCAGGTCAAGGACGGGCGCGTGCAGGTCTGGGCGCCAACCCAGGTGCCCGGCCTGGCGCGCGCGCTCGCCGCGCGCGTGGCGGGCGTGCCCGACGACGCGGTCACGGTGCATGTGACCTACCTGGGTGGCGGCTTCGGGCGGCGGTTGGAGGTGGACTTCGTCGGCCAGGCGGTGCGCGTGGCCCTGGAGACCGGCGGCCGGCCGGTGCAGCTGCTGTGGGCGCGCGACGAAGACATCGGCCACGATTTCTACCGCCCGGCGGCCGCTGCCTGGCTGCGCGGCGGCTTCGACGCCCAGGGCCGGTTGCAGGCTCTGAGCCTCAGCAGCGCCAGCGACGCCATCACCCCGCGCTGGATGGAGCGCGCGTTGCCGTCCCTCGCCGGCCCGATGGAACTGCCCGACCGGACCGGCGCCGAAGGCCTGTTCGACCTGCCGTACGGCGTGCCGCACCAGCGCATCGTGCACCAGGCCACGCACCACGGCGTGCCGGTCGGCTTCTGGCGATCGGTCGGGCATTCGCACAACGCCTTCTTCAGCGAAGGCTTCGTCGACGAACTGGCACACGCGGCCGGCGTCGACCCGGTGGCCTTCCGGCTGGCGCTGCTGGCCGACATGCCACGCCACGCCGCGGTGCTGCAACGTGCCGCCGACGCGGCCGGCTGGGGCGAACCGCTGCCTGCCGGCCGGGCGCGTGGCGTCGCGCTGCACGAAAGCTTCGGCAGCATCGTGGCGCAGGTGATGGAGGTGTCGCTCGACGACGCCCGTCCGCGCGTGCACCGGGTGGTGTGCGCGGTGGACTGCGGCATCGTCGTCAACCCGGCCATCGTGGCGCAGCAGATGGAGTCGGGCGTGATGTTCGGGCTGGCCGCCGCACTGCATGGTCGCATCGACATCGACGCCGGCGTGGTCCGGCAGAAGAACCTGCCGGACCTGCCGCTGCTGACGCTGGCGGACACGCCGCTCATCGAGACCCACATCGTGCCCAGCACCCGCCCGCCCTCCGGCATGGGCGAACCCGGCACGCCGCCGGTGGCGCCAGCGCTGGCGAATGCGCTGTTTGCGCTCACCGGACAGCGGCTGCGCCGCTTGCCCCTGCAGCTGGCGCCGTAGGCGTCCGGCCCACCGGGCGGTCGCGCGCCGGGCGGCGTGGCAGCCCGTCAGGCGCCGAGTTCTCGACGCCGGACGACGCCGGCCAGGACCGCCAAGCCCAACAGATACAGCAACCAGGCGCCGGGCTCGGGCACCGGCACGGCGGCGACGGTGAAGGTCCCCGAACCGTCCAGGTTCAACACCAGGCTGGTCACGTCATAGGCATTCGACTTGGCCACGAAGCTGGCGTCCGCCAGCACCGTGTTCCAGGTCTCGCCAGCGCCGAAGGTGCTCGACAAGCCGGCTTCGTTGCTGCCGTCGGTCACGCGCAGGAAGGTGTCCATCGCCAG
>Ga0316195_10001340_pt1 | contig 10942 bp, 11 predicted proteins | sample Phised1_MG_FD_204937 | JGI IMG/M metagenome (GOLD analysis project Ga0316195, IMG submission 204937) | Coastal sediment microbial communities from Maine, United States - Phippsburg sediment 1 | ecosystem: Environmental > Aquatic > Marine > Coastal > Sediment | place: USA: Maine | collected... | reverse complement strand
GCATCCGCAGGTGCAATATCATCCCTGCTTCCGGTGACAACAAACTTGAGACAATCCATGGGGCCTATGGTCCGAAAATCCATAAATCCCACCGGCGGTGAAACCATGACCATATTTTTCACCGAAACATCTTCCTGAACGGCATGTGCATTCACCCAAGCGCCGAACGAATAGCCGGCCAGATCTATTTGTTCCATTCCCATATCCCCAAGGAGTGAGAGGGCGGCCAGTACGTCCTTTTGTTCACCGTCGCCATTATCATATTTTCCCTGACTTCTTCCAACCCCTCTGAAATTGAACTTTAATGTTGAGTATCCCTTAATATTATAGACATGCACGATGGTTTCAACCACCAGATTATACATGTCTCCTCCGTAAAGGGGATGAGGATGGGTAACGACCACACCCTTTTTTTCATTTTTTTTGTTAAGGAGCCCTTCTATTTCATAATTTTCAGAAAAAAAACGAACTTTTTTGACCATTTTCATTCCCTTTTGTTTCAAGACGGCTTTTGAGCCTTAAATTTCAACAACAGGCACGGCAATGACAATATCCTTCAATTATTTGATTTTTATAAGATATATCAATAAGATCAATTTATCAATACCAGATTCTATTTTGGATCGGCAGGGGCCTCTCGAGCCCGTCCTTTAGTAGGGATCGCGGGTAGTTTTACGATATGACCGGTATTTACAAAATCCTCTTGATTTTTTTAAAAAAGATGTTATTCTTGGCACAATCAATAAAGGCCCGTCCTTAATTGGCGGACCAGTTTCGTTCTGAAGGCAAGATTCATTTGTCAAATTGGCAACCTCCAGTTTGGAACTATGAGAATTTTTTGAAAGGAGGACGTCATTATGGCTAATGGAATTGTAAAATGGTTTAACAGCAGCAAAGGCTACGGCTTCATTGAGCAGGAAGATGGGCCGGATGTATTTGTTCATCATTCAGGAATCAATGCAACCGGGTTCAAGACTCTTAATGAAGGCGATCGGGTTTCCTTTGACATTGAGCAGGGCCCAAAGGGTCCGGCTGCCGTAAATGTTACCGAGATATAGATTCTTTTTAAGCTAAACAAGGGCATTCCATGGCGTTATTCTGGAATGCCCTTGTTATTTTGAAAAATAAATCTATCATGGTCCGGTCCGGGTCCCATCGGACCAGTGTTCCCTCTTTTTTCATTCAATCTTTTCGAGCATTCTTATTTTCAACCCCTTATTACCCCTGCAACGTTTACATTAAAGATACCCATAAGGTATGAAGACCGGAATTTTTGATTGAGTCGGAGGCATTGGAATTTTGCGGATATTCGCGATAACCATTTAATTTTTCTAAAAATAATTGGATTGTGTTGTATTAAAGGAAAAATTGGTGTATTAAGTGATTCAATCGGGGCAATCGCATTCGAGATTTCATCCGATTACCGCGCAAGACGCCCAAATATATTTAATAAAGGAAAAGAGAGCATGGGGGAAAATAACCATACCTTTGCCGAAAAAATAACCCAAAAGCGATTTGGGTGTTTGCATGTTTTTGGGTTATTGATCATTGGTGCCATGATTACCGCTGCTGTGACCGTCTTGGTGCTCAAAACCTACCTTTTCCCGTCAGAGTTCAAGCCCGTAACCTTGAGCCCTATCGAAGAGAAAGCCTTGACTGCCAAATTAGAAAACCTTGATTCAATAGGGGCCGGTGTTGCTTCACCTAAAAACCATAGCCCCAAAACAGACCGATCTGCTCCAGATGCCACTCTTGAACCGGAACCTTACAGTGAAAAAGGCCTAAAAAGGGAGATTGTTTTCATGGAAAAGGAGCTCAATGCGCTGCTGGCAAAGAATACGGATCTTGCAAGAAAACTCGCCATCGATTTGTCGGACGATCTTGTTAGTGCAAAGCTTCTGCTGCCCCTTGATGACGATTTTCCCATACTTGGCGGCAAAATCCTCCGTGTCAAAGCCGGCGTGGTTTTTTCATACGATAAGGGCAAGCCTGTGGTCATCCTGAAAGGCATTACCATTATGGGTCTGCCCATACCCAATGCATGGATGGGCGGAATAAAGAATATCGATCTGGTTGAAGAATTTGGGGATCGCACAGGTTTCTGGAAAACTTTCTCAGAGGGAGTTGAGGACATCAAGGTCGAGGACGGCTTTTTAAAGTTAAAGTTTAAAGAATGACGGATCGACAGAAGAAATGTAAAAAGCCCAGTAACATTTTACTGGGCTCTAATGATCTTGGTGGCGTCCCCAAGGGGATTTGAACCCCTGCTGCCGGCGTGAAAGGCCGGTGTCCTGGACCTGGCTAGACGATGGGGACGCATATGGTGGGCCGTGCGCGGCTCGAACGCGCGACTCTCTGCTTAAAAGGCAGATACTCTACCGACTGAGTTAACGGCCCTTGTAAACTTAAATGTCTACCTTTAGAACTTACCCTTGTCAATAAAAATAATGTTAAAATGGAATTTTTCAACCCAGGTGACAATTTAGGTTATATTATAGTGATCGAACACAGGAAAACAACCACAAAAAGAGCTATCCAGTCTTTTATCTCTGAAGAAAGTCGAGGATCCGTCCTGTTTTCAGAATAACATCTGGCCTCCATGGCAAGGGCCAGTTTATCTGCCCGTTCAAATGTCCGGCGCAGAATCGGAATCCCGAGCTTTACCAATCGATACACCGGATTTTTCCTGTTTTCCACCCCCCTTGCCCGCTGGGCATCCAAGGTCTCCTTTGCCTGTTGGAAAATAACCGGCATAAACCGCACGATGAGGCTCATCATGGTGGCGATCCGTTTGGCCGGAACAAACGGGAAAGGACGCAGTATCCACGCCACTGCCGCTTTGATTTCCGACGACCGCGTGGTTAAAACAAATGCCAATCCGGTTATGATAACAATCACAAGCCGCCAGCAAACCAGGGCCCCCTCATAGAGCCCTTCCCGGGAAACGGAGATGATCTTGAATTCAACAAACGCCGATCCGGATGTGGACAATGCCCGTGCAACGAAAATAAATATAAGGAGGATTGAAGCATAGCGAAGATCTCTTAAAATTGACCCCAAAGACACCCGGACATGGATGAGTGCAACCACCAGAATCAGCGTTAAAAGAGAAAGCCCCGCAACCTGTGCTTTCAGACTTGCCAGGCTGATGAGAACCAGGAATATGAGTTTAAACCGAACATCCAGCTGATGTAGAAAAGAAGTTCCTTGACGGAAACCGAAAACGGTCAATTCAGCCATGATTGAACCTCGCCCCCCAACCGGTATGCACACGGTTGTCTGATGCCAAAGGCCTCAAGTTCTCCGAACAGTTGATCGGGCAACCCGTCTTTTACCAATTTTCCGTGGTTCATGATGACCAGACGATCGGCATGGGCAATGACCTTTTCCAGATCGTGGGCAGCCACCAGAATCGTATGGCCGGCCTGGTGCAGAGAATTGATCTGCTTTAAAACCTGTTTTACACCCGGGAAGTCCAGGCTGGAAAACGGTTCGTCAAAAACCAGCACTTTGGGTTCCATGGCCAGAATACCGGCGATGGCAAGCCGTCGCTTTTCACCGCCTGACAGCAGATGGGGTTTTTGATTTTTTAAATCGAGCAGGTTCACAAGATCCAGTGCCCGGGCCACCCGCCTGTTTACCTCCTCCCGGTCCAGACAAAGGTTTTCCGGTCCGAAGGCCACATCATCGGAGACCGTTTCACCGACGATCTGACTGTCGGCATCCTGGAATACCATCCCCACCATCTGTCTGACGCTAATCAGGTTTTCCGGCACCGGAATTCCCGCTACCCGAACCGTTCCGGTGGTGGGCAAAAGAAGACCGTTCAGATGTCTTAAAAGGGTTGATTTTCCGGATCCGTTCTGTCCGGCGATAACGACAAAGGTCCCTTCCTCAATGGTGAGGTTTATATTTTTCAACCCAAGGGTGCCGTCTGCAAACCGATGGTTGAGATTTTCGATTTCAATGATTTTCATAGACATCCGCATGATGGTTCGGCCCAATGGATGTGCGGATGATGGGCCTTAATGCTTTGACGATGGGAACCGCTGCAGCAATTTTAAGCCCATCCCCCAGGATAAACGGATACATCCCCACGGCCAGGGTTTTTGCCAGTGTCATCCCGGATAATATTTTCAGCCAGGATACGCCACAGGTATATATAACGATACTGCCGCAGACCATGGCAAGTACATCCAACGCCCCACGTCCTTTTGATTTTTTCGAAATCCATCCGATCATATAAACCGCCGGAAGATAGCCCAAAAGATACCCGCCGGTGGGTCCTGCAAAACGTCCGATGCCGCCGATACCGCCGGCAAACACGGGAAGCCCCAAAGCACCGGCCATCAGATACACCCCGACACTTGCAACCCCCCACCTGGGCCCCAATAACAGGCCTGAAAGGAATATAAAAAAATTCTGCAGAACAATCGGCACCGGACCGATGGGCAGTGCCAGATAGGCACCTGCTGCAATCAGGGCCGCCAGAAGTGAAGCATATACCGTCATGCGAAGGGATGTGGAAGGGCCCTCCATCGATATTCCTTTCTAATTTATCACCCGTTATTTTTTGTCTTCATGAAAACAATCGCCATAGATGATTTTTTTAACTGACCCGTCGGCAAGTTTCAATATGAGTGCGCCATCCTTGTCAACGTCAACGGCAAGGCCTTCTGATATTTTACGGTCGGTCACGATCCTGACGTGCCGGTTCAGCGTCTCTGCATATTTCTTCCATTCAGAAACCACATGTTCCAAAGCCCCACGGTTAAGTCGGCTTTCAAAACCATCGAGAAACTCGGATAACAGCGCTCTCCGTGCAATCTTTCTTCCAAGGATTTTTTTCAACGATGTTGCCATGGGCTCGACGACGGTGGGATCGTTATTGACGTTGATTCCCACGCCAACGTTGATAAAGCGTACCCGATCGGTTTCAGCCTCCATTTCAGAAAGGAGTCCCGAAACCTTCCGGCCGTCTATCAGTATATCGTTGGGCCATTTTACCATGGCATCGATCTCGAACATTTTACGCAAGGTTCGGGCCAAAATCATGGACGCCGCAAAGTTGACCCTTGAACTCAGCGCCGGCGGTATTTTTGGCCTGAGGACCATTGTAAAATAGAGCCCCCCTTCCGAAGAGAGCCAGGTCCGATAAAGCCGGCCCCTCCCTTTGGTCTGCCGGCCGGAAATGACCACCGTAAAGTGGGGGCAGTTGTTCCGTGCAAGTTCTCTGGCGACATCCATGGTAGAATCGACAGCATCAAAATAATGGATGTTTGATTCTCTGTCCCCGAATTCCCATGGGTAAAGGACGTCCGGCGCGCTTATCAGACAATAGCCCTTGGATGTTGCGTCGATGGCGTATCCAATTTCCTGGAGCTTTTTGATATGCTTCCATATGGAAACCCTTGAGATTCCAAGCCGATCACTGAGAATCTCTCCGGAAACAACATCTTTTTCATCCCTCAGTATTTTAAGAATATTACCTTTCACGGGTCGCCCATATTTTTGTTAACCTTCAAATTTGATCTGGTTAACGAAATTAAGATAAAATGTCAACACCAAACCATGCCTGAACTGCAGCAGCGGAGACATTCCTTCGGCAGCCTGAAGGGGGGGAGCGAGGGAATTGAAAATTGGCAGATTTGCTCCGAAGATTTGTAATCGGATCGGAATTATGCGGGGTATAGCATCGGATCACCATTTAAGACAGGTCCGACCCGGCTGTGTGGGAGGGCGCCAGGGCGGTTAAGATTTAAATAGATCCTGCCCCGTACGCGATCCGGCAGGCCAGAACCATGGATGTAAACATCTCTTGAACGGACGATTTTAACAGATAGGATACGTTTTTAAAAAACCCTTATTTTCTGTATTTTTCGTGGATTCCATAGCGTGTGGGACACGTGCAAATCAGACTTTCACCAAATGAAATCTGATAGGGACATTCAGCGATCCTTTTCGTTTTCAGGAACAGCACATTTTCCCCGTTGGCATCCAACACCTCGCAAATCTTATGGTCTTTATCCTGAACGGTTTTAAGGCAGGAGAACCCCCGAGTACATTCTTTTGTCTCGCTTAAGATCTTATCCGATATGACGATTTCCATTTTTCATGATCCCTTCTTAACTGAAACAGCTCGCCCTGCGAACCACATGAAATTAAAACGCGTTGGTATAATCTAATAGTTAGGGATTCAAATATCAAGTTTCCATCAAAAAACAAGACTGATTTATTTAGTATGATTTAGGTAAATTAAATACTTAATAAGGAAGGATAAATAGTGAGAACAAGGCGTTAAGTTTGAGCTGCTCGTGGGGTTGATGGGAAACAATATTTTAAGAAATGTTTGAATTCAAGGGGCCGAAGATTGCCTGCAATATCCACAATGGCCATTCAGTCGATTTCAACCCCCTCGACCATATCCTGTGCCGAGGCCAAAACGGCGCCCCTGAACCTGTATCTAAGGGCAGACGCCAGCATATTCAGACCGATGACCCGGCTGAGTTTTGCCAGAATTCCCAGTGAAGCCAGGGCACGGTCATGGGGCTTGATCTTCAGGGCTTTAAAGTCGATCCGGTGCACCTCGGCTTTACAGGGCGGCAGGTCAATCTCTTTGCCCAGGACGATCAGGCTCCGGTGGTCCAGATCATCAAAAATATGTCTTCGGCGGTCCACCCCTTCCTGGCTCAGCGCCAAGACAACGTCCGGACGCGCTATCCCCGTATACCCGATATCTTCCGGAGATAAAATCACCTCGGTGATGGAATGCCCTCTGAGCACCGTAATGTTGTACTCGTTTTTCTGCGTTGTTTTAAGTCCCGCTGCAAGACCCGCTAGACACAAGATTTCACCGGCCGTTATGATCCGCTGACCGGCGCTGCCCAAGATAATGACTTCTTTTCTGCCGGCCTCGGGGGGGTTGAATTGTTTCTCTATTGTTGTGGGCCGCAAAACCGCCTTCTGGTCGGCAGCCAGCTCCCGGTAGTGACGGCCGTATTCTTTTCTGAGGTTGTCGGATACCGGAGTCTTTATGGACGGCATCTTGGCCAGGGCGTCTTCGATGATCTGCGGGGTAAGTCTGTTGCGCTTGGTAAAACGACCCGGGCATATCCCCCAGATGTCAAGGATAGAAAAACCTTCGAAGCGGATGGCACTTTCTATTTCTTCCACAAGGTTTTTCGCATAACTCGAAAAGCGATTGACATAAGGGGCGCCTGCTGAAGATGCCACCTGACATATATCCATGGGTCGTTCCATGCGGTTTAGAAAACCGGATCCCACCTGGGCGTTCAGCGGCGTTGTTGCCGAAAACTGACCGCCGGTCATACCGAAATTGAAGTTGTTTAAAACCAGCAGGGTCAAGTCGAGATTACGCCGGCATGCGGAAAGAATGTGGGCACCGCCGATACCCAGCCCGCCGTCTCCCATGGTTACAATGACGTTCAGTTCAGGATGGGCCATCTTGAGACCGGTGGCATAGGTCAGAGCCCTGCCATGGAGACCGTGAAATGCGTGGGTGTTAAAGAAGGTATCAAAAAGTCCGGAACACCCGATGTCGGTAACGATCACGACATCTTGGCCTTGAAAGCCCAAATTCGAAAAGGCCTTGTCAAGGGCATGGGTAATCCGTTCGTGGGAACAACCCGGGCAGAAAACCGGGGGTCTTCCGGTATTCAGCAAACTAGACATCGAATACAACCTCCTCGATCTGCCGCGGAGTTATCAACTTCCCGTCCATTCGGCCCAGAAAATCGATTTTTTTATCCGGCAGGATTCGCTCGATTTCTCTAACATACTGGCCGAGATTCATCTCCACCACCACCACACGATTTACAGGGCCGGCTTTTTCCCGAATCAATCCCTCCGGCACCGGCCAGAGCGTTTTTAGAATGAGGAGCGAAACAGGTTTGCCGGCTTTTTTAAAAGCGTTATATGCATCACGCCCGGCCCGGCCGGTTATCCCATAGGCCAAAATGAGCGTATCGGCATCTTCTTCCGGAAACGACTCGTAAAAACTGAACGTTTCAACCGCTAAAAGAAGTTTGTTTTTGAGTCTGTCCTGGATTCCGGCGATTTCATCGGAATCGGTGGTGATGTACCCGTCAGGACCGTGGGTAGAAGACGTCTGGCGGACGAGGGTCCGGCCGCCGATGGGCAAAAAATACGGAGTCCTGCTGTCCGAAGGAACCTCAAAAGGGATAAAAGGTCGTCCAGGAGGGGGAGATGCGCGATGGATAATTTTTTGGGGGCCGAAAGCATCCATATCGATATTTTCACGGGTCATGGCGATCTCTTTGTTGGACGCAATGAATACCGGGCATCTGAATTCTTCAGCAAGATTAAACGCCTCGACGGTCAGGGAATAACAGTCTTTGACATCCACCGGGGCCAGGACAATGACCGGGAGTCCCCCACTGTTCCCCCAGCGCAGGAACTGAATATCGCCGTCAGCACCTCGGGTGGCTGAACCGGTGGATGGACCGAGCCTCTGAACATCTACAATGACAATCGGGATCTCGCTTCCGATAGCAAAGGAAATATGTTCGCTATAGAGGCTGATCCCCGGTCCTGAAGTGGCGGTCATAACCTTCAATCCCCCCATGGATGCCCCCAGGCAGTAACCGATGGAGGCAATCTCATCTTCTCCCTGAAGGCAAATACCGCCCAAAGGCGGCAGAAGCCTGAGCAGGGCATTAAAGATGGTTGTGGCCGGCGTGATGGGGTACCCGGCGAAGAAACGGCATCCTGAATCGACAGCCCCCCAGGCCATCGCTTCATTACCTTCCATAAGGCAAAAACCCATGTTAACACTCCCGGTTCGGCCAGGCCGAAATCAAAAAAGTAATGCTTAAAATTTCAATCCCCACGACAAATACCCTGTGCAGCAATATAAATATTCATTGCTAAAAAAATCCAAAATAGTTACTAAAATGCGAATCGAGTTTCGGCTCGATTCGGGCATGAGCGCTATTGTGAGGTCTTCCGGAGAATAGAAGTAATTTTGACATCTTCAACCGGCTTGTTTCCGGAATCCACGTTGACTGCCCCGATCTTATCGACCACATCCATTCCTTTTACCACTCTGCCGAACACGGTATGTTTGCCGGTCAGCCAGTCCGTATCCACCAGGTTGATAAAGAATTGCGATCCGTTGGTATTGGGTCCTGCATTGGCCATGGCCAGGGAACCGCGCACCGGCGGATGGGCGGAACCGATGTCGGAATAGACATAACCCATATTTTCGTAAGCCTCTTTGAGGGTAAGGTTATCGAGTCTGGCTTGGAATTCTTCTTTTCTTTGATCGAGCGCTTCCTGAGATTTGATATTCATGGCTTGAAACAGGGGCTCAACAATGGTTCGCTGGAATTGTTCCTGGCTTCGGATTATCAAGAACGGGTGTGGGCCCTTCTTCGGGTCAACGGCTTTTATCTTGTCCAGATCCATGGCTTTGGCGTCTATTTCATCCGCAAACGTATAGCCCGGCCCGCCTTGTCCGTTGCCCAGGGGACAGCCGCCTTGAATCATGAAACCCTTGATCACCCGATGAAAAATTTGCCCGTCGTAATAGGGGCGTTTTGTCTGTTTACCGGTTTTGGTATCTTTAAATTCCTTGGTGCCCTCGGCCAGACCAATAAAATTGGCGACTGTTTTGGGGGTCTCGCTCTGGAACAGTTCCACTTCAATATCGCCGAGGGTTGTTTGAATGACATACACGGGATTCTCCTTCTGGTTTTTTTCGCTGGCCCATCCGATACCGGCCGTTAACATACACAGGACCATCCCGAATATAACGATCGCTTTTTTCATTATTAACAAATTTCCTTTCATACAGTCCTTGTTATCGATTCCGGAACCATAGCACACATTGCATGGAATTGTTAGTTCAAATTTCCCATAAAGCTGCCCGTCGCCCCGCATAGGGGATCTTCCCTTTGCTTCGACAAGCGGACGGGCTATTATAAAATAATAAAAATGAGTTGCTCGCTCCGCACCCCTTTGGTTATCACAAAGCACTTGAAATAAGGAATGTTATATTGTTATATATAATAAAAGGCATGTCGCGAATATCCCATGACGAACGAACAATGACCCGTGGAAAGGAGCGTGTTATGAAAGATGCCCTTAATCCCTTTAAGATTGCCCAGAAGCAACTCGATGACGCTGCACAGCGGCTTGGTTTGGACCCTGCTATGCACGAATTGCTTCGTTGGCCCATGCAGGAATTGAAAGTCATCCTTTGGTACGCACTTTTTTAACGATCTTGTGGAAGCTCAAATCACACCGGTTGCCATTTTCCCTGATCAAGGCGATACAATATTCAAAGAAGAATTCTTCACGGGTTCACCCAATCAGCTATCCTCGATAGCCCCGGAGTTTGACGCATTCCAAGCAGTTGTTCACGTCGTCCATGTCCCGTTCTCAAGCGAAGGCAGCTTATTGCATGTTTATCAAAATAATGAAACGCAAGAAGGGCTCGGTTTTCTTGGCCACCAGAAATGAAAACATGGAACTCAACATAATCCTGCCTGCCGTATTGACCGCGATGCTCCCCGCCTTTGCAGTACGCGTGTCAAGGAACTCCCCCGCCCTTCAGGACGGGACGCTTTTCTTGATGGGTCGTGCAACATTATCGGGCTTAAAAAATCCGAGGGAAAAGAATGCCGCTTCTTAAAGTAAAAAACCTCACAAAAGCTTTTGGCGGGCTCATGGCGGTCAACGATGTCTCCTTTCACGTGGAAAAAGGAGAGATTGTCGGTCTCATCGGCCCTAACGGCAGCGGAAAAACCACAGCATTTAACTGTATCAATCAATTTTTATCGGTCACCTCGGGCGACATTTTTTTTAAGGGACAAAGTGTCATCGGTTTGAACCCCCACCAAATTTGTCTCTTGGGGATTGGCCGAACGTTTCAGGTTTTAAAGCCCCTTGCCCGGATGAC
>Ga0316195_10001338_pt1 | contig 10946 bp, 12 predicted proteins | sample Phised1_MG_FD_204937 | JGI IMG/M metagenome (GOLD analysis project Ga0316195, IMG submission 204937) | Coastal sediment microbial communities from Maine, United States - Phippsburg sediment 1 | ecosystem: Environmental > Aquatic > Marine > Coastal > Sediment | place: USA: Maine | collected... | reverse complement strand
CGATTTGCCAACGGCTCCGCCATTTACACCCAGAACGGATACTACGCCCGGGAATTCGCCAAACGGACCGATGCCGGAATGGTCGGCATCAACGTCGGGATTCCCGTACCCTTGGGCATCTTTGGCTTTACGGGCCACAAACAGTCGTTTTTCGGCGATCTGCATGTGATGGGCCGGGACGGATTTGCCTTCTTTACGGAAACCAAAGTCGTCACCAACACCTGGTTTTCGGAAGAAGAAGAAATGACCGGAAACGTCGACACCTGGGATGGCACGATTACGTCCATGCCCACGGGGGATTAACGTCGACAGGCAGTAACACTCACCGGCGCGCATGGCGATGGTGTTCCCCACAGGCAACGCATCGAAGAGCCCCGTTGCTATCCATCCGCCAAAGAATACCGACCATGAGGAGGCCTGATGAATACGAAAAACGAATTGCCCCAACTACCACCGACCGACCACCGTCCCCGGACGTATGAGGGACCGGGCATCGCGGAAGTCGCCGCCCTGCGCAAGCGTTATCTGTCGCCGGCCCTGCTGACCTATTACAAGGAGCCCATTATGATCGTGGAGGGTTCCATGCAGTACGTTTACGATGAAACGGGCCGGCGCTACCTGGACGGCTTCGCCGGCATCGTGACCGTCAGCGTGGGACACAGCCACCCCTATGTATTGCAAAAGGCCCGAGAACAGCTGGACGTTCTCCAGCACACCACAACCATCTACTACCATCCCACCATTGCCGCGTACGGCAAGATGCTGGCCGACAAAATGCCAGGCGACCTGAGTGTCTGCTATTTTGTCAATTCCGGCTCGGAAGCCAATGACCTGGCCATGCTGATGGCACGTCTCTACACCGGCAATTACGATCTCATCGCCCTGCGCAACGCTTACCACGGCGGCAGTGCCTCCACCATGGGCCTCACAGCCCACAGCACCTGGAAGTACAACTACCCCCACAGTTTCGGCGTCCACCACGCCATCGCGGCCGATCCTTACCGCGGTCCCTGGGGCCGCGACGATCGGGACGCCGGCGCCCATTATGCGGCGGATATCCAGAACCTGATCCAACATGCCACACCGGGAAAGGTGGCCGGCTTTTTTGCCGAGGCCATCCAGGGTGTCGGGGGCAGTGTGGTCTATCCGGACGGCTACTTGAAACACGCTTATGAATACGTTCGCGCGGCCGGCGGCGTGTGCGTCTGCGACGAAGTGCAGACCGGCTTCGGCCGAACCGGGGAAGCCTTCTGGGGATTCGAAACCCAGGACGTGCTGCCGGATATCGTGACCATGGCCAAAGGAATCGGCAACGGCGCTCCGCTGGCAGCGGTGGTGACCACGCCTGAAATCGCCCAGACACTGGCCGGCCGTATTCATTTCAACACCTTTGGCGGCAACCCGGTATCCTGCGCCATCGGCAAAGCGGTCCTGGAAGTCATGGAGCGCGAAAACCTTCAGCAGAACTGTCTGGAAATCGGCGGCTATTTACTCGATGGTTTCAGCGGCCTGATGGCCAAGCACGATATCATTGGGGATGTGCGCGGCAAGGGATTGATGACCGGCATCGAGCTGGTCAAAGACCGCGGCACCAAAGAACCGGCGACCGCAGAATGCGTCCGGGTCTGGGAACGCGCCAAGGCGTTAGGTCTCTTGATCGGCAAGGGCGGGCTCTTCGGCAACGTGCTGCGCATCAAACCACCCATGTGCCTGACCCGAGCGGATGTTGATTTTATGATCGCGGTTCTGGATATCGCGTTGGGCGAGCTGTAGTTCCTGCAGACTTCCACCAGGCAACGTTGGCCCGCCGATCGATTCATTTTCGGCGGGCCAGCGACTTTTATAGCGGCCGTACGATCGCTTCCCCCGCAAACCGATTGGGGAATTTCTCCCAACCATGTGTTTATCCCGTTACACCTTTCTATGAAGTTGTCCGTCTTCTAAAAAGCAGTCGGCGTAGACATGCAGGGCTGGGGACCCACCGGTGTGGACAAAAAGAATATTTTCGTCCTTAGTAAAAAACCCTTTGCGCACCAGATCGATCAAACCGGCAATGGCTTTGCCGGTGTAGACGGGATCCATCAGAATCGCTTCGGTTTCCGCCAGCATCCGCACCGCTTCGATCATGCTGTCGGTGGGTTGTGAATAACCGGGGCCCACGTAGTCGCCGAAGCAGACCACGGTGTCTTTGGGGGGTGGATTTTCAAGGCCGACTTTGGCAGCGACTTGCGCCACCAGTTCATAGACCAGTTCTTCCTGAACTTCCTTGGTGCGGCTGACATTGATCCCGATCACGGGAATCCAGCTGTTATTGCCGTAGAATCCCGTCAACAACCCGGCATGGGTGCCGGTACTGCCGCTGGCGCAGACCACCCGGTCGATGCGAATCCCCTCTTCGAACGTCTGGCGCAGAATCTCTTCGGCGCAGGAGACATAGCCAAGCGCGCCGATCACGTTGGAGGCGCCGCCGGGAATGATATAGGGCCTTGCCCCCTCCGCGGCAACACGATCGGCCACGCCCTGCATGGCGGCCATCATGTCCGAACCCCCCGCCACTACGGTGATGGAGGCCACGCCCATGAGGTGAAACAGAAGGTTGTTGCCTGCGGCGCGGGGGTTATAGCTGCCCTTCACACGTTCCTCCAGAACCAGATGACATGGCATGCCCTCCTGAACCGCCGCCGCCAGCGTCAAGCGACAATGATTGGACTGGACCGCGCCACAGGTGATCAGGGTGTCGGCACCCTTTCCCAACGCGTCGGCCACCACGAAATCCAGTTTGCGCGTCTTGTTGCCGCCCCCGGCCGGACCCAGGAGGTCATCGCGTTTCATGTACAACGTGGGGCCCCCGAGACGCTTGGATAACCGGGACAACTTATCTATGGGGCTGCGGGTTGCAAGATAGCGGCGACGGGGAAATTTGGCTAAATTCATCGGTCAGTTCCTTTCGGTGGTATTTTGAATCCGGCCCCTTCACAGGTCCTGTCATCCGAAGAAGGCTTCGGGTCACGACAGGCTTTCCGAAAACATCTTTGGCAGGGCCGGGAAAACGTACAAGGACATCCCATAGATCAAACAGGTTCCCGGCCGGCGCGGCGAATGGCCGATCGGGCCAGTATCCGGAGGCTGTCGAAATAAGGCACGAATACCTCCTTCTGGGTGAGGGCCAACGGGATCTCGGTACAACCGGCAACGATGCCCTGGGCACCCCTGCGGATCAGGTGGGCGGCGGCCTCAGAGAGACTGTCTGTAATCTCGGCCTGCCTGTACCGCGCCTTTTCATTTTTGATGTCCAGAATGGCCTCCACGACCTTTTGTTGCCAGGGGTCGCTGCAAAAAAGCGTCTCAATCCCTTCCGCCGCCAGAACGTTTCTGAAAGATTTTGCTTTGAACGGTGCCATTGGTGCCGAGCAGACCGACGGTTTTCATATTAGGATGGGTCCGGCGAATGTGGTCTGCCACAGCATCCAGGATGGACAGCACCGGGAGATCACATTGCGCTGACAGTTCTTCCAGAAAATAGTGCACCGTCACACAGGGGATGATCACAAAATCAGCACCGGCTCGTTTAAGGGCCTCGACGCCCTGGCGCAAGGCCGGGACCGGTGAAGGCCCCCGTCCCCAAGAATGGCTTGCATCCGGTCCGGCACCTTGAGATTGTTGACGATGACGATCCTCAAGTGCTCCTGATCGCATCCGGCGGGTGTATTTTTGATCAGTTTTTCAAAGCACTGGCATGTTGCCTCTGGCCCCATGCCGCCCAGAACACCGATTACTGATTCTTTTGTCATCGCCGGTTTCTCCCCGTCTCTAATCAAGAATCTGGCTCAAAAAAAGCTTGGCGCGATCGGTTTGGGGATTATTGAAAAAATCATCATAGGTTCCCCGCTCTACGATTTTGCCCTTGTCCATGAAAATGATTTCGTCGGCGACTTCCTTGGCAAACCCCATCTCATGAGTCACGCAGAGCATGGTCATGCCAGCCTTGGCCAACTCGACCATGACGTCCAAGACCTCTTTGATCATTTCCGGATCCAGAGCGCTGGTAGGTTCGTCGAACATCATGTAAGCCGGTTCCATGGCCAGTGAACGGGCGATGGCAATCCTTTGCTGCTGACCGCCGGACAAATTGGCAGGGTAGGCGTCCGCCTTGTCTACCATACCCACCCGTTTCAAAAGCTCCATGGCCTTGTCCCGGGCCTTTTCCTTGGACCATTTACGGACCTTGCGGGGAGCCAGGGTAATGTTTTCCATAGCGGTCATGTGCGGATAGAGTTCAAACCGTTGAAAAACCATGCCGATTTTTTCCCGTAATTTATAAAGATCGGTTTTGGGGTCCTTCACGGAAGTGTTGTCCACCAGGATTTCACCTTTCTGAAAGGGTTCCAGTCCATTGATACAACGTAACAGCGTGCTTTTTCCGGAACCGCTCGGCCCGCAGATGACCACTGTTTGCCCATTTTCAATGACTTCATCCACATCCTGCAACACATGGAAGTCGCCATACCATTTGTTGATTTTATTGATCTCAATCATATGAGGTTGACCTCTCTGGCTTTGTTTTCATAATAGAGGCTGATCTGGGAACCCGTGTAGCAAACAATGAAATAAACAAAGGCTGCGAAACCGTAAAGTTCGATCGAGCGGACTTCCATATTGTCCACGATGGAGGATCTCCGGACCAGTTCGGTAAGGCCAATCACAAACGCCAGGCTGGTGTCCTGAAAGGTCACAATCGACTGGGTGATCAAACTGGGGGCCATCCGTTTGAAGGCAATGGGGATCAGGATGTAGCGTGCCGTCTGGGCATAGGTCATCCCGGTGGAAAAGGCGGCGGCCGTCAGGTCCTTGCTTATGGTCTGGTAACCGGCTCTGAATATTTCCCCGAAATAGGTGGCTTCAAAGATAATGAAGGCAATCACCGCTGCGGGAAACGGTGCCATGGCTTCTCCGATAATAATTGGCATGACAAAATAAAACCAGAAAATGACAAGAATCAGGGGGATATTCCGCAGCAGGTTCACGTATGCGGTAATGGGATAGTATATCCAGGGATTTTTGGACAAGCGGGCCAGTCCGACCAACATGCCCAGTCCGATACCACCGGCCAGGGCGAGGACGGCAAGCTCGAAGGTGGTCAAAAGGCCGCCCATAAGAAAAACGAAATTTCTGCCAATGACATCAAACATGGTTTATCTCCCCATCAACCCCTGTATTTTATACTTCTTCTCCACCAGATCCATAAACTTCACCACGGTCATCCCCAGCAAAAGATAGATGAGCATGGCACCGGTCGTGGCTTCGAGTCCGTGAAACGTTTCCGCGTCAATTTGGTAGCTCTGGAAGGTGAGTTCCGCGACACCGATGGTCATGACAATGGAAGTGTTTTTAAAGACCGTCAGAAACTCGGTGGTCAGAGGCGGTATCGTCAACCGGAGCGCATAGGGGATAATAACGCAGCGGTACATCTGGACCTGGGTCATGCCGGTCGACAAAACGGCATGATACTGATCCTTGCTGATCGAGGCAAATCCGGCCCGCAAGTGCTCGGCGATACGGGAGGCCGTGTAAAGACCCAGCCCGATGATAGAAACGTAAATCGCCAAGCCGTCAAGGCGGTTGATCTGGCGAGACAGGGTTTCGCCGAACAGCATCGGGCCGGCATAGAACCAGAAGAACATTTGCACCAGAAGCGGAATATTGCGGAAAACCTCCACGTATGCAGTGCCGAGCATGCGGAGCAGGCGGTATTTGGTAATGCGAAGCGTGCCGACAGCGATGCCTACGGCCATGGCAATAATCCAGGCCGAAATCCCCAAAAAAATCGTCATGCCCAATCCTTTGATCAGCATAACCCCGTAGGGATCCCGCCACAGGACGGACCAGTCGAAATCATAGGCAAAGTTCATGGCCATTTCCTTGGTTGGGGTTCATCTTTTTTGGTATTCAAGGATGAACACCGGTTAAATGGGAAGATGAAGCCGGCAGCCAGGCTACCGGCTTCGAAACCTTCAGGTGGTTTGAGGCTTATTTCTTCCACCACTCGTCTTCGATAGGATAAACGATCATCTGCAGATAGTCTTTGTAGGCCGGTGACATTTTCAGCGGCACGAGGCCTTGGGGCCCCATCCATTTTTCGTAGAATTCATAAAATTTTCCGGTCTTGATGGCCCACAATACCGTGTCGTTGACAAAGTCACGGAATTCCGAGTCATCCTCCCGAACGATGTAGGCATAGGGTTCATAGGCAATCGCGAAATCGACGGTCATCCACTTGTCCGGATCGCTGTCTTTCATTTTCAAGCCTTCGAGCAGACTTCGGTCGGTCGTGTAGGCGTCGATTTTACCACTTTTGAGGGCCAGCATGCCCTGGGGGTGCGTTTCAGTCACGACGATATCGGAAGGACTGAATTTACCCTCCTCAGCAAGCTTCTGTACCGCCATCAGGTTAGTGGTGGCCCGTGCGCCGCCAATGCGCTTGCCGCTCAAGTCGGCCAGGGTTTTGATGCCGGAGTCTTTCGCCACCAGGAAGGTGGTTTCGGAGAAAAAGAAAATCAAGCTGAAATCCGCCACTTGTTCCCGCTTCTGGGTGTACGTGGTCGATCCCATTTCGGCATCGATGGTGCCGTTCACGACCATCGGGATTCTGGTTTTAGGCGTCACCGTAAAGGGTTTGATGGTAATTTCCTTGCCAAAACGTTTGCCGAGATTTTCAGCCAGAAGCCCGGCCATGTCCACTGAAAAACCGACATGCTTGCCAACTTTGGGATCGATAAAAGCAAACGGGATCGAACCTTCGCGGAAACCCATTTTCAGAACACCGGTCTTCTCGATTTGGTCCATGGTGGCCCCCGCCATAGCCGAACCGCAAAGCAATGCCAGCCCAATCAATGTCGTCATTCCAATTAACCCGAATCTCTTCATTTGCTCCTCCTTTGGTCGTTATTGGTGGGATCTAACGATAGGCGGCGCCATGTATTGGATGGCACCTCATTGATGATACTACAGTACATTAGGCAACAAGCATGCCATTGGTGCGATGCGGCATGAAATAGACCCTGAAGACTTGCCTGCAAGACATCATTAATTTTTGGGAAAGACCGATGGACCGGTGGTTCAGGACAGGAATGTGCGGTTTCCGCACGTCAATGTTTGGAATCCGCACGACAGGAGGGTATTCTCGATCCAAAGGATTTTAAATAGAGCGCGGTGCGTTCTGCAGGTCACTGGATTTTCGGCGTTTGCCTGTTGGCCGCGACAGGTGGTGTCGTCATGAGCGGCCGGTATTGGACAGCCTTTTCATTTTTCGCAGCAGGGAATAGCGGCTGATGCCCAAAAGGGCGGCCGCTTCGGTCTTGTTGCCGCCGCATGTTGCGAGCGTTTCATTGATCATGTCGCGTTCAAACGTGGCCAGTTTATCTTCGAAGCCAAAACCAGAATCACGGGTGGCAATCACGGCAGAACTCTTATGCCGCAGGCAGGCCTTCATGACCGTGGGAAGGTCAGCATAGGTAATCACCGGATCGGAAGACAAGACCACAAAGCGTTCGATAAGGTTTTTCAATTCCCGGACATTCCCAGGCCAGTCGTACATGAGAAAGGCCTCACGTGCGTCATCGCCCATTGTTAGGATCGGTTTGCGGAATTTTCGGGCGAACTGCTCCAGGTAGTGTTCGGCCAAAAACAATATATCCTCCCCACGTGCTTTCAGCGGCGGGATTTTAATAGGGACAACATTAAGACGGTAATAAAGGTCTTGGCGGAATCTTTTTTGTCGGGTGGCTTCTTCCAAGTCCAGATTGGTGGCGGATATGATCAATGCATCGACGGCCACCTCCATGGTGCCGCCGACGCGCCGGAATGTTTTGGACTCTATAAAGTGCAGCAATTTGACCTGCATCTGCAGGGGCAAATCACCGACCTCGTCCAGAAACAGGGTGCCGCCATCGGCCAGTTCGACCAGACCGATCTTGCGCTTTTTGGCATCGGTAAAGGCGCCCTTTTCATATCCGAACAGTTCGCTTTCCAGTAAATTCTCAGGAATTGCGGCACAATTGACATCAATGAACTGTTTGTCCGCGCGTGCGCTGAGATTGTGGATCGCCTTGGCAATCAAATTTTTGCCTGTACCGCTGGCCCCGCGCAGCAGGATGGTGGTGTTGTCGATACTGGTCAGCATCTTCACGATGTGATGGAGCTTTTTTACCGGTTCGCTGGATCCGATAAAATCATCCAGACGGACGTTGCTGGACGCGCGCTGCCGATGATGTTCGACTTCCCGAACCAACTTCTTTTCATTCAGCGCCCGCTCGACGATGATGCCGATTTCATCCAGTTCAAACGGTTTATTCAGATAATCGAAGGCCCCCCCTTTTAACGCCTGAATCGCAGACTCCATATCGCCATGGGCGGTCATGATGATGGTTAGGGCAGATCTGTGGGTCAGCCTGATAGTTTGCAAAACCTCCATGCCGTGGATATCGGGCAGTTGCAGGTCCAGGAACACCAGATCCGGCTCTGAGATCTGGATGTAATCCAAAAAAGGCCGCGCTTCGTAAAAAGGTTTGACCCGATGGCCCATGGCACTCATTTCAAGTTCAAGCGAATCGACCAAAAACTTTTCATCGTCAAGTATGGCAATTTCAACCATCGGAAACCTCTGTTGAATGAAGTGCATGACGTCTAAAATGCATCAGGAAGGTGGTGCCTTTGCCCTCGACACTCTCGACCTCGATGCGGATGTCATTGTTGCCCAGCAATAATTTAACAACAGATAGCCCCAAACCCGTGCCTTCTTTTGAAAGAGAGAAAAAGGGATCGAAAAGGTGGGTGATCTTTGCCTGTGGGATGCCATGACCATTATCACTGAGCGTCACGGTCAGCTTGTTGTCAGGTGCAACCATTGAATTTAAACGTATAACGCCCTTCTCGGATTCGACCGCCGCCAACGCGTTCAAAATCAGGTTAATCAACACCTGGACCATTTGCTCGGGCGCCACGTTGACGCAGTGTCTGGCGACCTTGTTAATAATTCGGGCATTTTTCTTGCGGATTTCAAAATCCAATATCGTTAAAGCACGATTTATTATATCAACCAGATCGCAGGGCTTCTTGGCAGAGGGTTTCGGTCGTGAAAAGTGAAGCAGGTCCCCCACCAGCTTATTGAGCCGGTCCACCTCTTTGGAAATCCCAAGGGCCAGGTCTTTGGTTTCCGCCGACGAACTTCGTTTTGCCATGACCTGCGCACTCGTTTTTATCCCAGCTAGCGGGTTGCGAACTTCGTGGGCAAAGCCGGCGGATAACAACCCAAGGGATGCCAGCTTGTCCGCCTGAATAAGTTCCACTTGACGTTTCTGGAGTTCTTCCGCCATGGCGTTGAAGGCCACGGCGACCCGTTGGGTTTCAACACCCTTGATGGCCTTGATACGGTAGGCCAGATTTCCGGAAGCAAATTCTTTGATCCCGTCGATAATTCGGACCAGCGGTTCAATAGCAATGCGGCTGGCCGCCAGAGACACCATCATGGCGATAAAGGCCACAAACGTCGCAAACGCCAGAAGGCGACCGGACAGCCGGTTCACATCCTTTAAAAGAAGGCTTTCCGGCACCAGAATACTGATTCCCCAGTCTAAAAGCGGAAGGTGCGCCGTAAATTCTTTTTTAGCGCCATATGGTTGCCCGGTCGAACGGTCCTCATGGTAAATCGCCGTGCCGTCACCGGCCGTGACGGTCTTTCGAATCCCGGCGCCGATATTGAGTTGCTGCGTCAAGGCTAAGAATTTATCCAGGCCCACTTCGGCGACAACCACGCCCACCGAACGCCTGGGGTTCCTGAAATCGTAAACACGCTTATACAACAGCATTTTGGGATTCTTACGAGAGAAATCCACCCGATGATGGTATTCGTATTGGCCCATCGCAAAATGACCGGCACGCGTCCCGGATTGTCTGTGAGCCTCGGAAGGTGTTTGCGGCGTGGTTGCTACAATATGCCCATCATTGGCAAGCAGTATGATGCGCTCAAAACTTTCCGTGTTCACGCGAAAAAGTTCCAGCTTTTCCTGAATCGTCCCCAGTTGACCCCCGGAAGGGTATTGTTGAAAAGACAGTTGTACAAAAGGGAATTTGACCAATATATCCAAATATTTGTAGTGCATATTCCCAAGCGCATCGGTCTGTTCGGCGATCCGTTGAACCAGCTTGGTCAAGTAGTTGTCGGTGAGCGTATTGATGGAACGGCTGTAGGAAACCACCGCAAAATAAGAAATCGCCACCATCGGTATGAATCCGAGGAGCAAGTAAAAGAGAAAAATATGCCATTTAAGAGAAATCTGCCGCATGATGGCGATGTACACGTTTTCCGGCGGGTTTAAAACAACTTTCGATCAGCACAGCGTCCAAAACGCACACCACAACTGTATTCCAGGTCCGGGGCCGACGGACACAACAACGGCATGAATCCCATGGGATCGCCTCGAAGATGGGCGCCCCGCCCTGATGATGCGCTCGGCAGAGCGTTCCGATCATTTCTTCAAGATGGCCGATAACTTTTTAAAGGACGAGGATGCGCTCGGGTCTGCGCATTGCCAAGGATCAGCCGGTGCGACACGTCGCCACGGCGTCGATTTCAATCTGGTAGCCGAAGTGCAATTCCCTTACCGGCACAATCGCCCGGGCCGGGCGGTGATTCCCGAAAAAGCGTGCGTACACGGTATTCACACGGTCCCACAAGGCCATGTCAGAGATATAGACGGTCACTTTCAGCACATGGTCTTTCCCACTCCCCGCTGCCTCCAGTATGGCGACAAGGTTTTCCAGGGCCTGTTCGGTTTGCGCTTCAATGGAGCCGATGTGCTTGGTAGTGTTTCGAGGGTCGATGGGAAGCTGCCCGGAAACATACACGACACCTTGATGTGCGATAGCTTGCGCGTAGTGCCCCGCGGGTT
>Ga0316195_10001336_pt1 | contig 10953 bp, 2 predicted proteins | sample Phised1_MG_FD_204937 | JGI IMG/M metagenome (GOLD analysis project Ga0316195, IMG submission 204937) | Coastal sediment microbial communities from Maine, United States - Phippsburg sediment 1 | ecosystem: Environmental > Aquatic > Marine > Coastal > Sediment | place: USA: Maine | collected... | reverse complement strand
TTACGTTAACCTCAATTCACACGGTTACCCAGAGACTTCAGTCATGCACTCAATATTTTCCCTGCGCCGCCTTTGCATATTGATGATCATATTACCGGCCATCGCCCTGATGGCTGGTTGTGAAGGAAAAGGACCCGAGAGGATTGCGGGGACACCCGCACCGCCAGTTGTGGTGCCGCCGGATACCTGCGCCGATGCGATTGATTTTGAGGATGCCTGCGGGCCATTCGTCTTTAGTGACTTTGGCGGCGGTGCGGCGTCAGTCATTGACAATCCGGATTCCAGTGGGATCAACACCACCGCAAAAGTGGGCCGGATGCAGAAGTTTGAAGCAGAGGTTTATGGCGGCAGTACCCTGGACCTGGGTGGCGCCGTGGATTTTGCGGCGGGTACAGCCTTTACGATGAAAGTATGGTCATCGCGAGCGGTGCCTGTTCTTTTCAAGCTGGAAGGCCTCGCCCAGGAAAGGTCGGTCAACCACAGCGGAAGCGGTGCCTGGGAAGAGCTCTGCTTCGACTTTACGGGTAGTACGGCCGGTCCGGCGGCGACTGCAATCACCTTGATCTTCGATTTGGGCGTCATGGGTGACGCGACAAACGACCCGGACAACTGGACTTTCTATTTTGACGGTATTACCCAGACAGCCAGCTGCGGAGCAAGTGGTCCGGTATACGAACTGGTGTTTGCGGATGAATTTGATACAGACGGTGCGCCCTCCAATGCGAACTGGACCATCGAAACCGGATACGGTCCTAATGGAAATGGCTGGGGCAACAATGAGTGGCAGTTGTATACCACGGCGCCAGAGAATGTCCGTGTAGAAGGCGGCAACCTGGTGCTCGAGGCCCAGTGCCCGGTGGCGCCCTGTGGCGTGCGCGACGGATCGATCACATCGGGCAAAATCAATTCCCTGGGCAAATTCAACTTCAAGTTTGGAAAAATTGAGGCGCGAATCAAGCCACCGGTTGGAAAAGCAGCCTGGCCGGCGTTCTGGAGCCTGGGTACCAATTTCCCAACCGTTGGGTGGCCGCAGTCCGGTGAAATTGATTTCATGGAAATGCACAATTTCTATTCTGACGCGAATACGACCCATACCACGATGCATTGGTGTGACGAAACCGTGGTAGCGCCAGCCGACTGCTGGACCTATTTCACACAGTACAAGACGTTAGCATCCTCCCTGGGCGAAGGCTTTCATATATGGGAAGCTGTTTGGGACGAGAACCAGATTGTCGGGAAAATTGACGGACAGGTGTATTTCACCAAGGCCATTGACCCGGCGACAATGGATGAGTTTTTGAAAGAATTCTTCCTGATCATGAACGTGGCGATGGGTGGAACCCTGGGCAGCGGTGATCAGCCCCCGGATGGAACCGAGACTTACCCCCAGACCATGCTGGTTGACTACGTCAGGGTATACCAGGAAGCGGGTACCGGTGGCACCGGAGGTGTGCCGGATGTGGTGCTGTACGCGACGGATCCAGCGATCACACCTGACCTGGTGTATGGCGTGGACTACACCGGCTATGAGCCCTTCGGATCAGGGTCTGTATTTGATGGTCTCTACGCCGGTGATGCGGACTACAGCCCGGCATTTGCCGTCACGACGGGAGCCGATTACGGGGCCAATATCGGTCAGTTTGCCTTTGTAGGTTTTAACGCCGGATTTGCTTCAGGCTATGGCACGCTGGAGTTCAAGGCCAAGGGTCTTTCCAACGATATTATCCGTGTGAAGTTCCTGGATGGCGGTGCCTATCTTGATGTCAACCTGGCCACCAGCGGATTTTCTACATCTCTGGGTAATGGTTGGTACCAGGTATCCATTCCTCTTTCCAGTTTGAGTGGAGTGAATACGGCGACCGGCCTCCTGTTCGAGACAGACGATGCATCGCCTGTCCAGTTCACATTCCTGATGACAGACATAGGCTTCAGCGGCACCGCCGGTGGTGGTGGAACCGGGATTGTTCCTGACGTGGTGCTGTACGCAACGGATCCCTCTGTACCGGTGGACCTGGTATTTGGCGTGGACTACACAGCCCTTGAGCCGTTTGGTTCGGGTTCGGTATTTGACGGCACCTATGCCGGTGATGCGGACTACAGCCCGGCATTTTCCGTGACAACAGGCGCCGATTACGGCGCCAATATCGGACAACTGGCTTTTGTCGGCTTCCAGCCGGGGTTTGCCTCCAGCTACGGCACCCTGGACTTCAAGGTCAAGGGCATGTGGAACGATGTGATTCGGGTGAAGTTCCTGGACAACGGTGCCTATCTAGACGTGACGCTTACCGCCGGTGGCGTATCCTCGTCCCTGGGTAATGGCTGGTACCAGGTATCGATTCCACTATCGAGTTTGACGGGGGTAGACACCGCAACCGCCCTGCTGTTTGAGACCAGTGGTGCTGCTCCTGCGCCGTTCTCGTTCCTCCTGACCGATATTGGATTCAGTGGCACCGCCGGCGGCGGTGGCGTAGGGACGGGCATCATTCCTGATGCCGTTCTGTATGCGACCGATCCGGCGGTTAATGTAGACTTCGTGTTTGGCACCGACTACACAGCGATAGAACCGTTTGGATCGGGCTCGGTGTTCGACAACAATTACACTGGCGACGCGGACTTCAATCCGGCCTTTGCGGTGACCACCGGTAGCGGCTACGGCGCCCAGGTGGGTCAGTTGGCGTTCATTGGTTTTGCGGGCGGCTTTGCGACCGGCTACGGCACCCTGGATTTCAAGATCAAGGGCATCAATAACGACCTGGTGCGGGTTAAGTTCCTGGACGGCGGTGCGTATCTTGATGTCACGCTGACCAGTTCTGCCTTCTCCACCCTGCTGGGCAACGGCTGGTACCAGGTGTCCATACCGCTGACGAGCCTAACGGGAGTCGATACGGCGACCGGCCTGCTGTTCGAGACGGACAACACGGCCGCCAGCGCCTTCACCTTCCTGATGACCGACATCGGCTTCAGCGGCACCGCAGGTGGTGGTGGCCCCAGTGGAGAACTGGCGGTCAATGGTGACTTTGAAGCCGGCGATCTCAGCGGTTGGGTGGTAATACCCAATGGCGGCAGTATTACCGCGGATAACACCGAGAACAATGGAGGCTCATGGTCGGGCCACCTGGTAGCCGGTGCGGGGCAAAACCCGGTGCTCAAGCAGGAGCGTCTTGCGGCCGGCACAGTGGTGCCCGGCGATACCATTAATATTTCCTTCGACATGAAGGGATCGGCAGCAGCTGGCGGGGTCATTTTTCCGGAGCTGATTTCCGAAGGCGCCGGTGGCGCGGCCGTCGGCAATCTGCTGGACACGATTGCGGCCCCCACGGCAGGCTGGACGACCTACACCTACAGCCCTGCAGCGGGTGCTGATGTCAGTGCAGGTATCACCTTCCAGATCGCCGTGGTTTGCGGTGCGGACAATGCCTGCTCCAATGACGTGTTCATAGACAACGTTTCCATCACGATTAACGGTGGAGGTGGCGGGGATGTTGGCGATCCTGCCGCGGCAGTTACCCCGCAGGTTGTGCTTTACGCAACTGATCCCGCCGTCCCCGTGGACCTTGTCTTTGGTGTCGATTACACAGCGCTTGAGCCTTTTGGCTCGGGTTCGGTATTCGATGCATTCTATGCCAATGACACCACCTACAATCCTGTCATGGCCGTCAGCAGCGGTACTGGATATGGCGCAAATATCGCACAGTTGGCGTTCATCGGCTTCGCGCCAGGTTTTGCTGCCGGGTATGACGTCCTCAATTTCAAGATAAAGGGAATCCCGGGCGACTTGATTCGCCTGAAATTCCTCGATGCGGGCGGCTATCTCGACATTAATCTGACTACCGATGCCGACGTGACGCTGCTGGGTGATGGCTGGTATCAGGCTTCAGTGCCGTTGACCCGGTTTACCGGGGTCGATTCCGCGACCGGCCTGTTGTTTGAAAGCAATAACACTTCTGCCAACGCGTTTACCTACTTCCTCACGGATATTGGTTTCAGTAATGCAGCGATCAACAATGGGCCAGCCCCGGATGTTGTCCTGTACGCCACCGATCCCGCGGTGAATGTCGACCTGGTGTTTGGCGTGGATTACACGGCGATTGAGCCCTTTGGTTCCGGCTCGGTGTTCGACAACAATAACACCAGTGATGCGGACTTCAGTCCTGCCTTTGCGGTGACCACCGGCAGTGGTTACGGCGCCCAGGTGGGGCAGCTGGCTTTCGTAGGTTTTGCTCCCGGGTTCGCGACCGGCTACGGGACCCTGGAATTCAAAATCAAGGGTATGAATAACGATCTCGTGCGTGTGAAGTTCCTGGACGGTGGCGCGTATCTTGATGTGACGCTCACCAGTTCTGCATTCTCGACCTCACTGGGCAATGGCTGGTACCAGGTCTCGATCCCGATTACGAGTTTCACCGGGGTGGATACCGCGATCGGTCTGTTGTTCGAGACTGACAACACGGCGGCGAATGCATTCACCTTCCTGATGACCGACATTGGCTTCAATACGACCAACGGTGGGGGCGGTGTAGGCACCGGAATTATTCCGAGCGTTGTTCTTTACGCGACCGATCCTGCGGTCAATGTCGACCTGGTGTTTGGCACCGACTACACGGCCATAGAACCCTTTGGATCCGGCTCGGTGTTCGACAACAATAACACCAGCGACGGGGACTTCAGTCCGTCCTTTTCTGTGACAACCGGAAGCGGCTACGGAGCGCAAGTCGGTCAGCTGGCATTTATTGGCTTCGCCCCCGGGTTTGCAACTGCCTATGGCGCCCTGAATTTCAAGATCAAGGGCATCAATAACGATCTTGTGCGCGTGAAGTTCCTGGACGGCGGTGCGTATCTGGACGTGACGCTGACCAGTTCCGCGTTCTCGACCTTACTGGGCAATGGCTGGTACCAGGTGTCGATACCCCTGGCGAGCTTTACGGGAGTGGATACTGCGACCGGCTTGCTGTTCGAGACCGATAACACGGCGGCGAATGCGTTCACATTCCTGATGACTGACATGGGCTTCAGTGGTAGCGCAGGGGAATTGGCGGTGAACGGTGATTTCGAAGCCGGCGACTTGAGCGGCTGGGTGGTGTATCCGAATGGTGGCAGCATTACCGCGGACAATACCCAGAACAATGGCGGCTCATGGTCGGGTCATGCTGTTGCCGGAGCGGGGCAAAACCCGGTGCTCAAGCAAGAGCGTATTGCCGTGGGTACGGTGGTGGGCGGCGATATCATCGATATTTCGTTTGATATGAAGGGTTCGGCTGCCGACGGCGGCATCGTTTTCCCCGAGTTAATCTCCGAGGGTGCCGGTGGCGCCACAGTTAGCCAGATTCTCGAGACAATTGTTACGCCTACCGCTGGATGGACGACCTACTCGTACAGTCCTGCGGCCGCTGCCGATGTTAGCGGAGGCATTACATTTCAGCTCGCGGTGGTCTGCGGTGGGGCTCCTACCTGTTCCAACAACGTCTACATAGACAATGTGTCCATTACGATCAGGTAGCGGGGGCGGGTGACAGTGATGCAAATATTTAACGTTCCTCAAGAAACCAAATTCAATAAAAGAGTAGTCGCTATGGCACGAATAAGCTTCTTCGCGGGCCTAAAAAAGCTCGGCAGCCTTATGGCAGTCTCACTCCTTCTCGGTGTCGCGTTCGCTGCACCGGCCCAGGCGGCAGACAAGGTGACGACAGTCAAGGATGAAAACGGCTGGAAATTGCAGGTTAACGGCAGCGATTACTACTTGAAGGGAGTGGTGTGGGGATACAGTCCAAGAAACCAGAACTACTCCTATAACCTGTGGGGTGAATCTGATGATTTTATCCGCAAGGTCATCGACTACGATTTCGGGCTGATGAAGGCGGCGGGCGTCAATGCTATTCGCAGCTTTGGCTTCATTCCACCCGAGTGGATCACCTATATCTACCAGGAATACGGGATCATGACCGTTATCAACCCTCTCATGGGACGATACGGATATAACGTCGGTGGCAAGTGGATTCCGGTGACCGATTACTCGGATGAGCTTACCCGGGCGACCCTGAAGGCCGACATGCTGGAGATCGTGGACAAATACAAGAACACGCCAGGCGTGTTGATGTTCGCCTTTGGCAATGAAAGCAACTACGGCCTGGAATGGTCCAGTTTTGAAATTGAGAATCTCCCGGAAGGAGAGCAAAACACGGCGAAAGCCAGGTATTTGTACAGCTTGTTCAATGAAGTGATGCGCTCCGGCAAGGCCATTGATCCGAATCATCCGTTCACCATTGTCAATGGCGACTTGCAGTACATTGACCTGATAGCCGAGCTATGTCCCGACCTGGACCTGATGGGCGTCAATGCTTACAGGGGAAAGAGCTTTGTCAATCCGGAGTCAAATCTCTGGAAGGACGTCGAAGAAAAGCTGGATCTGCCGGTTGTATTTTTCGAGTTTGGAAGTGATGCATTTAATGCAAAAGAATTCCATGAAGACCAGCTTGCCCAAGCCGAGATCCTCAAGTCCCAATGGCAGGAAATGTATAACAAGGCCTATGGCAATGGGGAAGAAGGGAATTCCATTGGCGGCTTTGTTTTCGAGTGGCGCGACGAATGGTGGAAGTACAAACAAGTTGAAGATCTGGATATACACGACACCCATGCGTCCTGGTCCAATGGAGCTTACAAATTCGATTGGGTAGCCGGCAAAAACAACATGAATGAAGAGTGGTTTGGCATTACCGCGCTCGGCACCCCCAATTCAGACGGTGTGTACACTGCCAGGCCCAGGATGGCATACGACGTGCTTTCAGATATCTGGCACATGGACCCTTACGCTTACAAGAAGGCGGCGCTAAACCAGGGGTTCGATAATATCAATATGGACTACCTTGCCTTGAAGGGCGAGGTCCGTATGCTCAAGGGCGAGAGCGAGGAAAAGCGCAAGACGATTAGCTTCACCGGCGGAAGCCTGAGAGGAGAACTATTGCTCAAGGGCATGGAGAAGGACATTACCGAAAAGGGCGAGAATGGCGTGGATTTCTCGGACGGCCAGATGGTCTTCCTGGATTTCGGATTCCAGCCCACTGACAAGATCGAAGGCCAGTTGTCACTGAATGTTCTCGGAAATGTCGCTGATACGGAACCCATGGAAATCCAGTACGGGCGAAGAGGATTGCCAATTGAGGTGGTCACCATCGACGATTCCGGCGACGTTGGCATTATTACGACCGAGACATTCACGGATCGCGAAAGAGTCGAGATCTATGATTTTGACGCGACCTACCAGGGAGAGAGCCTGGACTTCACCGCCTTCTACCATACGCCCCGCTATCATTGGGGTTACGAAGGAGACTTTTACGGGCTGATAAGAGAGGCTACAGATCTGGAAGGGATGGATATCTGGAACTCCAAGGCGCCGGAAGGCGTCGAGTTTTCGGGTAAAGGGAGTCTGGAAGGTCTCAAGGTGCTGTTTGGACCTGAAGTCTACTGGGGCGCTAACCCGAAGGCGGTACTAAAGTATAGTTCCAAGATTGGCAATTTTGACTGGACGTTTATCCATTCAGAAGATGTGGCCCGACAAGGCGAATCATCGTCGGCCACGGCCGCCACGGAAAGGCAATCCCGCCAAACCACGTTGTATGTCAAAACCGATATCACGGAAGATGTCACCCTGGAGCTTGGCGGCATTATGTCTGCCACCGAAAAGGTCGACGAAGAATATGATCGGATTTCCGGAGACGACATCATTCTCGACCAGATTGAAACCAAGGATACCCTGGGATTCAAGGCCAAGCTGAGCTTCGATCTACTGGGCACCAAGTCTTACCTGGCGTTCAATCATGCTGGCCTGGTAGCCGATGGCGGCAATGCTCTCAAGGAATTCGGCACCCGCCTGCCATACTCGGCGCTGGGCAACAAGCAAGAGTATGAAGCAGGAATAATGATGAATTTTGGCGACTACATGATCTTCCCGCGGGTGCTGTATCGGGACAACCTGGTGGATGCCAATCCCTTGCTTCCGCCGTCCATCACGCCCCCAGGAGATCTCTTTCCGGGTTTGAGCCCCCGAAACCGCGATGATGATCCGTTCGCAGTTCTGGATAACAGGGAGGCGAGAGCAGGCGAGATCTTCTTGACCTATGATCCCACGGGTGCGACGCCATTCTACGACTGGGATAATGACATGCGTGAAGACGCCGGCTTTGCCTTTAACGTGGGTGCCAATTACACCAAGTACTCCACGTTCACCGACGCCTATTTGTTCTTTTACGCTGAAGAGGGTATTAACGCATCATTCGGGCAGGGGCTTCCCGCGGAGGAGGTATGGACACTCTCCAGCAGAATGGTATTTAACCCCAACCAGCGCGCGAAATATATTGTCAATCTGGTAAGCGGTTTTGATCAGTCCACTGGAGACCCCACGGGTGGTACCAGGAAGTTCTATGAACTTGAAGGCAAGGTCATTCTGAACAAGCGGCATATTATTTCCGGCTATTTCAAGAAGGATGCCTGGGGACCCTATGATTTCCACCGGCAATTCAATATTACCTATCCGGAACAATTCAAACTGGATTACGCGGTACTGCTGGACGATCTCTTCGATGAACGACGATCGACAAAAGTGGGTGTCAGGGTGCTATACAGGACGGTCGATGAGAATTCGCCAGGCGATGAATATCTGGATGGCCAGAACGACTGGATGTTCCAGACCGTTTTCTATTTCACTTATATGTTCTAGTGGCTGCGTATGCAGAGTCGAGGATTTGATATTATGAGAAGCCTGAATCAAAAAGAGGTCTATTCAGTTGCCTCAAAAGGGTTGACCCTGGCAATGCTTGGCCTTGCTCTTCTGGCTGCCGGCGGGTGTGGGGAACGCAGCGACAGCGACGGTGTCATTATCACTACCATTGTGCTGCCTACGGATACGCTGTTGAACCTGAATTGTATCGATGTGGGCATCGCTGCGGAAACCTGTGTGTTGGACGATCCGGAAAATCCGTTCAGGACGGTGCCAACCAATGAATACGATGTAAATTTCCCTGATGCGGAAACCAAGTTTGACCTGGCCAATAACATCCCCGTTGGACCGACCGGTGCAAAAGCGAGGTTTTATCTCTGGGCGACGGCGCTGGCGAGACGACCTTCAGGTGAAAACCAGTGGTACACAGCGCGCGCGCTGCACGAGCTGTTCGACGCGAACAGTGACCCGATCGTGCACGATCAGGCTCTGAAAGCGTACCGCTCCGTTCTGGACAACTTTTTCGGATCAGTAACGTTTTTTGAGTGCTGTGGAGGGGTGTCCTTTTCAGCAACGCTAAACGAGCTGGTTGCCGATGACTTGTACAGGACGGAGGCTACCGGTTATGTGAGGCTCGTACCAGGCGATCCCCTTTTGGTCCTGTCTCTTTTGTCGGAGTGGGGTTACACCTATAGACCGGCTACGCCTCCTGACTACAATGATGGATTGGTATTTGTAAGCGGCGGTTGAGAGATTGGGATAGGGGCTTGTGAATATCCGCGTTGCCTAGCTGGAATCCTGATGTGCGTAGCTGCACCTGTACAGGTCCTGTTGTTAGCCAGCATCTTGTCGCTGCCCGTGTTCGCATGGGCAGAGGCTATCCCGGTGGAATTGCGACAGAGCGAACATGGTTGGCAGCTACTTCGCGGGGATGTTCCGTATTTCATCCGCGGTGCCGGCGGAGACGCGTCCCTGGAGGCGCTGGTGGCCGCGGGCGCCAACTCGGTGCGCACATGGGACGCAGATAACATTGGAGCACGTCTCGACGAGGCGCATGCCCTTGGGTTGTCGGTAACGGTTGGTATCTGGCTGGGCCACGAGCGCCACGGTTTCGACTACAGCGACAGGAACCAGGTCGCCGAGCAACTGGAACGCGCCCGCCAGGCCGTACTTCGCTACAAGGATCACCCTGCCGTCCTCCTATGGGGCATAGGCAACGAGATGGAGGGCTTCGGGTCAGGCGACAATCCGGAAATCTGGGCGGCTGTCAACGAGATTGCCGCCATGGTGAAGCGTATCGATCCTGCCCATCCAACCATGACCGTTACCGCCGAGATTGCTGGCGGGCGTATTGCCGGCGTGCACAAACACTCTCCCGCTGTCGACATTCACGGCATTAACTCTTATGGAGGCGCGCCATCACTGCTCGAACGCTACCGTGCCGCCGGCGCGACCAAGCCCTACGTGCTTACCGAGTTCGGACCAGCCGGGGAATGGGAAGCACCCAAGACCGCCTGGGGAGCGCCGATTGAGCCGACCAGCAGCGAAAAGGCTATGCGCTATCGAATTGCCTATGAGCAAGCGGTCACCAACGCCCGGGGCGTCGCACTGGGCTCCTATGCGTTTACCTGGGGTTCCAAAATGGAGGCCACGGCGACTTGGTACGGAATGTTCCTTGACGATGGTGCACGATTAGCCGCGGTTGATACCATGACCGGGCTTTGGAACGGCCGTCCGCCAGGCAATCTCGCCCCCGCGGTCGAGCCTATATTGCTTGGGAGTCCAGCCCAACTGAATCCCGGCGAAAGACTGGAGGTACGTGTCGCGGTGGCCGATCCTGAAGGAGGGCCAGTCAGTGTGCGGTGGGTGCTGCGTCCGGAATCGCGCGAGTACGCAACTGGTGGCGATTTTCGGCCGGGGCTACCGGACATCGAGGGCGCTGTCATTGAAAGTCGCCTTGATGGTGCCCTTGTAGGTTTGCCAATGGAGCCTGGGCCGTATCGGCTATTTCTTTACGCCAGCGATGCGGCGGGCAACGCAGCGACAGCCAATGTCCCGCTGCTCGTCAAGGGAGAGGTGCGTACGCGATTGCCAGTGGTCTTGTACGAAGACGGTCTTATCGGCATGCCCTGGGCTCCCTCTGGCTGGATGGGGTCCTACGAGTCCCTGACGCTGGACGGTGACCATGCCGACAACCCTCACGCGGGCAAGGCCTGCATCAAGTTGCGCTACGTGGGCGAGTT
>Ga0316195_10001335_pt1 | contig 10954 bp, 10 predicted proteins | sample Phised1_MG_FD_204937 | JGI IMG/M metagenome (GOLD analysis project Ga0316195, IMG submission 204937) | Coastal sediment microbial communities from Maine, United States - Phippsburg sediment 1 | ecosystem: Environmental > Aquatic > Marine > Coastal > Sediment | place: USA: Maine | collected... | reverse complement strand
GCGCTGAGGTTATCGCTGGCCGCAGCCGGGGCGGTCGTCCAGTAGGCATACATGTGCATGCGGCCGGTGCGCACGTCGCACATGGCGCGTTTTGCTTGTCCCTGCTCCACCCATTGCTTGATGTTCACGCGTGCCGGCAGCTGAACGGGCGTCAGGAACTGCGCTTCGAGTCGGGCATCGGGCGGCGGGACGTCGATGGGACGTTCGGCCAGGCTGCGGGCAAGCGTCCACATGCCGTGAGCGATCGCGCCACGCAAGCCGAAGAAGCGCGCCGCGCGTTCGTTCAGGTGGATTGGATTGTAGTCACTCGAGACGCGTGCGTAGCGCCAGGCGCGGCTCAGGTCCACCGCCAGTTCCGTGAGCACCTGGCTGTCCTTCGGGGCTTTCGGCGGCCGTGGCGGCCGGCCGCCCTTCCGTTGCACCGAGTCGGGCCAGCGCGACATGAACACGCATGTCTCCCGCCACACGATTTGTCCGGCCCGCAGAATGTCCGTCACCATGTCGCAGGTCAGGCCGGCATCGGTTTTGCAGTAATTGCGGGCCGCGACCACGATGTTCACGGTCATGCCCGCTTCCAGCGCCCGGGGCTGCGCGATCGTGTTGGACACGTGAATCAGCCCCATCGGGCGCAACGGAAACGACGAGTGCCCCATGATCCGCAGGTGCAGCGGCATCGCGAGCACGTGGGGGTACGTGATCGGCACGTAACCGTTGCGCACGTCGGAAGCGTCGAAGGCGCAGACCGATGCGTACTTCGCCACGGCCTGCGGATCGATCAGCACCTGGTCGAGCCGCACCTCGAATTCGGGCGGCTCCTGCAGCGAAAGCAGGTCCGGACGGCGTGTCAGCAATACGCGCGGATAACTCGCCAGTACAGATGGCTGCCTCGACAGCTTGAGGTGAATGGCCGGCGTCGTCACCTCAGGGCTGGACCTGGTTGATGACCACGTCCAGGTTCTCGCTGCCGCCTTTCTTCTGCACCGCGCGGCCAATGAGGTCGCCACTGACCGTGACCGCCGTGCCGCCGTAGGCGATACGAGCGACGATCTCGACGTCGTTGACCGAGGACAGGTCGCGTCCCGCGATCATCGTGTTGGAGTCGCTCAGGACCACGACCGCCGGCAGGTCGTCCGTCGTGATGCGCGTCGCTGCGATCGGCGGGCCCGGGATGCCGGGCTCGCGGGCGGCGACGAACAGCGTGGCACCCGGCTTCACTTTGTCGGCGAGCGACGGGTCGACCCTCACGCTGATGCGAATCGTGCGCCCCGTGGGGGCCACGTCGCCTCCCATGCCGCCGCTCATGGGCCCCGCGCCCATGCCACCGGCTGCGGCCGCCATGGCCGGACCGGCAGTGCCGGCGCCGGCTGGAACGTCGACGCCGAGTTCCCTGAGCTGGGCCGCGATGACGTCACGAATCTCCGGCGGTGGGTTGCCCTCGAGGAGCTTCGTCCAGTTCTTCTTCGCGGTCTCCGTGTCCCCTGCACGAACGGCGATGACACCCTGGTACCAGAGCGCCTTCTGGTTGCCCGCATCTGCCGCGAGCGCGTCGTCGATGATTGCCTTGGCGCGCGGCTGCACTGCCGGGTCATCCGTCAGGACGAGCGCCTCCGCGAGGTCGAGCTGCAGGTCGATGTCTTGCTGCGGTGCGAGCGCATTGGCCCTCTCGTAGGCCTCGGCGGCCTTCATGGCATTGCCGCCAACCAGGTACGTGCGGCCCAGCATGCGCCAGCCCTCACGATCGTTCGGGTCCTTCGCGAGCCGCGCTTCGAGCGAGGCCGTCACCTCGTTCATCGTTCCGGCCGCGCCCATCTCGCCGTGGCCCGCGGGCACCGCTTCTGCCGCCATCGGGTTGTCCCAGGGGAAGGTATTCAGCTTGGCGTAGAGCCCGATGGCGCCCAGGCCCACGGCGACCGCCAGGGCGAAAGCGAGTGGAGCGGCCTTGGGTGCGGCAGGCTCGCCCTTGATGGCGGCTGGCTGCGATCGCAGCAGCGGATAAATCACGAACCCAATGGCCGCGATCACCATCAGCGCGACGACGACGAGAAATGCAGACGACATCACGATTGTCCAGCCTCCGGGCCGTCCGTATCCGCCTGCGCTGCCTGCTTGCGGATGATGCGGATACCCACGAACGTTCCAAGGAGCAGCAGCAGCACCGGAGCTGCCCAGAGCAGGTAATTGATCGGCGTCATGCGTGGCTTGTAGAGCACGAAATCGCCGTAGCGATCGACCATGAAGGTGCGGATCTCGTCGTCGGTCTTGCCGGCGGCGATCATCTCGCGGACCTCGCGGCGCAGGTCCTGGGCCAGCGTGGCGTTCGAGTCTGCAATGGTCTGGTTCTGGCAAACGAGGCAGCGCAACTCGCGGCCGATCTGCTCGTAACGCGCCTGCAGCGCCGGGTCCTCGAACGCGCGCTCGGTGTCGATGGCAAGCGCCGGGATCGCGAACGCGACCAGCAGCGCCATCAGCGTGGCGCGTGCGGCACGCGAAAAATGCGGCAGCGTCATGTCGTTCAACCCCCGGCCGGCGCGACGCCGGCGTTAGCCGCCTGGATGCGCGGCAGGAATTCCTTGCTCCAGACTTCCATGGTCATCGGGGCAATGTGCTTGAACAGCACCTTGCCGTCCGGACCGATCAGGAAGGTTTCAGGGGCGCCGTATACGCCCCAGTCGATTGCCACCCGACCTTCCGGATCGGAGGCGACCACTGCGTACGGATTACCCAGCCTGCGCAGCCATTCCTGCGCCGCGGCGCTGTCGTCCTTCCAGTCCAGCCCTATCAGGGGCACCGCGCCGGTCTGCGCGATCGCCATCAATGTCTGGTGTTCCTGGCGACAACCGCTGCACCAGGTGCCCCACACGTTGAGCACCCAGGTCTTGCCGGCCAGTTCCTTCGAGGCGACCGGATAGTTCGGGTCCTGCAGGCTCGGCAGCGTGAACTCCGGCGCCTGCTTGCCGATCAGCGGCGACGGCACGTAGGACGGGTCTCGCTGCAGGCCTACGAACAGGAACACACCGAGCAGCACTGCCAGTGCGAGTGGTACGCCGAACTTGAGCATGTCGAATGTCCCGGAGAGTCAGGTGGCTTTCGCCGTGTGGCCCAGGCCGACTTTCTCGTCGGCCTCGGACTTGCGCGTGCGATAGCGGCGATCGGTGATCGCAATGAAGCCGCCGATGGCCATCACCAGTGCCCCGAACCAGATGAAGCGGACCATCGGCTTGTATTGCACGCGCACGCTCCAGGAGTTGGCGCCCAGGTCGTCACCCATGGCGACGAACAGGTCGCGGTTCCAGTTCACTGCGATGCCTGCTTCAGTCATCGGCATGGTGCGCACGCGGTAGACGCGCTTCTGCGGGTTGAGCTTGGCGATGAGCTTGTCGCCTTCGGTGATCGTGAAGTGCGCCTGCGTCGCGTCGTAATTGGGGCCGGCCACCTGCTCGAGGCCTTCGAAGGTGAACTTGTAGCCCTGCATTTCGACGGACTGCCCCGGCGTGAGTGCGATGTCCTTCTCGACGCGATAGCTTTGCACCACGGTGACGCCGATGCAGAACATCGCGACGCCGATGTGCGCGACGGTCATGCCGAGCACGCCCCGCGACAGCGATTGCCGCTTGCGCAGGCGCTGGAACGGTTCGTACAGCGAGGACAGGATCACCCAGAACGCCGCCGTGAGGCCAACCGACGCCATGAAGTTGAAGCCGCCATAGGCGAGGATCGGGATGGCCACGCCCGCCACGGTCGCGACGGCGAGCATGGTGGCCAGCGCCTTCTTCTTCTCTTCGAGCCTGGCGTGCTTCCAGGCCGCGTGCATGCCGACCGCGAGCAGCGCCATCAGTGGCAGCGTCGGGATCAGGAACACGACGTTGAAATACGGCGGGCCGACCGAGATCTTGCCCAGGTTGAGCGCGTCGAGGAACAGCGGGTACAGCGTGCCGATCAGGATCAGCGCCGCGGTCACGAGCAGCAGCATGTTGTTGAAGAGCAGGAACGACTCGCGCGAGACCACATCGAAGCTGCCCTTGGCGCGCAGCCCGGGACCGCGCCAGGCGTAGAGCGCCAGCGAGCCGCCGACGCAGAGGCCGAGGAAAGCGAGGATGAAGATGCCGCGGCTCGGGTCGCTCGCAAACGCGTGCACCGATACCAGCACGCCCGAGCGCACCAGGAACGTGCCGAGCAGGCTCAGCGAGAACGCGATGATGGCGAGCAGCAGCGTCCAGCTCTTGAAGAGTCCACGCTTCTCGGTGACGGCCAGCGAATGGATCAGCGCCGTGCCGACGAGCCAGGGCATGAACGAGGCGTTCTCGACCGGGTCCCAGAACCACCAGCCGCCCCAGCCGAGTTCGTAGTACGCCCACCAGCTGCCGAGCGCGATGCCGCAGGTGAGCAGCATCCAGGCGACGGTGGTCCACGGGCGCGTCCAGCGCGCCCACCTCTCGTCGAGCTTGCCCTCGAGCAACGCGGCGACAGCGAATGCGAATGCCACCGAGAAACCGACGTAACCGAGGTACAGCATCGGCGGATGCACGGCCAGGGCAAAATCCTGCAGCAGCGGGTTCAGGTCATGACCGTCCTGCGCGGCTGGCACCAGTCGCTCGAACGGGTTGGAGGTGAACAGGATGAAGCCCTGGAAGCCGATGCTGACGAAGCCGAGCACGCCGAGCACGCGCGCGGCGAACGTCTCCGGCAGGTTCTTGCTGAAAAAAGCAACGGCGATCGACCACGACGACAGCGCAAGTGCCCAGAGCAGCAGCGAGCCTTCGTGCGCGCCCCAGACTGCCGAGAAGCGGTAGAAGATCGGCAGCGCCGAATTGGAGTTGTTCGCGACGTACAGCACCGAGAAGTCGTTCTTGTAGAACGACCAGGCCAGCACGGCGAACGACATCGCAACGAAGACCCACTGCCCGGCGACGGCAGGCCGTGCTGCGGCCATCCAGCGCCGGTTCCCCAGGGCGGGCCCGGCGAGGCCGAAGAAGGCCTGCGCGCAGGACAGCAGCAGCGCCAGGATCAGCGCAAACAAACCAAGTTCGACGACCATGCGGTAAATGCTCCGGTGCGGGGCTGGCTGGACTTGAGTCCGTGACGATCAGGTGCTGCCGGGGGTCGGCGGCGGCGGCGCGGCTGCGTTCGACGCATCCATGTGCGGCTTAAGGCTATCCTTGACCTCAGGCGGCATGTAGTTCTCGTCGTGCTTGGCCAGCACTTCTTCGGCGACGAAGCGGCTGCCGTCCATCTTGCCCCGCGCGATGACGCCCTGGCCCTCGCGGAACAGGTCGGGCAGTACGCCCGTGTAACTCACCGGTACCGTCTGCTGGTAGTCGGTAAGGATGAAGGTGACTTCCAGGCTGCCCGGCTCGCGCTTGAGGCTGCCGTTCTCCACCAGGCCGCCGACCCGGATGGAGCGGGACGCCGGGGCTTCGCCGGCGTGCACCTGCGTGGGGCTGTAGTAATAGAGCAGGTTCTGGTTGAAGGCCTTCAGTGCAAAGGCGGTGGCGATGCCGACGCCGGCCACAATGGCGACGACTGTGACCATGCGCTTCTGTCGCGGTGTCATGACGATCTCTCCAGGGCAAGTTCGTTGCGCCGCTTGGCGGCGGTCTGGGCTTCAGCTTCCGAGCGGCGCGCCGCCCACCAGTTCCAGATCAGGATCAGGGCCGTCAGGCCATAGGAGGTCCACACGTAGCCCGCGTAACCTCCCATCTCAAAAAACTTCTGTAAGTCCATGATTAAGCTGCTTCTTTGAGCCAATTTGCGTTGCGTTCCCGGCGCAGGATCTCGCCCCGCAGGCGGCGGGACACGGCCCAGCCGAAATACAGCTGGAAGCCGGCGATCATGATGAACAACGGGATCAGCATAGCCATGTCGATCGACGGTTTGTCGAACTTGGTCACGCTTGCCGGCTGGTGCAGCGTGGACCACCAGTTAACGGAGTAATGAATGATCGGCACGTTGATCACGCCGACCAGCGCCAGCACGGCGCTCGCCCGGTCGGCTCGCTGGGGGTCGTCGAACGAGGCCCGCAGCGCCATGTAGCCAAGGTACAGGAACAACAGCAGCAATTCCGAGGTGAGCCGGGCATCCCAGACCCACCACGTGCCCCACATCGGCTTGCCCCAGATCGAGCCGGTCGCCAGCGCCAGGAACGTGAACGAGGCGCCGATCGGAGCGCAGGCTGCCGCGGCTGCATGGGCCAGCTTGATGCGCCAGATCAGGCCGACGCCGGCCGCCACCGCCATCACGACGTACGTGAACATGGACATCCAGGCGCTCGGCGCGTGGACGTAGAGGATGCGAAAGCCGTCGCCCTGCTGGTAATCAGGCGGCGCCTTGACCAGTCCCCACCAGGTGGCAAGGAGAATCAATGCCAGCGACGCCCAGCCGAACCACGGGGCGATCGTCCCCAGGATGCGGTAGGCATGCGGCGGCGATGCGAGCTTATGGAACCAGGTCCACGACATGTTGTTCCTCTTGACCGGTCAGCGTGCGTTGCGTTCAGTGGATTGCGTCAAATACTTGTCAATTCTCGACGCTGATACGGATCGCCGCAGACATTGCCAGCGGTCCGAGACTCAACGCCATGAAGAAGATCGCCGCGAGCAGCTGCAGCGGACCGGCCGGGGAATCCCCGTCCATCTGCATGGACACCGCGCGGGAACCAAAGATCAACAGCGGCATGGCGAGCGGCAGCACCAGCAGCGACAGGAGCACGCTGCCCCTGCGCACGCCCACGGTGAGCGCCGCGCCGATGCCGCCCAGGATGCTGAGCGTCCCGGTGCCGAGCAGCAGCGAAAACATCAATACGCCCCAGACGCTGGTCGGCAGGCCGAGGCCCGTGCCGACGATCGGCGACATGATCACCAGCGGCAAGCCCGTCAGCATCCAGTGAGCTGCCACTTTGGCCAGCAGAAGATACCCGAGGGGCTGGCCGGAGAGCACCCATTGCTCCGTCGTGCCGTCCTCGACGTCGGCCCGGAACAGCGATTCGAGTGCGAGCAGCGAGGCCAGCAGCGCCGCCACCCAGACCACGCCACCACCGATCTGACGCAGTGCCGACAGGTCCGGCGTCGTAGCCAGGGGAAACATGGTCGTGACGACCACGTAGAAGATGAGTGGCTGCGCCACCTCGTCCCAGCGCCGCCATGCCAGCGTCATGTCGCGCTGGAAGACGAGCCTGGCGGCAGCAAGCGTCGGGGTGCGCACGGCGGTCATGGCTCGAGTTCCAGGCGCCGCAGGCACGGCGCGTCGTCGAGCAGCCGCTGGTGGGCCGCAGCAATGGCCAGGCCACCCTGCTCCACGTGGTCGACGATCAGTTCTTCGACCAGCCGGATGCCGGCGGTGTCGAGGTTCGTCACGGGTTCGTCGAGAATCCACAGCGCGGCGTCCGCAAGCAGCAGGCGCGCCAGCGCCAGGCGACGCTTCTGGCCGGCCGACAGCGAGCGGGCCGGCAGGTCGCCGCGGGACAGGATGCCGACGCGGTCCAGGGTTGCATCGATGGTCTGCGCCGTCAGCGACGTGCGCAGGCCGGCGAGGAACTTGAGGTTCTCGCGGGCTGTCAGGTCGCCTTTCAGTGAATTGAGGTGGCCGAGGTGGCCAAGTTCGAAATTGAATTCGTCGCGGCGTCCACGGATCGATTGGCCACGCCACGACAGCTCGCCGGTTTCAGCGGGCAGCAGGCCGCAGATCACGCGCAGCAGCGTCGTCTTGCCGACGCCGTTGGGACCCGTGACCTTGAGGAACTCGCCGGGGCGGACTGAGAAAGACACGTCACGCAGGATGTGCCGGTCCCCTCGCCATGCGTTGATTTCGCGGGCCTCGAATACGGCCCCGTCGAATGTCATCAAGCCTCCGCGCGAATTGCCTGCTTTTGCGCCCCGATTGGATGGTACAGGGTCGCGATTCGGCGCGAAGTCTAGCAAAACAGACTCATTCCAAGGTTGGGGATTGCCGCAGTCAGTCTGCGGGTTCTAGCCGGACCAGATCCGTCCCCTCCTCGACCCGCTGACCCGTCTGTACCTTGACTTCGACGACGTTTGCAGGCCATGGGGCCGTGAGCGAGTGCTCCATCTTCATGGCCTCGAGCACGAGCAGTACCGCGCCCTTCTCCACCCTCTGGCCGACCTGCACGCGCACGTCAAGGACGTGTCCAGGCATCGGCGCCCGGAAATGACCTTCGTGCTCCGCCGAAACCCGATGCTCTGCGCCGGTGTCCTCGACGAAATCGAAGCGCAGGCAGTGCCGGCGCACGCTCAATCTGCCATGGTTCGTTTCGACGCGTGCGCGTACCGGGTGACCGTCGATGTAGCCCTCGAGCAGGTCGGACCCGGAGCGTCGCAGCGTCACCCTGTGCAGCGCGCCATCGAGGACGACTGCCACGCCGTCCGGCTCGCGCTCGAATGAAAGCCAGTGCTGCAGCGGCCTGGTCTCCGCAATCGACGCGGGGGCGCCTTCGGTGTCGAGCCGCAAGGCGACGCGGACGCTCGGCGGTCCGTTCAGCCGAAAGCCCGTGGCCGCTTCCCACGGACTCGCGGCGTGATGGGCAGCCCCCAGCTCGTCACCGGGCATGGACTGCAGCCGGGCGGCGGCAGCAATCAGCCAGGCGGACTGAATCTCGTGCGCTGCCACGCCGGGCACCAGCGTGGGATCGGTTTCGAGCAGTCGGGTGCTGACGTCACCCGCAAGCACGGCCGGCGCACACAGAATCTGCCAGAGGAAGCGTGCGTTGGTGCGCACACCCTCGACTTCGGTGGCTTCGAGCGCGTGCCGCAGTTTTTCGATCGCCGCGGTGCGATCCGGTGCCCAGACGATCAGCTTTGCGATCATCGGGTCGTAGTGGACCGTGACTTCGTCGCCCTCCTCCACGCCTGCGTCGATGCGCACGTCGGCCGTTGCAGCCGGGAAACGCAGGTGCGAGAGACGGCCCGTGGACGGCAGGAAGCCGCGCTCCGGATCTTCTGCGTACAGGCGCGCTTCGAGCGCGTGACCGTGGCGCGGGATCGCACCCTGTTCCAGCGGCAACGGTTCGCCGGAGGCGACGCGCAACTGCCATTCGACGAGGTCGAGCCCGGTGATCATCTCGGTGACCGGATGCTCGACCTGCAGCCTGGTATTCATCTCGAGGAAATAGAACTCGGCGCCGTCGAACAGGAATTCGACCGTGCCGGCGCCGCGATAACCCACTGCCTTTGCTGCCGCCACCGCCGCTGCGCCCATCGCCGCGCGAATCGTGTCGTTCAGGCCGGGGGCCGGCGCTTCCTCGATGACTTTCTGGTGACGCCGCTGCAGCGAGCAGTCACGCTCGTACAGGTGCACGGCGTTGCCGTGCGCGTCGGCGAACACCTGGATCTCGACGTGCCGCCCCGTTTCGACGAAGCGTTCGAGCAGCACGCGGTCGTCGCCAAACGACTTCGCGGCTTCTCGACGCGCACCGGCAAGGGCCTCGGCAAATTCGGCTGCGGCGCGCACGATGCGCATGCCTTTGCCGCCGCCGCCCGCCGTTGGCTTGATCAGGAGCGGAAACTGCAGCGTCCTGGTCACGGCCACGAGCTTTGCGTCGGACTGATCGTCATCGTCGTAGCCCGGCAGCACGGGCACTCCGGCGGCGGCCATCAGTCGACGTGCCTCGCTCTTCGAGCCCATGCGATCGATCGATGCCGCCGGCGGGCCGATGAAGACGACGCCTGCCGCCTCGCAGGCGCGGGCGAAGCCGGCGTTCTCGGAAAGAAAGCCGTATCCGGGATGAATCGACTCGCAGCCGTGTTGCTGCGCCACCGCGAGCAGTTTCGCCCCATCGAGATAGCTGGCGCGGGCCGCCGCGGGACCGATGCAGACGGCTTCGTCCGCCATGCGGACGTGCAGCGCGCCGCGGTCGGCTTCCGAATAGACGGCGACGGTGCGCAAGCCAAGTCGACGTGCGGTGCGAATGACTCGGCAGGCGATCTCGCCGCGGTTGGCAATCAGGACGCTCTTGAGCATGGCGGGCCTCACATCCTGAAAATGCCGAAGGGGGTCTCGCCCTCGTCCGGCCGGCAGGTGGCGGCCGCGAGCGCGAGTGCCAGCACGTTGCGCGTGTCGGCCGGGTCGATCACGCCGTCGTCCCAGAGCCGGGCGCTGGCATACGTCGGGTGACCCTGGGTTTCGTACTGGCCGCGGATGTCGTCGCGGAACTTCTGCTCGTCGTCCTGCGGCCACTCCTCGCCACGGCGCTGCAGGCCTTCGCGTTTGACGATCGCGAGCACCGTTGCGGCCTGCTCGCCCCCCATCACCGAGATGCGCGAGTTGGGCCAGGTCCAGAGGAAACGGCCGCCGTATGCGCGGCCGCACATCGCATAGTTGCCTGCTCCGAAGGAGCCGCCGATGATCACGGTGAACTTGGGCACCGACGCACAGGCGACGGCCGTCACCATCTTGGCGCCGTCGCGAGCGATGCCGCCGGCTTCGTACTTGCGGCCGACCATGAAGCCAGTGATGTTCTGCAGGAATACCAGCGGCACGCGCCGGCGATTGCACAGTTCGACAAAGTGCGCGCCCTTGAGCGCGGCTTCCGAGAACAGCACGCCATTGTTGGCGACGATGCCCACCAGGTATCCCGCGATGCGCGCGAAGCCGCAGACGAGCGTCGTGCCGTAGAGTTCCTTGAACTCGTCGAATTCGGAGGCGTCGACGAGGCGCGCGATCACTTCGCGCACGTCGTAGGGGTGGCGCGTGTCGCGCGGGACCACGCCGTACAGTTCGTCGGCGGCATACTTCGGTGCGCGAGCCGGCGCGGGTGGCGGCTTTGAGCCATTGCGGTTCAGGTTGCCGACCAGTCGCCGCGCCATCCACAGCGCATGCGCATCGTTGTCGGCGAGGTAATCGACCACGCCGGACTGCCGTGCGTGGACGTCGCCGCCGCCAAGCGTTTCCGCGTCGACGCGTTCGCCCGTTGCGGCCTGCACCAGCGGCGGACCGCCCAGGAAGA
>Ga0316195_10001334_pt1 | contig 10954 bp, 8 predicted proteins | sample Phised1_MG_FD_204937 | JGI IMG/M metagenome (GOLD analysis project Ga0316195, IMG submission 204937) | Coastal sediment microbial communities from Maine, United States - Phippsburg sediment 1 | ecosystem: Environmental > Aquatic > Marine > Coastal > Sediment | place: USA: Maine | collected... | reverse complement strand
TCAGCGATCGAGTCCCGGCTGGACACGTGGGGAACGCTAGCCCTCCCTGCGGCCCTCGACACCACGGACGGGCCAATGAGTGACTCCCGTCACGCGTGCGAGTAGCGTTAAGTCAAAGACCAGGGCTATGCCGCACCTCATGCCGAAAATTGACGCCGCCAATGCCGGATTCATCACGCTGGGCGGTGACCTGCGCGTGCCACGACTTGGCTTCGGCGCCATGCGCATCACCGGCGACGGCATCTGGGGCGATCCTCCGGATCGTGCGGCGGCACTTCGCCTGCTGCAGGCCGCGGTCCGGCTCGGTGTGCGTTTCATCGATACCGCCGATTCCTACGGCCCTGAAGTCAGCGAGCGGCTGATCGCGGAGGCACTCTTTCCTTACCCGGCCGACCTCGTGATCGCGACCAAGGGCGGCATCGTCCGCCCCGACAAGCCGACCTGGGCGCGGGACGGCAGGCCCGGGCATCTGCGTGCGGCGTGCGAGGCGAGCCTGCGACGCCTGCGGCTCGACCGCATCGACCTGTACCAGCTGCACGCGATTGATCCGGCGGTGCCGCTGGAGGACTCCGTCGGGGAACTCGCGCGACTGCAGCAGGAAGGCAAGATTCGCCATGTCGGCGTGTCCAACTTCAACGCCCAGGAACTTGAACGCGCGCGACGCATCGTGCCGATCGTGTCGGTGCAGAACCGGTACAACATCGCGGATCGGGTGTCGGATCCGGTGCTGCACGCGTGCGAACGTGACGGCCTCGCCTTCATTCCCTGGTCGCCGCTGGTGCAGGCGCGCGCCGATTCAGGCAACGACGCCCGCGGGCGATTGCAGAGCGAAGCCGCAGCACGCGGGTGGTCGCTGCCACAGGCAGCCGTCGCCTGGTTGCTCGGGCGATCGCAGGCGATGCTGCCGATTCCCGGTACGTCGCGTACAGATCACCTCGAGCAACTGGTCGCGGCGGCCCCGTTCGTGCTGCGTGACTGACGCCGATTGCCGCGGTCACGTCAGACAGCGGAAAATACGGCCAGGACCCGACCCGCCGGCCGTCCTGCGATTGATTCCGGGTCGAAATGGCGTCTAATCCATGACCCACTTGCCACGGGACCGTGCGGCTGCCCGTATTTCTTCAAGGATTCCAGCTAGATGCCTCCGATCCACAAGTCCCTCACGCGCTTTTCCCCATGGCTGACCATCGTCTCCGTCTACCTGGTGCTCGGCCTGGTTGGTCGGATCTTCTTATGGGTCAAGTTCGGACTCGAGGCCGACGTTGGGGCCGCCCGGCTGCCGTACATCCTGACGGCGGGCTTCATCAACGACCTGGTCGAGAGCCTGTACCTCTTCGCGCCCTTCGCGCTCTACATCCTGCTGGTGCCTGATCGCTGGTTCCGCTCGACCGCCAACCGCGTGCTCCTGTTCGGCGCCACCGCTGCGACGATCGCGGGATTGATCTACCTGACCGCCGCGGAATACTTTTTCTTCGAGGAGTTCGACGCGCGCTTCAACATCGTTGCGTACGACTACCTCGCGTATCCGACCGAAGTGTTCATCGACATCTGGGATGCGTACCCGGTGATGAAGGTGCTGGGTGTCGCGGTGTCGCTGGCGGCGCTCGCGGTCTACCTCCTGCGCCACTCGATCAAGCCCGGGTTCGATCACGTCGTGCGCTTCCGCGAGCGGCTGGTCGCATTCGTGCCGTATGCGATCGTGCTGGCCCTCGCAGTCGCGTTCTACCTGACCAACGCCTTGTCGCTGTCGTCGAATCGCGTTGAAAACGAGCTGGTGCAGAACGGCCACAGCAGCTTCTTCCGCGCAGCGCGCACCAGCGACATCGACTACGAGGCGTACTACGCGAGTGCGGACCCTGCGGAGAACCTGCGCCTGCTGCAAGCGGAACTCGCGGCCGACGGCGCGCCGTTCACGCAGCTGGCGCTCGGCAAGGTGAACCGGCTGCATGCGGCCCGGCCCGACGGCCTCGGCAAGCTCAATGTCGTCGTCGTATCGAGCGAGTCGTTCGGCGCCGAGTTCAGCAAGCTGCACGGTGCGGAAAGGGACTGGACGCCGAACTTCGATTCCTACGCGAAGCAGGGGCTCTGGTTCGCCAATACGTACGCCTCCGGAACGCGCACCGTGCGCGGCCTGGAGGCGATCACCTCCTCGTTCCCGCCGATCCCGACCGTCTCGATCCTGCGCCGGCCGGGCAACCAGGGCATCGGCAGCTGGGGCAAGGTCATGAACGACCTCGGCTACCAGAGCAGCTTCCTCTACGGAGGCTACGGTTACTTTGACGACATGAACCGGTTCTTCTCGGGGAACGGTTTCCAGGTGCTCGACCGCACGGACATTGCAAATGTCCGCTTCGAGAACGTCTGGGGCGTCGCCGACGAAGACCTGTTCGACCGCGCGATCCAGCACTACGGCGAGCAGTACCGGGCGGGCAAGCCGTTCTTCTCCATCATCATGACGACGTCGAACCACAAGCCGTTCACGTTCCGACCGGGCCTGGAGCAGGAAGGCATCAAGCCCGAGGGCGGCGGCCGCCAGTCCGGCGTGCGCTACGCCGATTACGCGCTCGGCTATTTCCTGAGGGAAGCCGCCAAGCAGCCGTGGTTCGACAACACGCTTTTCGTCGTGGTCGCCGATCACGGCGCGCGTGTCTACGGCAAGGCCGAGATTCCGCTCGAGACCTACGAAATTCCGCTGATGATCTACTCGCCGAAGCACGTCGCGCCGCGCCAGGTCGACACGCTGATGACGCAGATCGACATCGCGCCGACCGTGCTCGGCCTGCTTGGAATGCAGTACGAGGCGCCGTTCTTCGGCATCGACGCCCTGCGCGAGCGGCCAGATCACACGCGCATTGCACTGTTCAGTCACAATCATGACGTCGCGATCCTGCGTGACAACCAGCTCGTGGTGCTGGGTCTCGGCAAGACCTACCAGACGTTGACGTACGACCCGGTGGCGAAGATCTTCAGGCCGCGGGCGGATGATCCGGCGCTGCGGGCACTGGGCGTGGCGTATTTCCAGACCGCGGCCGACTTGTTCAAGACGAACCGCTACAACTGATTTAAGCTCCCGATATCAGGGTTGCCCACCCGAACGCCGCGATTGTCGCGGCGTTCGGGTATCTGGGACCCAGGGTCCGAGGGAGTTCGTCGATGTTCGGTGACGTGCCACCGCAGGCCGTTACGTCCGGCCCGGTCGTGGTCGTGGTTGCGACGCGCATCGTCGAGGACCGCAGCCGGCTGTCTGCGTCGACCACCGTCGTCAGCGGCGCAGATCTCCGCAATCGAGGGGCGAACGACCTGCGGTCGGCCCCGACACCGTTACCCTCAGCCTGCAGGACGTCGAACGCATCGAGATCCAGCGCGGTGCTGCGCCCGTCATGTACGGCGCAACCTCGTTCGTGGGCGTGATCCACGTCGTGCACCGCGCACCCGGGTCGGGTGGAGCACGCTACAGTGGTTCGCTGGGATCGGAATCGAGCGTCGCAGGCAGCGCATCGTTCGACCTGCCGGGCCTGGCGGGATTCGAATCCCGCGTCACGCTCGATGCGGATCAGCATGGGCTTTCCGACGACCGGGCCGGCTTCCAGCGCGCGCACGTCGGGTGGCGCAACGAGGGCGAGGTGGCCGATGGCAAGCTGCGGCTGAATCTCGATGCCTCCGCCGTCGAGCAGTCGCCGGTCAGTCCGGTGCCGCGCCAGGGTCGCGTACTCTCGCCGCTCGTGCCGATGGACGCCAATTACAATCCGCGCGGCGCGCACATCGACCCGACGCGCCTGGCGCTGAGCGCGGAGTTCACCCGGCCGCAGTGGTACGGCGCATGGTCGGCGCTGGCCTCCTATGCGCACACCGAAACGAGGACGGAGCGCGGCTTCGTCACCGACCTGGCGCAACCGCGGTTCGAGGCGCAGGGTTTCCGCACACGCACGACACTGGATGATTTGTACCTCGACGCGCATGCGCAGATCACCAGCGCGGAGCAGTTCGAATTCGTCGTTGGCGCGGACTACCTGTTCGGCGATGGGTCGACCCACGGCGGCGACTACGACTACACGGTCGCACCCGACGGTTCAGGCGCGCCGCATGCGGGCGAGGTGCCACTCAACGGCAACGCCGGTATCGACGTCACCCGCCACTTCGGCGGCCTGTATGGCTATGCGGCGTGGCAGGCGACCGAGCGGCTGCGGCTCGACGCCGGGCTGCGCCTGAACCTCGTCGGTGAATCCCGCGACACGCGAGCCGAGGAGTTCGGCGCCGGCGTCGAGCAGGGGTCCGATCAGCGCGGCACGAACCGGCTGAGCGGCAGTGCAGGGGCGGTATTCACCGCGTGGACGCGCGGCACGGACGACGTGAAGCTGTTCGCCGGTTACCGCAACACGTTCAAGCCGGCGGCCGTGGATTTTGGTCTCGATGCCGAGCCTGCGATTCTCGAGCCCGAGACGGGGGAGAGCATCGAAGTCGGCGCACGCGGCGCGTTTGCCGATCGTCGCATCGAATTCGAGCTCGACCTGTTCCAGATGGAGCTCGAAAACCTCGTCCTGCCGGGCAGTTCGAACGGCTTGCCGTCGCTGGAGAACGCAGGCGCCGAGCGGTTCCGAGGCATCGAGACGGAGTTGCGCGCGCACGTCTCCGATGAGCTGATGCTGCGAGCGGCCTGGAGCCTGCACGATGCACGATTCCTCGACTATGTGCGTGATTTCGACGGCGAGCCGACGCAGCTCGAAGGCAATCGCCAGGAAATGACGCCGCGTGACCTCGGCGCGTTCGGCGCGGTGTGGGCGTCGCCGTCCGGCTTCGTTGTGCGTGCGGACCTGCGTTACACCGGCGCGCGCTACCTGAACAAGCGCAACACGGCGCTTGCGCCCGGCTTCACCAGCTGGTCTGCGGGCATCGGCTGGCGTACGCCGCGCTGGGAGGCGCGGCTCGACGGCGAGAATCTTTCCGACCGGCGCGATCCGGTTGCCGAAAGTGAGCTCGCCGATGCGAGTTACTACCGGCTCGAAGGGCGGCGTGTCTGGCTGAGCTTCACGTGGAATGAATGACGTTGTTTCCGCGATGGCTTCTTTCGGTGCCGGCGCTTATCGTGGCCCGGCTTGCGTTCGATCGAACTGACCAATCACCACGGGAGTGAGCGACATGGGCAAGGGCATGGACCGGAAGAAGGAAACCAAGAAGAAGCCGGCGAAGTCGAAGGAAGAGAAGCGCGCGGAGAAGAAAGCCAAGAAGGGCTGAGCGGAGCCTTCGGGGTGGCAGTCAACTGAGCCGGTCACCCCGTCGGCGCACCGGGCGGCATCAACGGCCCGGTTTGCGCTTCGGCCCGGTCGGGCGCCGCGGCGCTGTGGTCGGCGTGCGTGGCAAACCCGTGTGCTGGGTGCGGAACGGGTGCGCCGTCGCCTTTCCAGTCAGCTGCGTGCGTGACTGCGCCGCCGGCTTGGCTGGCGACCGCGCGGGCGGAGCCCCGGCCTTGCCCGGCTTTCGCTGACCTTCGTGCGCGCGGCCCGTGCCGATCGGCTGGTACGTCGGCACCAGCTGGTTCCGACCGTTGCCGATCAGGTCGGAGCGCCCCATCTGCCGCAGCGCTTCGCGCAGCAGCGGCCAGTTGTTCGGGTCGTGATAGCGCAGGAACGCCTTGTGCAGCCGGCGCTGCCGCGTGCCCTTCGGGATGACGACGTCCTCCGAGGTTCGCGTCACCTTGTGCAGCGGATTCTTGCCCGAGTGATACATCGCCGTGGCGGTCGCCATCGGCGACGGCAGGAACGCCTGCACCTGGTCGGCGCGGAAGCCGTTGCGCTTCAGCCAGAGCGCGAGCTCGAGCATGTCTTCATCGCGCGTGCCCGGGTGCGCCGCGATGAAATACGGGATCAGGTACTGCTCCTTGCCCGCCTCCTTCGAGAACTTGTCGAAGAGTTCCTTGAAGCGATCGTAGGTGCCGACGCCCGGCTTCATCATCTTCGAGAGCGGGCCTTCACCGATCGCCTCCGGCGCGATCTTGAGGTAGCCGCCCACGTGGTGCTGCGCCAGCTCCTTCACGTACTCAGGCGATTCGATCGCCAGGTCGTAGCGCACGCCGGACGCGATCAGCACCTTCTTGACGCCCTTCAACTCACGGGCGCGCCGGTAGAGCTTGATCAGCGGCGAGTGGTCGGTGTTCAGGTTCGGGCAGATGCCCGGGTAAACGCACGACGGCTTGCGGCAGGCGGCTTCGATCTCGCGCGACTTGCAGGCGATGCGGTACATGTTGGCCGTCGGCCCGCCGAGGTCCGAAATGACGCCGGTGAAGCCCGGCACGGTGTCGCGGATCGTCTCGATCTCGCGGATCACCGAGTCTTCGGAACGGTTCTGGATGATGCGGCCTTCGTGTTCGGTGATCGAGCAGAAGGTGCAGCCGCCGAAGCAGCCGCGCTGGATCGAGATCGAGAAGCGGATCATCTCGTAGGCGGGAATCTTCGCGTCGCCGTAGAACGGGTGCGGCACGCGCTGGTACGGCAGCTCGTACACCGCGTCCATTTCCTTCGTCGTGAGCGGAATCGGCGGCGGGTTCAGCCACAGGTCCGTGTCGCCGTGGCGTTGTACCAGCGCGCGCGCGTTACCTGGGTTCGCTTCGAGATGCAGGATGCGCGAGGCGTGCGCGTACAGGATGGGATCCTCCGCCACCGCCTCGTACGACGGCATGCGGATGACGCTGTGCTCGCGGTCGATCGCTGGCTGAATCCGGCGATGGAATTTCAGTACGGTCTCGTTCTTGCCGGCGGCGACCTCACCGCTGGCCGTCGACGACGTCGCTGCGCCCTTCATCGGCGCCGGTTCCATCTGATACGGATCGACCGGCGGCGCCAGCGGCCCAGGCGTGTCGATCGTCGTCGAATCGATTTCCGCCCAGCCTTCCGGCCGCGCCTTGCGCACGAATGCGGTGCCGCGCAAGTCGTCGATCGTTTCGATCTTCCTGCCGGCGGCAAGCCGGTGCGCAATCTCGCAGATCTGCCGCTCGGCATTGCCGAACACCAGCAGGTCGGCCTTGGCATCGAGCAGGACCGAGCGACGCACCTTCTCCGACCAGTAGTCGAAGTGCGCGATGCGGCGCAGCGAGGCCTCGATGCCACCGATCACGATCGGCACGTCGTTCGCCGCCTCGCGGCAACGCTGCGAATAGACGATCACGCAGCGGTCGGGTCGCGCGCCGCCCGCGCCGTGCGGGGTGTACGCGTCATCCGTGCGGATGCGGCGATCCGACGTATAGCGGTTCACCATCGAGTCCATGTTGCCGCCGGTGACGCCGAAGAACAGGTTCGGCTTGCCGAGCTTCATGAAGTCGCGGGTCGAGTGCCAGTCGGGCTGCGCGATGATGCCGACGCGGAATCCCTGTGCCTCCAGCAGCCGGCCGACGATGGCCATGCCGAAGCTCGGGTGGTCGACGTAGGCGTCGCCCGTGACCAGGATGACGTCGCACGAATCCCAGCCGAGCGCATCCATCTCCGCCTTCGACATCGGCAGGAACGGCGCAGCGCCGAAGCGCTGTGCCCAGTACTTGCGATAGGAGAAGAGCTCGCGGGCGGAAGACTGCATAGGGGAAGTCTATACGGGTTGAATGGCAGGCCATTCGCTCGGCGCGAGCGCCAGGACCCTCGTCCGGCTCACGGCCGACCGCCCCGGCAAGCCAGGGGAGCCGATCAAGCGAGCGTGTGGTAGACCTTCTGCACGTCCTCGTCCTGCTCGAGCTTGTCGATCAGTTCGAGCACTTCGGTCGCTTCGGCTTCACCGAGCACGGTCGGCGTGGTGCAGATGTATTCGTGTTCGGCCGAGATCGGGACGACGCCGCGCTCCTCGAGCGCCTTCTGCATCGTTCCGAAGTCCTCGAACAGGCAGCGGGCGACCAGTTGCGGTTCGCCCTTTTCGCCGGTGCTCTCGCCGAATTCCTCGAGCCCGTGGTCGATCAGGTAGAGCTCGAGGTCGTCCTGGTCGATGCCTGCGGGATCCAGCCGGAACACGCCCATGCGGCGGAACTGGAAGGCCACGCTGCCCGACGTCGCAAAGTTGCCGCCGTTCTTGTTGAACGCGTTGCGGATCGCAGCGACGGTGCGTGTCGGGTTGTCGGTCGCGCATTCGACCAGCACGGCAACCCCGTGCGGCGCGTAGCCCTCGTAGATGACCTCTTCGAAGTTCGCGGCGTCGCGTCCGGAAGCGCGCTTGATCGCCGACTCAACCTTGTCTTTCGGCATGTTCACGGCGCGCGAGTTCTGGATTGCACGGCGCAGAGCAGGGTTCGCGTTCGGGTCGGAGCCGCCTTTCTTGACGGCGATGGTGATGTCCTTGCCGATGCGGCTGAACTGCTTCGCCATGCGGTTCCAGCGCGCAAACATCGTGTGCTTTCTGACTTCGAAAATGCGTCCCATGATTGCTCTACAGATACTGGCCGGCGGGGGCGGGTGGGCGCGCAATCTACCTCACCGCCGGATCGTCGGCACGCGTAGGCAAGGCGCGGAATTCGAGAAGTATTATGAATAATAGGTGATTAAAATGCAGCCTTGAGTTTTTATTGCGACGATTAATAAAATTCAACTTATGAATTGAATGGCGATCCACGGGCCGGTGAACACATGACTTCCAGGCGCACGGCAGGGTTGATGGCGGTTCTCGCGGGCATGTGTGCGCTGATCGCGGCTCCCGCACAGGCAGGCGAGTCGGCCGCGGCGTTGGACGAGCGCAGCCGTGCATTGGCCGACCAGCTCATGAGCGAATTGCAGGCCGAGCTCAAGCAGGCGATGCAGCAAGGCGGGCCGGTGGCTGCCATCGAGGTCTGCCGGACGCGGGCGCCACGGATCGCAGCCCGCCTGTCGCAGTCGGCGGGAGCAGACGTCGGCCGCACGGCCATGCGCGTGAGGAACCCGGCGAACGCGCCGGACGACCTTGAGCGCGCGGTCATGCAAAACTTCGCCGCCGTGCTCGCGAATGCGTCGCCGCCGCCGTCTGCGCCCCCGGAGGCCGTCATCGAAATCCGATCAGCGCAGGGGATCGAGCGTCGTTATCTGCGGGCGATCGTGATGCAGCCGTTGTGCCTCACGTGCCATGGAGCGACGCTTCCTGCTGAAGTTGCGGCAGCCATCGCCCGCGACTATCCGCAGGACACAGCGACGGGATTCGAGCCCGGCCAGCTGCGCGGCGCCGTCACTGTTCGATGGCCTGCGACGCGATAATGGGCATCTACCACCACTGTGTCTTCCCGTACCTGCTCGATTTCGCCATGGGCAGCCGCGTCTTCGACAAGCCGCGCAAGCGCACCCTGGCGCGTGCGTCAGGCCGCATCCTGGAGATCGGCTTTGGCACAGGCCGGAACCTGCCGCACTACCCGCCGGGAGTGAGCCGCATCGAGGCCATCGATCCAGATACGGACCTCGATCGCTTCTCGGGACCACGCATCGCAGCCTCCAGCATCGCCGTCGACTTCCATCACCTCAATGCCGAGCATCTGCCGTTCGAAAGCGAGCACTTCGACACTGTGGTCTGCACGCTGACGCTGTGCTCGATCCCCGACGTCGTTCACGCCCTCGGCGAGATTCGGCGCGTGCTGAAGCCAGGCGGGCGCTTCCTCTTCCTCGAACACGGCCTGTCGCCAGACGTCAGGGTGGCCAGGTGGCAACGTCGACTCGACCCGATCCAGCAGCGGATCGCTGGCGGCTGTCACCTGAGCCGCGATACGGTCGCACTGGTGAACCAGTCCGGCCTGCAGTTGCTCGATTCGGAACACTATTACCTGCGTGGCGTCCCGCGCTTCGGCGGCTACATGACCGAGGGCTCGGCGCTGAAGTGCTGATTCGCTGGTTGTCGTGGAAAAGAGACGTATTAACCCGAATGAACTCGGCTCCGGATCACGATGTCGTCGTTTTTGCGCTGCAAGGTGACGTGTTTCGGCAAACCACGTAAAACGCCAGACAGTCGCAAGCTGGGGGAGACCGGGCGACAGACGAAATGGAAAGCCCGACCGGGGGACGATTGCGGGCCGTCACGGAAGACCATGCGTCGGAAGAGCCGCGATTCGCTCAGCGAGTCGCGGCTTTTTCTTTGGTGACGTCCGCGGGTGCGCTGAAGCGTGCGCGTGGTGGGACGAGCGGGGTTTCCGGACATATCCGGTTCCGCGGGCTTACCCTAGACTGGCAAGCGATGGCCTGCCAAATCCCGCGCGTTCCTGTCCGGCAGGGCGACGGGAGTCGAGGAGAACCGATATGACACCGGTCGCGCGGACCCTGGGCGTATTCGCCCTGGGCCTGTTTATCGCAGGCTGCAGCTTCGAGCACCATGGCGACGACTCCGTTTCGAAGCAGTTCGGCTCGGACTACTTCGGTGCGGGCGGCTCGCTCAACCTCACCGACCCGGTTGCGGGCGACGCGATCCTGGCGGGTGGGCACGTCGCCACGGCGGGTGAGGTGAAAGGCGACCTCATTGCCGCGGGCGGCGAAGTGTCGATCGGCGGCAGCGTCGGCGACGATCTCTACGTCGCAGGCGGCGAAGTGCAGGTCGACGCAATTGTCGCGGGCAATGCGCGCGTTGCCGGCGGCGACGTCGCCCTCGGCCCTGCCACCACGATCGCCGGCGGGTTGTCGCTGACCGGCGGCCGCATCCGGTTCGAGGGCAACGCGCACGAGTACCTGCAGGCATCGGGCGCAAGCGTGCGCATCGACGGCGTCGTGCAGGGCGATGCCGAGGTCAATGCCGAAGAAGTCGACATCGGTCCGAACACGCGCATCGACGGCAAGCTCGTCGTCCACAGCGCGCGTGAACCCGCGCTGCCCGAAGGCGCGCAGATCGCCGGTGGCATCGAGTTCCACCAGGCGGACGTCGGCCACCTCGTCGACGGGCACGAGAGCGCACGGGACGTACGCACGGTCGCGCACGGGGTCGGCTCGTTCCTGTGGATGTTGGGTGTGTTCGTCGCCGGGACACTGTTCATGCTTGCCTTCCC
>Ga0316195_10001332_pt1 | contig 10956 bp, 9 predicted proteins | sample Phised1_MG_FD_204937 | JGI IMG/M metagenome (GOLD analysis project Ga0316195, IMG submission 204937) | Coastal sediment microbial communities from Maine, United States - Phippsburg sediment 1 | ecosystem: Environmental > Aquatic > Marine > Coastal > Sediment | place: USA: Maine | collected... | reverse complement strand
TCTGACGCCGATGCGCCTGTACGAGGCAATGACGCCGGTCAAGGACAGCGTCCCCGCTGGCACTACCATCGATCGCATTGAGTTGCCCGCCTGAGGAGTTGCGCCGCTGCCGGCTGCACGAGACAGGCGGGGTCGAGAGACCACGGTGAAGACCTACCCGATGTCGGCCGCAGATGCGGCCTGGTTCCATAACGACGGCCCGGCCAACTTGGCCATTGTGATGGGCGTCGTCCTGACGAAGAAGCCGCTTGACTTCGAGCGCGTGCGCAAGATCTACAACGAGCGCATCGTGACCTTCGACCGTTTCCGCCAGCGAGTGGTCGAGACCGGCTTTCCGATGGGCACGCCACACTGGCAGGACATGCCCAATTTCAATGTCGACCAGCACCTTCACCACATCGCGCTGGCGGCGCCGCACGACGAGGCTGCCCTGGTCGAGTTGGTCAACGACCTAGCCAGCATGCCGCTGGACCACGCGCTGCCGCTGTGGCAGGCCTATGTGGTTGATGACGTCGAAGGCGGTAGCGCACTGATCACGCGCGCTCATCACTGTATGGCCGACGGCACGGCCATGATGACTGTGACCCAGCGCCTGTACGACCCCGCCCCCGGGGCCAAGCCGCTGCCGCCCCCGCGCGCCCGTGGCGCCAGCATCGGCAAACGGGCCGGCAAGGGCTTGTTCGCACCCGCGATCGACCTGCTCACCGAGGCGGCGCGCGATGCCGTTGCGTTGGCCGGCGGGGCAGGAATGCTGCTGGGCGAATTGATGAGGCCCGACGACCCGCCGTCGCCGCTGAAGGGCGAATTCGCGCTGGGCAAGCGTGTGGCCTGGTCGCAGCCGGTGGCCATCCGCGACATCAAGGCGATCGGCAAGCGCTACGACGCCAAGGTCAACGACGTGCTCGTGTCGGCGATGACCGGCGCGCTGCGCACCTACCTGAAAGGGCGGGGCGTCGACGTGGGCCACACGACCGTGCGGGCGATGGTTCCGGTCGACCTGCGCCCGCCCGAACGCATAGGGCAGCTGGGCAACGAGTTCGGTCTGGTGCTGCTTGACCTGGCCGTGACCGAAGTGCGCGCCGATCGCCGTCTGGCCGTGACCAAGGCGCGCATGGATGCGCTCAAGCGCTCGCCGGAGCCGCTGGCCACCAAGGCCTTGCTCAATCTGCTCGGCCGCGGGCCCAAGTTGCTGGAGGACATTTCGAACGACCTGTTCGGCCGTAAGGCCAGCGTGGTCATGACCAACGTCGTGGGTCCGGCCGAGGTGCTCTACCTTGCCGGCGTGCCGATCGATCGCATCCTGCCCTGGGCACCGCATCCGGGCAAGCAGCTGGGCATGGCGGTGAGCATCCTCAGCTACTGTGGCATGGCCTCGCTGACGGTGATCGGTGACGCGCATCTGGTGCCCGACCCCGAAGCCATCACGACCGAGTTCAATCGCGAGTTCAAGAAGCTGCTGAAGGGCGCACGAACCGTCACGGTAACGACGACAGGCACGCGAGCGCCGGCAAAGAAGGCTGCGGCACGGAAGGCGACGGTGCCCAGAAGACCTGCCTCCTGATCGCGCGTGCCACCACGTGCACGCGCGTGAGACAGCGGCCGACCGGTGCACGGCCGTTCATCGAACACATGCACCGGAGTTCAGAACTCCGCGCGGGCCAGTTCCGATATTTGCGCGACGAAGGCCTGTTCGGCCTCCGGGCCGTCCAGGCCGCGCATGTCGAGCCGGAGCTGTCCGTCCTCGACGCGCCCGATCACCGGAACAGGCAGGCCACGCAGCGTCTCGGCCAGGCGCTCGGGCCAACGACCCGCGCGTTTGGTGCCTGCCGGCGGGCCGAGCGCCAAGCACACGCTGGGCAGCCGGTCCACCGGCAGCGAGCCGCTGCCGATCTGGCTACGGCAGGGTAGCACCTGCAGTTGGACGCGCTCGCCGAGCGCGCGCGCGATCACCGGTGCCATGCGATTGGCCACCTGTTGCAGCTCGGCCTGGCTGCGCGTCATCAGGCGCAGCGTGGGCAGGCGTTGGGCCAGGCGGTCGGGGTCGCGATACAGCTTGAGCGTGGCCTCGAGTGCCGCGATCGTCATCTTGTCCAGCCGCAGCGAACGCTTCAGCGGGTGTCTCTTGATCTTCTGGATCAAGGCCTTGTCGCCGACGATCAGTCCGGCCTGTGGCCCGCCCAGCAGCTTGTCGCCGCTGAAGGTGACGAGGTTAGCCCCAGCGGCGATCGACTGCATCGGCGTCGGCTCGGCCGGCAGACCCCAGCGGGTCAGGTCGACCAGCGTGCCGCTGCCCAGGTCTTCGACGAAGGGCAGGCCGCGCGACTTGCACAGCGCGGCCAGTTCGGCCGCCGGCACACTGGCGGTGAAGCCCTGGACCGCGTAGTTGCTGGTGTGCACCTTCATCACCAGTGCGCTGCGCGGGCCTAGCGCCGTCTCGAAGTCGCCCAGATGCGTGCGGTTGGTGGTACCCACCTCGACCAGCTTCGCGCCGGCGCGCCTCATGATGTCCGGGATGCGGAAGGCGCCGCCGATCTCGATCAGTTCACCGCGCGACACCGGCACTTCCTTGCGGTCGGCCAGCGCGGCCAGCACCAGCAGCACCGCGGCGGCATTGTTGTTGACCGCGGTGGCGGCCTCCGCGCCGGTGAGTTCGGTCAACAGGCCGTCAATGTGCGCATCGCGGTCACCACGCGCGCCGCTGTGCAGGTCGTATTCCAGGTTGGACGGGCCGCGCATCACCGCCACCACCGCTTCGATGGCCTCGGGGGCCATGACCGCGCGCCCGAGGTTGGTGTGCAGCACGGTGCCGGTCAGGTTGAACACCGGGCGCAGCGCGAGCGCGGCTTTGTGCTGCAGCGTCGCCGCGCAAGAGGCTTCGAACGCGGCAGCATCAAAGGCCGTTGGCGGTGACGCTGCGCGCCAGGCTTGCAACGCGGCGCGCGCGCAGGCGAGTGTCGCTGCACGGCCATGCTGGTCGACCAAGGCGCGCATCGCGGGCGCGTCGAGCAGTTTGTCCAGCGAGGGCGGGCGGTGTGAGGCGGTGGCCATGGTCCTTGGGGTTGGCGGAGGGGGGTGGGAGTCGAACCCACCTGGGACTGCCAAGCAGCCCCACCCGGTTTTGCAGACCGGACGCCCCACCGGGGGACGATCCTCCTCCCAGGAATGCTGGGCGATCAGCCGTCGAAAAGCTTGCGCGGGTCGCTGCGGAAGTGGCGCCCCACCGCGTCGCGCTTGGTCAGGCCGATCTGGTCGAAGTACTCTACCAGCGGCACTGAGAGGTGTCGGCTGATGCCGCTGGCCTCGCGCAGTTCCTTCAGGTTTAGTCGTTTGTGCACATCGGCCTCGGCCAGCGCGTGGGCCTGAACGGCCAGCGCGCGCATGTGCCGTGTCTGGATGAAATACTCAGCGCCCACCGCATGCACCTTGCCCATGCGCTGCAGACGCTGCAGCACACGCAGGACCTGGTCCTTGCGCAGGCTGCGGTCGCGCAGCAGCATGTCGCTGAGCATTGGCGGGTGCGTCCCGCCTTCATCGAGCCAGGGCTTCAGGCGTTCCCACAGTTGCTTTTCCGCGCCCTGCAGCGACGCGTCGTGCCCTGCCAACGCCAGGTGTGGCCCGCTGCGCTTGAGCGTGCCCTCCTTGACCAGACCCTGCAGCAGCAGCGTGAATACCGCCGCAGCGGGTTTGTCGCGAACGGCCCGCTGCAGTTGCTCCGGCGTCAGCCCGGGGCTGTCGGGCGACTTGCGATGCTGCGCGCCCAACTGCTCGCTGATGCGGCCGGCGTAGCGCTCGATCTGCCCGGGGGCGAACAGCAGGTCCAGCCCTGCGCCGGCCAATGCGCGGTGCGGCACTGCGGCGAGCAAGGCGTGGCGCTCGTCGTCGGACAGGTTCCATTGGATAGCGAAACTGCCTGCATCGATGCCGTACGGCGATTCGAGGGCCAGCATCGCTGTCAGGACATCTTCCGGTGTGGCCCTTTCCATCGCGGCCAGCGCCGCCAATCGCTGCTCCCGGCGTCGGCGACTGGCAGGAGGAAACGCGTCGATCACCACGCCGCCACCAAGCGTACGCAAGGCCGACTGGTCCCGCAGGATGAAGCGATCGCCGTGCAGCGCACCGATCGGCCGTTCCAGGATCAGTTGCACCCGCGCGCTGCGCCCCGGGGCGACGGCCGCGCCTTCCAGCAGCATCACACGCGCGCCGACGTCCTCGGCTCCCAGGTGCAGGTGCACCGGCGTCCAGTGCGCCAGCGGCCGGCTCTCGCCGACCAGCACCTTGACGCGGGCGTCGAAGTGCTGGGTTGGAGCATGCAAGGACTCGGCCACGACCCAGTCGCCACGCCGCACATCGGCCTTGTCCACTCCGGCCAGGTTTAGCGCCAGCCGCTGCCCGGCGTGGCCTGCGCCGGCCTGCCGGTTCTGCGCATGGATGCCGCGCACGCGCACCTCCAGGCCGCGAGGCGACAGCTTCAAACGGTCGCCCACGGCCACCCTGCCGGCCACGGCTGTGCCAGTTACCACCGTGCCGATGCCGGGCAGCGTGAAGCTGCGGTCCACCGCCAGCCGGAATTGCCCCTGCTGGCGTCGAGGCACCAGCGGCGCACGCGCCTGTTCCAGGTGTTCGAGCAGCGCGTCAATGCCCTCGCCGGTGACCGACGACAGCGGCAGGATCGGCACATCGGCCAACGCGCTGTCGATCACCAGTGCGCGCACCTCGGCGATGGCTTCGGCCAGCCGCTCAGGCGTGACCAGGTCGCACTTGGTCAGCGCCACCACGCCCTGCGTCAGGCCGAGCAGGTCGAGGATGGCCAGGTGCTCGCGCGTCTGAGGCATCGGACCGTCGTCAGCGGCGACCACCAGCATCACATGGTCGATGCCGGTGGCGCCGGCGAGCATGTTTCGCACCAGTTTCTCGTGGCCGGGCACATCGACGAAGCCCAGCACCTCGCCATCTGGCGCGGGCTTGTATGCGAAGCCAAGGTCGACGGTGATGCCGCGCTCCTTCTCTTCCTTCAGTCGGTCGGCATCTACTCCGGTAAGGGCTTTAACCAGGGAGGTCTTGCCGTGGTCGATATGGCCTGCGGTTCCGATGATCAAGGCGACACCATGGGCTGATGAGGTGGATTCAAGAAGTGAGCAAGTAATGCGATAGGTCCGGGCGTCTAAGCAATGACTGTCACCGCATTGGCAGCACTCGACGTCGGGAAAACCATAACCCCACAACTCCTAATGCCGGCACTGCTTCGTCTAGTCTAGTATTGGCTAGGCAGGCCGCAATACCGGTGCATGCCTATACCGATTGCAGGAGAGTTCCATGACCGAACCCAAGCAAGTCATCGCGCGCCGCACCTGGCTGGGCGGTGCGGCGGCCACAGGCGCCGCTGCCGCTGCCGCTGCGATGCTGCCCTCAGCGCCCGAGCCTTCAGCCGCCCAGGCTGCGGCCACCCGGGCCGAGCCCGTCGACGAGACCGGGGGCTACCAGCTCACCAAACACGTCAAGCAGTACTACGCCAGTGCACGGGTCTGACGCGTGCGGCGCCATTTCGATTCATTGACAGACCCCGGGGTCCAACAGGAGGCACCATGTTGCTGACACGCAAGTCAGCGGGCAGCGGGGCGACATCGTCGTCCCGCGGGCTCGTCGACAGCCTGGCGCGAGGCTTATCGCGCGCGACACCGACAATGGACCGGCGAAAGTTCCTGCGCCGTTCCGGTCTGGGGGTTGGGGTGGGCCTCGCCGCCTCGCAGCTGACTCTGGTGCGCAAGGCCGAGGCTGCCGACCCAGCAGGTGCGGGCAACGCTACTGGAGCCAAGATCGAGGTCAAACGCACCGTCTGCACCCACTGCTCGGTGGGCTGTGCCATCGATGCGGTGGTCGAGAATGGCGTGTGGGTCCGCCAGGAGCCGGTGTTCGATTCGCCGATCAACCTCGGCGCGCATTGCGCCAAGGGCGCGGCGGTGCGCGACCATGCGCATGGCGAGTTCCGGCTGAAGTATCCGATGAAGCTCGTCAACGGCAAGTACGAGCGCATCAGCTGGGACGTGGCGCTGACCGAGATCAGCGCCCGCATGCTCGAGCTGCGCAAGGACAGCGGCCCCGACAGCATCTTCATCGTCGGTTCGTGCAAGAGCAACAACGAGCAGGGGTACCTGCTCAGAAAGTGGATGTCCCTCTGGGGCAGTAACAACTGCGACCACCAGGCACGAATATGCCACTCCACGACTGTCGCCGGTGTGGCGAATACGTGGGGCTACGGTGCGATGACCAACTCGTACAACGACATGCAGAACGCCAAGGCGGCGATGTACATCGGCAGCAATGCGGCCGAGGCGCATCCGGTGTCCTTGCTGCACATGCTGCATGCCAAGGAAAAGGGCTGCAAGATGATCGTGGTGGACCCCCGGTTCACCCGTACAGCGGCCAAGGCGGACCAGTACGTGCGCATGCGCTCAGGGGCGGACATCCCGTTCCTGTACGGTGTGCTGTACCACGTCTTCAACAACGGCTGGGAGGACAAGAAGTACATCGAGGACCGCGTCTGGGCAATGGACAAGGTGCGCGAGGAGGTGCTGGCGAAGTGGACGCCCGACAAGGTGTTCGAGGCCTCGGGCGTCGACGAGGCCACCTGCTACCAGGTGGCCAAGACCATGGCAGAGAACCGTCCCAGCACGCTGGTCTGGTGCGTCGGCCACACCCAGCACACGATCGGCAATGCGATGGTGCGCGCGTCGTGCCTGCTGCAGCTGGCGCTGGGCAACATCGGCAAGAGCGGCGGCGGCGCCAACATCTTCCGCGGCCACGACAACGTGCAGGGCATCACCGACGTGGGGCCGAACCCGGATTCGCTGCCCGGCTACTACGGCATCGCTGAAGGCGCCTTCAAGCACTACGCGGCCGTCTGGGGCGTCGACTTCGAGTGGATCAAGAAGCAGTACGCGCCGGGCATGATGAGCAAGCCGGGGCTGACCATCTCGCGCTGGTTCGACGCGGTGCTCGAAAAGCCCGAGCTGATCGACCAGGAAAGCAACCTGCGTGGCATGTTCTATTGGGGACATGCGCCGAACTCGCAGACGCGCGGGCTCGACCTGAAGAAGGCGATGGACAAGCTCGACCTGCTGGTCGTGGTCGATCCGTTCCCGTCGGCAACGGCGGCGATGGCGGCCATGCCTGGCAAGGCCGAAGACCTGAACCCGAATCGCGCGGTCTACCTGCTGCCGGCGTGCACGCAGTTCGAGACCAGCGGCTCGGTGACCGCGTCCAATCGCTCGCTGCAATGGCGCGAGAAGGTCATGGACCCGCTGTACGAATCGCGCAGCGACCACATGATCATGTACCAGCTCGCGCAGAAGCTGGGCTTCAGCGAGCAGCTGGTCAAGAACTACAAGATGCAGAAGGTCAAGGGCCTGGATGAACCGGCGCCCGAGGACATCCTGCGCGAGATCAACCGGTCGGTCTGGACCATCGGCTACACCGGCCAGAGTCCGGAACGTCTGAAGGCGCACATGCGCAACATGCACGTCTTCGATGTCAACACGCTGCGCGCCAAGGGCGGCATCGACAAGGAGACCGGCTACAAGCTGGACGGCGAGTACTTCGGCCTGCCTTGGCCGTGCTTCGGCACACCCGAGATGCGGCATCCAGGTACGAGCAACCTGTACGACACATCCAAGCACGTCATGGAGGGCGGCGGCAACTTCCGCGCCAACTTCGGTGTCGAACGCGACGGCAAGTCGCTGCTGGCGGGTGACGGTTCGCACTCCAAGGGCGCCGACCTCACCACCGGCTACCCGGAGTTCGACCATCTGCTGCTTAAGAAGCTGGGATGGTGGGGCGACCTGACCGAGGCCGAACAGAAAGCGGCCGAAGGCAAGAACTGGAAGACCGATCCTTCGGGCGGCATCATCCGGGTGGCGATGCAGGTACACGGTGTGCACCCCTTCGGCAACGCCCGGGCGCGTGCGGTGGTCTGGAACTTCCCTGACCCGATCCCGCAGCACCGCGAACCGCTGTATTCGACACGACCAGAACTGGTCGCAAAGTACCCGACGCACGACGACCGCAAAACCTTCTGGCGTCTGCCCACGCTGTTCAAGTCGGTGCAGGAAAAGAACAAGGACGTGGGGCAGAAGTTCCCGCTGATCCTGACCAGCGGGCGGCTTGTCGAGTACGAGGGTGGGGGCGACGAGACACGCTCCAACCGGTGGCTCGCCGAACTGCAGCAGCACATGTTCATCGAGATCAATCCGGTCGCCGCCAATGATCGCGGAATCCGCAATGGCGAGGACGTTTGGGTGACCACGCCGACCGGCGCTCGCATCAAGGTCCGGGCCCAGGTGACCGAGCGGGTGGACAAGGGAACGACCTTCATGCCCTACCACTTTGCCGGCCATTGGCAGGGAGCGGACATGCGCGGCTACTATCCGGCGGGGACGTCGCCGATCATTCTTGGGGAGGCGGTCAACACGGCCACGACCTACGGCTACGACAGCGTGACGATGATGCAAGAGACCAAGACCACGGTGTGTCAGGTCGAGCGGGCAGCCTGAGGGGAATGCGATGGCACGAATGAAGTTCATCTGCGACGCCGAACGCTGCATCGAGTGCAACGGCTGCGTCACCGCCTGCAAGGCCGAGAACGACGTGCCATGGGGCGTCAACCGACGCCGCGTGGTCACGCTCAATGACGGCGTACCCGGCGAGAAGAGCATCTCGGTGGCGTGCATGCACTGCTCAGACGCGCCGTGCATGGCGGTGTGCCCCGTGGACTGCTTCTACCGCACCGATGACGGTGTGGTGCTGCACGACAAGGATGTGTGCATTGGCTGCGGCTACTGCTCCTACGCCTGCCCCTTTGGCGCGCCGCAGTTTCCAAGCAACGGTACCTTCGGCCTGCGCGGCAAGATGGACAAGTGCACCTTCTGTGCCGGTGGTCCCGAGGCCAACGGCAGCCAGGCCGAGTTCGAGAAGTACGGGCGCAACCGCCTGGCCGAGGGCAAATTGCCGCTGTGCGCCGAGGTCTGCTCGACCAAGGCCTTGCTCGGCGGCGAAGGCGACGTCGTGGCCGACATCCTGCGTGTGCGTGTGTTGACGCGCGGCAAGGGCAGCGAGCTTTGGGGCTGGGGCACCGCATACGGCAAGCCCACCGCTGCGCCGGCCGGCAGCAAGCCATCCGGGAGCAAGTCATGAAAACGGCAGCCCTGTTGATGCTGGTGCTTGCGCTGGCTGCTTGCAGCGAGAAGCCGCAGCAATTTGGTGGCAACGACCGTTCGCCGGCCTGGGATGGCACGAAGAACGGGTTCGCGGTATCGGGCTGGACGCCCGGCGATCGCGCCAACTGGCAGGCGCAGGTCAATGCGCGAGCGCAGAACCAGAACGAGTTCCAGCGCATCGGCGCCACGCGCTGACCAGAACGCATGCAAGGAGCCGCCATGGAAAACTTCCTGCAGTCCGGCTGGCGTGCGTTTGTGCTTGCCTTCGTCCTGACGCTCGGCCTCGGCGCGGTGCCGGCGGCCTCGGCCCAAGGCAATGGCGCGCCCGCCGGTTTCGTCGCCCCAGCCGAGCCCAAGCCGGATGAGAGCAACGCTGAGCGCGCGCGCTCGCAGCCTGGCAACAACGCGCCGATGTGGCGTGCCGTGCGGGAGTCCGGCAATCAGCCGGGCCACACCAACCAAGACGCCGCGGAGGCGGGCACGCTGATCCAATCCTTCGTGCAGTACCCCGGCTCGCGCTACACCACGGCTGGTGAGGCCTGGCGCCAGGTTCGCAATCACTGGATCGTCCCCTACGGCGGTGCATTGCTGTTCATCGCAGCGCTGGCGATGGCGCTGTTCCATTGGCGCACTGGCGGCATGGGGGGCGGCGAGCAGCCCACAGGCCGCGTCATCGAACGGTTCACCTACTTCGAGCGCGCGGCCCATTGGAGCGTGGCGATCAGCTTTGTCGTGCTGGCGGTTTCGGGTATTGTGCTGGCCTTCGGCAAGTTCTTCCTGCTGCCGATACTGGGCGCGACGCTGTTCGGCTGGTTGAGTTATGCGCTGAAGACGCTGCACAACTTCGTCGGTCCGCTGTTCGCAGTGGCGCTGGTCATCTTTGCGCTGGCTTATCTGCGCGACAACCTTCCGCGTGCCGGCGACATGCAATGGCTGGCCAAGGGCGGTGGTATGTTCGGCGGCGGGCATGTGCCCTCCGGGCGCTTCAATGCTGGAGAGAAGATCGTCTTCTGGGGTGGAGTCATCGTGCTCGGCATCGTGGTCGTGATCTCCGGCATGGTGCTCAACCAGATCCTGCCGGTCGTCGCCTACACGCGTGGCAACATGCAGATCGCGAACATGGTGCATGGCATTTCGTCGCTGCTTATGATGGCCATGTTCATCGGTCACATCTACATGGGCACGATTGGTGTGAAGGGCGCATACGATGCAATGCGCACCGGTTACGTCGATGAGGCCTGGGCCAAGGAGCACCACGAACTCTGGTACGACGACATCAAGGCCGGTCGCGTGCCGGCACTGCGCTCCAACGCTAGCCCACCCGGCGCTGCGCCCGTGCGCGTACAGACCTGAACCCTTCGACAGCGGAGTTCGAGCATGAAGCGATTCCTCAGTGCTGGCGCCGTGCTGCTGGCTGTCTGCGCGGCGGTACCGGCGTGGGCCAAATTGCCGCCGCCCAGCGACGAGGCCAAGGCCAAGGCCGCCGAGGCTGCGGCCAAGTCGGCGCATGGCAACAAGGTAGCGGCCTATGAGTTGTGCAAGAGCCAGGACCGTGTGGCTGCCGACTACTTCGCGGCCGCGAAGAAGTCGGGAGCCGCTGTGCGCCCGGCGCAGCCGACACCGCCCTGCGCCGACCCCGGGCCTTTCGTGTACACGCCGCCCGCGGCCGCTTCGCAGCCGTCGAAGTAGGCACCGATGCCCGCGCAAGGCGATACGCTGCCACTGCCTGCACCGCTTACGTTGGTGG
>Ga0316195_10001331_pt1 | contig 10958 bp, 8 predicted proteins | sample Phised1_MG_FD_204937 | JGI IMG/M metagenome (GOLD analysis project Ga0316195, IMG submission 204937) | Coastal sediment microbial communities from Maine, United States - Phippsburg sediment 1 | ecosystem: Environmental > Aquatic > Marine > Coastal > Sediment | place: USA: Maine | collected... | reverse complement strand
TCGGCAATTTCATCGCCACTGATGCCGCGCATCCGCTTGCCTGCCCGGAACAGCTCCACGAAACCCTGGATTCCCCTGGCATGGATATCCGGCGGCGGCTCCATGAAATAGGGCTGCAGATACGATGCGAGCTTCTTCAGTCGCCTGTCCAGGTCAATAAAGGCATCGGCATCCGAGGGGGCGATGCGCTTGAGCATTGCATGCATGCGTTGCTCATCCGACCACCATGGAATCACCCGCCCGCCCGGCAAGGCCACCTGGACTATCGGATCCGAGGCCACCATGCGTAATCCGTGTCTGCCAAGTTCCAGGTCGCGAATCACTTCGGGCCGCAACATGCTGGCCATATAAGAGGTAGTGGAGACCCGGCAACCTGGTGCACGCTCAGGATCCACCTCTTCGGTTACGCAGCATCCGCCGATGACTGATCGGCGTTCCAGGACCAGGACCTTCAAACCGGCCTTTGCCAAATAGGCTGCCGTGGTCAAACCGTTGTGGCCACCGCCAATAACAATCACGTCATGTTGCATCGTCAACACCCAAGTCCTGATCAAAAGTAATCGGTCGAGGCTAGCTCAATGGCCTTGGGCGATGCAATCACTGGCTGAGATGGTTCACATAGTGAAACTATGGCGGGAAGATTTGAGCACTAAGCCACCATCGGATAGCGACGATCTTGTTGCGCAGCAATTTACTCTGGATTTGCCGGGGCCGGGTTCAATGCATAGACATAAAACTCATCGTCTCGCTTGTACCCCAGAGATTCATACAAGGCCTGGGCCTGGGTGTTATTGCTTGCCGTCGCCAGGTTAATCTCCACCGCTCCGGTTTCTCGAGCCAGGTGGGCCGCCCTGTTCATCAAGGCCCTGGCTACACCCTGCCTGCGCCCTTCCTTACGAACAAACAGGTCATAGAGAATCCATACCTTTCCCGCCAGGGTGGAGGAAAAACTCGGGTAAAGCTGGACGAAACCCAGGGCCATGCCATCGTCGTCCTGAGCCAGGTAGATAACGGACTCCTCGCGACTGATGCGCGCGGCAAGATAGCGTCTTGCCAGGCCTATATCCTGGGGGTACTGGTAGAACTGACGGTACAGATCGAACAACTCCGCCAAGGTCTCAAGATCTCCCAGTTTTGCTTGTCTAATCTGCATAGTCATCCTGTTTGTTACATGGAAGTCCCAACTCAATAGCCGGAATATCACGGTTCAAGCCCAGGTTTTCTCAGCTTAAAACGGCAAACAGCCAACTACAGCAAGAACCCGCAACGGGGGCGGTAGCCAGGGCAATTCCCGAATGCCGGAGCCCTGATACGACCTCAGGCGTTAACGTCCACCACAAGCCGTCCGCGCACCTTGCCTGCCAGTATGGATGCGGCCGCCTCCGGCACATCCTCAAGACCAATCACGTTGCTGATCGACTCAAGTTTGGATAAATCCAGTTCCCGGGCCAGCCGCTCCCAGGCAACCAGTCGTTTCGCCCTGGGTGCCATGACCGAATCAATACCAGCCAGGGTGATACCACGAAGAATGAATGGCGCCACGGATGCGGGCAGGTCCATGCCCTGGGCCAGGCCACAGGCGGCCACCGTACCCCCGTAAATAGTCTGGGCCAGGACATTGGCGAGCGTATGGCTGCCTACACTGTCTACCGCCGCCGCCCAACGCTCTTTACCCAGGGGCCTGCCCGGTTCGCTGAGCTCCATCCTGTCCAGGATATCCGTGGCACCCAGGGACTTCAGGTAGTCACTCTCCTGCACACGCCCCGTGCAGGCCGTCACCTGGTAACCCAGGTGAGAAAGCAGGGCTATAGCCACGCTGCCTACACCACCGTTGGCGCCGGTCACCAGTACCGGTCCCTTGTCCGGGGTCACGCCGTTATGCTCCAGCGCCATCACACACAGCATGGCGGTATAGCCGGCCGTGCCTATCGCCATGGCCTGCAAGGTAGTCAGTGATCCGGGCAGCGGTACCAGCCACTCACCTTTCAACCTGGCGTATTGAGCAAAACCCCCATGGTGCCGCTCTCCAACGCCAAAACCGTTGAGAATCACTTTCGAACCCACCGCAATGTCCGGGTTGCCCGACTCCTCCACGGTACCCGCCAGGTCAATGCCGGGGATCATGGGAAACTGCCGGATGATCGGTCCCTTGCCAGTGACCGCCAGGCCATCCTTGTAATTAATCGTGGAATGCGCCACCCGCACCAGTACGTCGCCCTCCATGAGCTGATCCGTTGACCAGTCTTCTACACCGGCGTGATAACCCTCATCGTCCTTGTTCACGAGCAGTGCCCGGAATGAATCACTCATGATTTCTCTCCTCCTGGTTGTCAGACGACCTTGATCAGGTCACCCCCCGGGTACCAACGATAGTCCTTCAATGACACCTGGAAAACGTAGCTCAGAGATTCTTCGCAACGCGGCCCCGCGAAGACCCTGCAACATTTTTCGCCCGGCTAAGCGGGTAGCAACCGAGCTTCGGGAAACGCAGCCAGCGCCGAGGCACGGGCAAGGTAACAATTTGTTCCCCCAGTGTACCCTGTTCGATCATATCCCCGGGTTCTTCCCGATTGGCAGTACCATGATTCAGGCCGACCAGCCGGACACGCCAGGCTATCGCTGCCCAGAAAGCCGGAACCACGCTGACTTGGACTGGGTGTAGCTGAGCAGACTCTCCATGCACTTGTCCCGCGCATGACCGGACTGCTTGTAACCGCCAAACGGCTGGGTCATATCGCCTTCATCGAAACTGTTAATCCAGATCGTACCCGCCTGCACTTCCCGAACCAGTCGCATGGCGAGATTGAGATCCCGGGTCCAGATACCGGCAGCCAGACCGTAGATCGTGTCATTGGCTATACCGATCGCCTCCTCCACAGTCTTGAAGCTCATCACCGAGGCCACCGGACCGAAGATTTCCTGGCGGGCGATACTCATGTTGTTGTTCACACCGGTAAACAGGGTGGGCGATACAAAGGCCCCGGAATCCAGCCCTTCGGGAACACAGCCCCCGAATGCCAGGCGCGCGCCTTCCCTGGCGCCGGCATTGATCATCGACAACACCCGTTGCTGGTCTTCCCGGGTTACCAGGGGACCCATATTGGTTTCCGGGTTCATGGGATCGCCGGGCACATAGGCATCCCGACCAGCCGCCACAAACCGTTCGACGAAATCATCGTGAATGGACTCGTGCACAAGTAAGCGGGATCCGGCATTGCATACCTCCCCCATATTCGCGTAGATGCCGTTATAGGCTGCCGCGACTGCACGATCCATGTCTTCCAGGTCTGCCATGAATAGTTGCGGCGACTTGCCGCCACATTCCAGGGAGACTTTCTTCATGTTGGACTGGCCGGCGTACTGGAGCATCAACTTGCCCACCGCGGTAGATCCAGTGAAGGTTATCTTGGCCACGTCCTCATGCAGCGCCAGCGCCTTGCCGGCAACCTCACCCAGGCCGTTCACCACGTTGAACACTCCCGGCGGACCCCCGGCCTCGACGAACAGTTCCGCCAGTTTCAGCACACTCAGCGGCGACTGTTCCGCCGGCTTGAGTACCACGGTATTGCCCGCGGCCAGGGCCGGGGCAACCTTCCATGTCGCCATGAGCAAGGGGTAGTTCCAGGGGGAAATGGCGCCCACCACTCCCAGGGGTTCACGCAACACACAATGCATGACATCCCATTCTGTGTTGGTGACCGAGCCTTCGATCTTGTCTACGCATTCAGCCATGAACTGGATGGTCTGGACCACCGATGGCAGGTCCACACCCGCCATGTCAGCAATGGGCTTACCCATATCAAGGGTATCCATCATAGCCAGTTCTGCGGCGTTGGCATCAATGAGTCCACACCAGCGATACAGCACCGCCATGCGGTCCCTGGGGGCCATGCGGGACCAGTCACCAGCCCGAAACGCTTTTAGCGCCGAGGCCACCGCGAGATCCACGTCCCGGGCGCTGCCCGCGGCCACCTCGGCCACCAGCTGCCCGTTAGCCGGATTGATACTGGCGATTCGCCCACCATCCAGGGCATCAACGTGCTTGCCGTCAATGAATAAGCCCGGCGGAATATTCGCCATCACTTTTTCAGCCACGGCATTCCACTGTTCGGTCGTGTAATCAGCCAGTGCTTCGATGCTCATAGTCCAATCCTCAATTAGTGCTGTGGCCGGAATCCCGGCTCATCAAGGCGTTGATTTCTACGCGACCCGATTCATTCACTTTAGCGGGTTTATCTCAATTTCTCTCAAGTCCACAGTCTCCGGCAAGCTATCAACACAGGGGTAACAGACACCCTCGAGAACCTCGTCATATCCTGGATTCACCGCGCACGGCCGGCCTGGTTTCCACCTCAAATCAAAAATCCAGCGCAGGTGTGACCTTCTTCCTTTCGGGATCAAAGAAGGCGCCTTCCACCACAGTGGCCCGGGCCATCACCCGGCTCCACTTCAACTCGCGCTGATAATAAATCTCGGCATACAGTTCATCGCCAGGCTTACCCCAGGGCGCATGCAGCGATGCCAGGGCGATATTGGCCTTCACCGTGGGAGACCACAGGGCCGAGGTAACCGTACCGACAACCTGCTTCTTGCTGTTGTAGATAAAGGCATCCCTGGCGGGCTTGTTACCCGCGATATCCAGCTTGACGAAGTTGTACCTGGAGCCCTTTTCCTTCTCCTCCAGCAAGGCCGCCCGGCCAGTGAAATTGGGCTTCTTGAAATCCACCAGCCATGACAGGCCCAACTCGAAAGGTGAGCGGGTTCGGCCGGGGCGTACTGCCTCGTCCGCCGGCAGAAAATCCACGCCCGCCTGGATGAATCCGGCCTCGATGCGGGTCATCTCCAGGGCATGAGTGCCGATGGGACGAATGCCATACTCCTTGCCGGCTGCAAACAAGGCATCCCACAAGGCCTCCGCCCTGGGCGCCTCGATCCAGACCTCGTAACCCAGGTCGCCGGTGAAACCGGTACGGGATACCATCAATTCCGAACCCTGGAAATCAAACCAGGTGATGCCAAACGGCTTCAGGTTCTGAATGTCGGCCAGTCCCATCTTGCGTAACACTGAGCAAGAGGTCGGCCCCTGAACTGCCAGCGCCGCCAATTCATGGGTTGGCTCTGTAATGGTAACGTCGAAGCCCAGCGCCGAAATGCTCAGCCAGTCCAGCTGACGCTCCTGGGAGCACAGCAGGTACTCGCCGGGACGCATATGGAACACCGTTCCGTCATCAATCACCTGGCCCTCGTCGTCACACCACACGCAATAGGAAACACGTCCCGGCTTGAGCTTGCTCACATCCCGGGTCAGCAGTCGATTGAGATACTCAAGGGCATCGGGGCCGGTGATCTTGTGCTTGGTCATGGGGCATAGATCAAACACACCGGTCGAATTACGCATGGCAAAATATTCCAGCCCGACGTCTTCATACACATCCGCTACGAGGTAATCCTTCCAGCGATGGCTCGCCTGCATCTGGTTAAGCCTGGAGGTGCGGGAATTAAACGCTGTCGGATAAACAAAGGTTTGGTGATGTTCTTTCTTGTTCATGCTGCATCCCCCCTGGCAATAATTTCATTCGCAGCATTACGTCCGGCTGCACCCATAACACCGCCACCGGGATGCGCGCCTGCGCCGCACAGGAACAGTCCCGGCAGGGGCGTCGCATACTGGGCACTACCGTGGATGGGACGAGTCATCAGGAACTGGTCCAGGGCAAGCTCGCCGTGGTGCCAATGCCCCCCCGCAATCCTGAACTCCCGTTCAATGTCGGCCGGAGACAAGACTTCGCTGTGCAATACCGTGGCGCCGATTCCAGGTGCGTAACGCTCCAGCACCGCCATGGCCCGCTGCTGCAACTCGGCGCGACCACTTTCCCAACCCTGTTTCAGGTTATAGGGCGCGTACTGCACCAGTGCAGACAATACATGCTTGCCGCCGGGGGCCAGGCTGTCGTCATGCACAGTGGGCAGGGAGATTTCCATCATTGGCGACTCTGACATCTCGCCGTACTTGGAGAAATCAAATGCCTGTTCAAGCTCCACCATGTTTGGGGAAATCAGCAAGCGGCCACCGAGCGACTTCTCATCCAGACCGGTAAACCTGGGAAGGGAATCCAGGGCCAGGTGCAACTTGGCCACGCTGCCGCGGGCACGAATATTCCGCACCTGCAGTGCCACACCTGCTTCCAGGTGTTTCAGTCCCACCAGGTCCATGAAGGTGGTACGCGGATCAGCACTGGACACCACTTTGGATGCGCTGAGCTTCTCACCATTCTCAAGCTCAACACCGGTAACGACACCGTTTTCCACGATGATTCGCGAGACAACGGCCGAGGTGCGAATCTGAGCGCCGGCCGCTTCAGCGGCCTTGGCAAGTGCGGCAGTCAGGCCACCCATTCCACCACGAACAGACGCCATGGCGCCCCGCTTTCCATTCACATCACCGGTGAGTCTATGCAGGTAATTGAGCATGCTGTTGTTGGAGCGAGGCCCAAGATGTCCGCCCAGGACCGCATCCCAGGCCACGGCGCCCTTAAGCATTTCGCTGTCGAACTGCTCTTGCAAAACATCGTAGATATTAATACCGGCAATACGCAGAAATTCACGCATGTCCTCACGGCCCATGCCTCGAATAGCCAGGCCCAGCTTCGCCAGACCTTTCAGCTCCTGCCAATGACCGACCAGGCGAGGAGGACGGCCCTTGTAAACCTTCCTCAGCACGTTCGCGAACTTGTTCATGCGCGCATTGAATTGCGTGAGCTTTGCAGCGTCCTCTGCAGACAGGTCACCGCCACGCGCCTCGGGACCCGACAGGAACAAGTGCTCACCGGTCTGCGACAAAGACACTGTTTCCATGTCATCGGCAGCCAGTTTCAAACCGTGTTTCTTAAGACCCAGGGCGGAAGAAATATCTTCATCCAGCATGAACAGCAAATGGGCGCAGGCGGAAACCTGGTAGCCAGGCGCGAACTCCCGGGTGACGGCCGCGCCGCCCACCTGCTCAGCCGCTTCCAGCACGGTGACCTTGCGCCCTGCCTTTGCCAGGTAGGCTGCACACACCAGACCGTTATGGCCTCCCCCAACGATTAATACGTTATTGTCAGTCATCGAGTTCGGTCTCCGGCACCACGTTGGTTCGTTTCATATCCGCCAGGATTTCTCTTGCGGCGTTGGCACCCGGGGCAGCCATTACACCGCCGCCGGGATGGGTGCCGGAACCACACATATACATACCTTTCACCGGGCCGCGATATTGGGCGTAACCGGGGAAAGGACGATTAAACATCAGCTGATCCATGGTCAGCTCACCCTGGAAAATATTTCCTTCAGTTAAGCCGACTTCGGCTTCCAGTTCCCGCGGGGTACGAACTTCGGTATGCAGGATCAGGTCCTTGAAGTTGGGGCTGTGCCTGGAAATCTGGTCGATCACCACTTTGCCGAAAGCATCGCGGTCCTCGTCCGTCCAGTCCTTACCCTTGACCTTGGGCGGTACATACTGAACAAACACCGACATGAAATGCTTGCCAGGCGGCGCCATGGTCGGATCGGTCAGGGAGGGAATCAGAAGATCCACATAGGGGTCACGGGACCACATCCCGTTCTTCCAGTCATCGTAGGCACGCTCGAGGCGCTCCAGCGAATCCACAAAATGCATGTCGCCAAAGCGCAGCGGATTGTTATCCCCCAGGGCGGGCCATTCCGGCACCCCGTCCAGGGCGATGTTCAACTTGCCTGACGAGCCACGGATCTTGAAGTTCCTGGCCTTCTCCGCCACTCGCGGGTCCAGGTCCTTTTCGTCAAACAACTTCAGAAAGGTACGCTTGGGATCCAGGTTAGAGACCACCACGTCGGCGTAGATCTCGTCTCCATTCTCCAGCGCAACACCCTTGGCCTTGCCATTGCGAACAATAATTTGCTCGACCCCGGCACTGGTCCTGATCTCACCGCCATGCTCCTGGAACGCACCGGCCAGGGCCTTACTCACAGAACCCATGCCCCCGCGGGCAAAACCCCAGGCGCCTGTGCTGCCGTCGATATCACCCATGTAATGGTGCAACAACACGTAGGCCGTACCGGGCGAGTGCACACCCAGGGCGGTACCGATAATGCCACTACCAGAGAAATGGGCCTTGATCATATCGGACTCGAAATATTCATCCAGGTACTCGGCCACGCTCATGCTATAGAAGCGAATTGTCTCGTACATGGTCTTTTCGCCCAGGTTCAGGAACTTCTTCATCATGAACATGAGTTCGGAAATATCCCGGGGCCTGAAGGAGGTCGGATCCGGCGGGGTACGCAGAAGGAAATCGCGAATAAGTCGGCACTGCCTGGTCACGTCTCGTGAGAAACGGTGATAGGCATCAGCATCACGCTTGTTGTGCCGTGCAATTTCTCGCCGTTTCACATCGTGGTCAACGTAGTTACCCATGATGTCCCCGTCGCGCAGGAATGTTACGCCACCACCATAGGGCACCACCTGCAGACCATGCTTTGCAAGGTTCAGGTTCCGGTAAATCTCAGGTCGCAACAAACTGCATACATAGGAGCAATTTGAATAAATCCACCCCTTGTGCAACTCCCTGCTTACTGCCGCTCCGCCGATCCACGGGTTGCGCTCCAGCACCAGGACTTTCATTCCCGCCTTGGCCAAAAAGGCAGCATTGGCTAGTCCGTTGTGTCCGGCGCCTATTACTATCGCGTCGTATTTCATCGTGCAGTTCCGCTTACTATTCAAATGTTGCCAAGGGCCAAAGATCGACGCACTCCCGACGATCACGTTTTATATTACTTACCCGAAGTTTTCCCGGGCTTTCTCCCGGCTGCCGAGACACCGGGCATTCACGGGAAAAACATTGCTCCCGCAAATCAGGCACAAGAGGATACCAAGTTCATGCACACAGATGCGAATGTGTTGAAAAACCCCCAAACGTCGCCAGCCGGGTCGGTAAAGATAACCGACCAGGCAACACCCTGACCACCGGCTTCTTCTTGTGGCGATAAGTGCTATGATTTCGGCCTGCCTGAGCGCAGCCCGAATTTGGGGTAAGCGTACCTGGCCCACTGATACATAACGACCGGGCAGCACGATCGCGCCTCCGTATAAATTTAACCCAGAGCAGTTGCAATGACGAAGCCAGAACACTCCTTTATCCTGACCGTTGTCTGTCCGGACACCGTTGGTGTCGTAGCGGAAGTCTCAAGTTACATGCGGGACAAAAACCTGTTTATTGAGGAGTCCTCCCACTATGGGGACCCGGATACCGGGCGCTTTTTCATGCGCACTCGCTTCAACCCGCTGGGAGCGTCTTTTTCCCGGGCTGATTTTGCCGAGGGATTCTCTGCCATTGCGACAAAATTCACCATGCAGTGGCAGGTGCATGACACCAAGGTGTTACCGCGAGTACTGATCATGGTCTCCAGGCTGGACCATTGCCTGAACGACCTGCTGTATCGCTATCGAACCGGGGCCCTTCCCATGCAGGTGCCGGCTATCGTATCCAACCACATGGACATGGCGGGTCTCGCCAAGGCACACAAAATTCCCTATTTCCACGTCCCAATATCGGCCAAGACCAAACCTGAAGCCGAACAACGCTTGAGAGAAATCATCGAGGACACCCGTGCGGACAGCATAGTACTGGCCCGCTATATGCAGGTGCTTTCAGATCGCTTGTGCAAGGAATTAGCGGGCAAGGCTATCAACATCCACCACTCATTCTTACCCAGCTTCAAGGGGGCCAAACCCTATCACCGGGCCCATGATCGCGGCGTGAAGCTCATCGGAGCCACGGCGCACTTTGTTACTCATGACCTGGATGAAGGTCCGATCATCGAGCAGTCAGTTGAAAGGGTAAACCATACCCAGTCCGCTGAGGACCTGGTGGCCGTAGGCCGGGACGTGGAAGCCATTACCCTGGCAAGGGCGCTAAAATCCCACCTGGAACACCGCGTGTTTCTCAACGGGAGCCGCACAGTAGTATTCTGATCAGGGTCCAGGCAGATGGAATCAGCGGGGGTAAAATCACCGTGCCTGGCGCCCCGGAATACTATTTCTGCCCGGCCCTTCCGGCACCCTGGTTAGCGCTATCCTGGGGCATGTAATCAAAGATGAAGGTGATGCGGTCATCCTTGCCTCGATTCATCACACTATGGCGTTTCTGATTATTGATCTCGTACGCCTCTCCCACCTGGAACTGGTAGGGGCGGCCATCGATCATAAAGCGCACGCCACTATTGGTAGTGATGGGAACATGAATCCTGTGGCTGCTACGAAATGACTGATGCGCATCCATGTGAGGAGTAATTCGTCCGCCGGCAACCAGCTTGGCGGCCATGGCCCGGATAATCGTGCCTCCCTTGGGATACAGCCTGCCGATAATATCGTGCATAACCGGCACCGCCACCTCAGCCAACCGATCCCAACCCGGCTCCTTGCTCACCGTCATCTCAGGCCAACCGTCACAAAACACCAGCACGATTGACTGGGTATTGTAGTGGACGTCGTAGGCTTGCTGGCGATGGGTTTGCTCCACCCACGCCTCCTCGTCCTGCGCCAGGATCGCCTCTCGCAAAGCCTGGATATTCACCTTGCCAAGTTCACGCAGGGGAGTATCGATATTCATTCATGCATACCTTCTGTCTTCCTCATCAAGAGTTCGCAAGATATGTCTCCAGGATACTTCGGGTCAAGCCCGGCCCCGGCACTTGTTTCTGGCAATCGGTTCGGGCCACATGGATAACCGCCCAGCCTGCGTGGCGCATCGCAACATTTCGCTGTGACGAGTATGCATTCAGCCAGGTTTTTGCGGAATCCCAATCCCGTTTGGACACGCCTCCAAGGCACTGGTGTATTTTTGGGGTGCAGCAAATTGGTGCGGCGCAATATCCGGCAGTTGCCTGGATTAGAACCAGTATAATTGCACAATTCTCTCTTTTTCAGGCCAGGGAAATGCTGC
>Ga0316195_10001330_pt1 | contig 10965 bp, 5 predicted proteins | sample Phised1_MG_FD_204937 | JGI IMG/M metagenome (GOLD analysis project Ga0316195, IMG submission 204937) | Coastal sediment microbial communities from Maine, United States - Phippsburg sediment 1 | ecosystem: Environmental > Aquatic > Marine > Coastal > Sediment | place: USA: Maine | collected... | reverse complement strand
GGATTCGGTCCTACGGCATGAAGGTTCTCGCCTATTTCCCATACCTCAAGCTCGGCATCGCTTACTACCATCTCGGACAGATCGAAGCCGCCCTGCAGGCGTTTCAGACCGAGGAGCAGCTGGGGGCCATTCAGGCGTCAGCGTCCGATCTCGCGGAACTCGATCGCTACCGCCGTCTGGCCCTCGAGGCGCGGGCAGCGGCTGCGGAGATCGACGGCAAACGCATTGTGCAGATTGTTCGTGAGAGCCTCCGCGACGCCGAGATCTTCGAACGCCAGGGTCGGTTGCCCGAGGCGATGGAGGCGCTCGGTGAGGGTCTCGCAGTCGATCCTGACAATCCGGATGCGGTCGCCAAGATGGATGAGCTGCGATCCGAGGTTGTCCGGTTGGAACGCGAACGCCTCGACGCGATTCGGGCAGCGGATTTCGTCAGTCGCGGCAGCTCCCTCCTTGACGAGGGGAATTACGCCGAGGCCTCGAGTCTCTTCCGGCAAGCACTCGAGATTCGCCCGAGCATCGAGGTCCAACGGCTCTTTGATCGCGCTCGAGCCGGGCTCCTGGCGGAGATCCACGCGGAGGAGGACGCCGAGGCCCGACAAGCCGCGATCGCCGCAGGTCTGACCCGGGCTCGCGAGTTGGAAGGTGCCGGGCGTTTCGCCGAGGCCCTTGATCGCCTGCAGCCAGTGCTGGCCGCCGATCCTCAGAACCGGGATGGCCTAGCCCTCCAGAAGCGCATCCTCGAAAGGCAGCAAGATGCTGCGGTCCGCGATGCGCTCGGCCAGGCACTCGAGGAAGCGGAGGCCGCTGTCGAGGCCGGCCACTTCGAAGGTGCAATCTCCGCCGCCAATCGCGCCCTCGCCCTCGACCCGGGCAATGCGAACGCTCTCGAACACATCCGAATCTCCTACGGGCAGATCAGTCGCCGCCTCCTCGGTTCCCGGAACGTTGAAAACCTCCCACCGGCCATTCGCTTCGCCGACTTCAGGAGTGACCGGGCCGACGGGACTCGAGCTCAGCTGGTTCGAAGTCCGGATTTCCGCTTGAGTGGTGTAGTGATTGACACCTCCCCGGTGGATGTCCGTTTCCGTGGTCCGGCGGAACGTGAGATCGAGGGCAGCAGCACGAGTCAGCCGATGGGCGAGGTCTATATCACCGAGTTCACCCTCGACGATGAGCTGGTCGATGGTCCCTCGACCTATCAGTTGGTGGCGACCGACAACGCCGGATTGACCTCGAGCGCCGAGTACACGGTGGTCTACACCATCCCGTTTTATCGCGCGCTCTGGTTCCAGATGATGGTTGTACTGTTGCCCATCGCCGTCCTCGCCGGCGTGTGGGCGCACCGCGTGCGCCGGCGCCGTCAGCTCATGAAGCGTCGATTCAATCCCTACATCGCGGGCGCTCCGGTGCTCGACACCGAGATGTTCTTCGGCAGGGAGCAGCTCATCGAGCGCATCCTGCAAACCATTCATAACAACAGTCTGCTGCTCTACGGCGAGCGGAGGATCGGCAAGACCTCGCTCCAGCACCATCTCAGACGACGACTCCAGCAGCTCGACGATCCCAACTACGATTTCTTCCCGGTCTATGTCGACCTCCAGGGGACCCCCGAATCGCAGTTCTTTGCCACCCTCGCCGAGGACGTTTTCCATGAACTAGAATCACTTCTTGGCGGAATGCGGCCGGGAGAGGGCCTCGGCCCCGATGTGGATTACGGTTATCGCGAATTGGTGGCTGACCTTCGCCGGGTCCTTAAAATCCTCGAGAAGAGAAGCTCGAAACAGGTCAAGCTGGTGCTGTTGATCGACGAGGTCGATGAACTCAACGCGTACGACCCGAGGGTCAACCAGAGGCTGCGGAGCCTCTTCATGAAAAGCTTTGCCGAAAACCTGGTGGCGGTGGTGTCGGGGGTCGAGATCCGCAAGCAATGGGACAAGGAAGGCAGCCCCTGGTACAACTTCTTCGAAGAGATCGAGGTCACACCGATCGGGCGCGACGATGTGGTGCAGCTGATCACCAGACCCGTTGGAGGCGTTTTCAAGATTGACCGGGCAGTGGTCGACCGCATCATCGAGCTCACCGACCGCAAGCCCTATCACGTCCAACGGTTCTGCATCGCGCTCGTCAACCGCATGTACGAGCAGGGGAAGCGGCAGATCTCAATCGCCGACGTCGACGCCGTCGCCGGAAATAATGCGTGAGTGTCGTGCGCGCCAATCCTTATGTCGTCGGCCAGTGGGTCCGTGGTGAGCGGTTCTACGGCCGGCGCGCCCTGATCGACGAGATCCTCAACGGTCCCCGCAACTCGCTCTGGGTGCTCGGCACGCGCCGCATCGGAAAGACCTCATTGCTCAAGCAGCTCGAGCACCTCACTGTGTCGGACGGCTCTGAGTACGTGCCGATCTTCTGGGACTTTCAGGGGGCCGACGATTCCAACGAACTCACACTCACATTCACCGATGCCCTGCTCGACGCCGAGGATCGGCTCGAAGCGATCGGCATCGAGGTCTCGAATCTCGAAGACGAGGACCTTTTCACATCGATGGCCAAGCTCCGCCGCAAGATCCTCAGCCAGGGCCGCTCCCTCCTTCTGCTGTGCGACGAGGTCGAGGAGCTGCTCAACCTCCACCGTCAGGATCCGGCTCTGTTGCGAAAGCTCCGCCGCGCCATGCAGTCGCAGGACGGCGTCCGTTCGGTGCTCACCTCCTCGGTCCGTCTGTGCGAGCTGGCCGAGCAGCGGGGCGACACCTCGCCATTTCTCCACGGCTTCAGCCCGCCGCTGTATATCAGCGGCCTCTCAGCCGAAGAGTCCCTCGCACTGGTTCGACAGGATGGGTCGCCAGCGGAGACGCGCCCAGAGATTAAAAGTGGTGATGCGGTCGAGATCTGCCACCGTTGCGATCACCATCCCTATCTGATCCAGCTGGTCTGTAAGCGTTTCCTCGAATCCGGAGATCTCGAGGAAGCCTGCCGCCAGGTGGTCAGTGATCGGATGATCAGCTACTTCTTCTCAGTCGACTTCGAGATGCTGGCCGCCACCGAAAAGTCGGTCCTTCGTCTGATCGCGAAACAGGGCACGGCGACCGACGAATCGCTCCACGCGGTCATGAAGGGCGACACTGCCGACCGCGATGACGCCCTGCAACGGCTCGAAAACCTCGGTTTTATCGGCCGCGACGAAGGTCGAAACTACGTCCTGCCGAGCTATTTTCTAATTCGGTGGCTCGAGGACCTCGCGATCACGCAGCCACCACCGCAGCCGCAACCCGGCTCCGTGCATGAGGACCCCACGATCTCCGTGCGGACCATCGACAGCCGTTACACCCTGCACGAGGAGATCGGCGCGGGCGCCACCGGCAGCGTCTTCAAGGCCCGCGATGCGCTCCTCAACACCTGGGTCGCCGTCAAGCTGCTGAAACCGGAGTACACCGCCAACCGCAACGCGCTCGAGAGGGTACGACAGGAGATCCTCCTGTCCCGGGACATCGCCCACCCGAACATCCTCAGGGTCTACCACCTGGCCTCGTACGAGGGCGGAACATACATCACCATGCAGTGGATCAAAGGCGGGACGCTGGCGGACATCATCGCGGAACGAGGAGCGATGCCGACACCTGATGTCTTGACTCTGGCGACCAAGCTTTCGTCGGCGCTGGCGGCGGCCCACAGCCACAACATCCTCCACCGCGACATCAAGCCCGGCAACATCCTGGTGGACGAAGAGGGAGAACCGTATCTCGCCGATTTCGGGCTCGCACGCCTGATCGGAAAGCATGGCCTGACCCAGCACGGGGTCTTTGTCGGCACGCCGCACTACTGTTCCCCGGAGCAGGTGGCCCTGGAAGATCTCGACGAACGTTCCGATATCTACACTCTGGGTTTGGTGATCTTCGAGATGGCCACGGGGCAACGGCCATTCGAAGCCGCGACGGCGGCCGAGATCCTGGCCATGCAACGGAGCGCTCCGCCACCCGACCCATCTACGATTGCGCCGGGCATCCCTGGCGAGTTGGCGGCGATTATCTTGCGCTGCCTGGCAAAAAAACCCTCGGACCGGATAGCGAACACCAGGGAGCTGGAAGAAGCACTGGGTCGCATCAGCGAAGCACTCTGAAATTTCAGAAACTGTAAATCGCTGAAAGAGAAATAACATCCGCGTTCTGCGACAGGTCGGCACCGAGATCAATCTGGAATCTTTTGAATGCAATCCCGACGCCCACGGTCACGTGCAGGATGTCTTCCCCCTGTCGGTAGAGGGCCTCGCTGAAAGGATCATCACCGAGGTAGCGGAATCGATGGTCGGGGTCGTGCCAGATTCCACCACGGATCGCAATCAAGGGGTTGGCCGTCAAGAAAACGTACTCGGCACCGAAATGGAGCTCACTGGCGTCGTCGATTTCCGCAAGCGATGTATCCACCAACGGTGAGTCGAGCGTTTCACCGATGATCGAGTACTCCACCCGATCCCATTCGAAGCCTACTGTCAGTCTGCCATCCGGCGAACGGTAGGATACGCCCAGTCCCCACACGTCTGGAAAGGCGATGGAGTGGTCGGTCACCGATTCGAGAATCGTGCCTTCGGGTTCTTCGTTGAGAAGTCCGGCACGATTGTAGAGCTCGTAATCGAATCGTGGTCCTTTCCGAAACACGCCCCCGAGGCGCCAGCACTCGGCGACCTTCCAGAGCACGCCCACGTTGATTCCCATGTCCGAGTTGTCGACGGCGAAGCTACTCGTCACCCATTGGAGCTCGGGAAGGAACGAGTTGCGCTCCCACGACGGGTCCGGATAACTGTCGACAGCATAGGTCGCTCCTTGATTGTCGACCATCCCGGAGAAGTACGAAACTCCGAAGCCGATACTCCATCGATCACTCACCCGATAGGCACCGGACACTCCGGTACCAACGATTTCGAGGTCGGTGACCGTCCACTGGTCTTCGTACCGCCTGGTCCCACCTGCCGCGGTCAGGCCGAAGAGACCGTTGATTTCCGTAGCGATCGAGAAATCGGCCAACTGGTGTCGATAGATCGCCAGCGACCACTTCGCACCCGGGTACACGAACGAGAGGAACGACACCCCGGAGGTGGTTTCGTTCGAGTATGCGGTTCGTATTCCGTCAACGGTGTCGACGCCAAGACCGGACGGCGGGCCTGCGACCCGGCCTCCCTCGGTATAGGGAGTCGAGTAATCCCGCCTCCGCACCTCAAGGGAAACCTCGGGACGGAGCAGTTGTACCAGGCCCGCAGGGTTTGCGAATGCGGCGGTGGCGTCATCGGCGAGGGCCACGAAAGCACCACCCAGACCCATGCTGCGGGCGCCCGGGTTGGAGAAGCTGAACTCGAGCGCCGGCGGCGCTTCCTGCGCCACTGAAACCGTAGGCACCAGGCACAGCGCTGATGCGACGATGAGCGAGAAACAACGTTCCACGCGAGCACGGTCTACACCACCCATAAAACGCATCGTAGCACGGGGCAAAAGCCTCAACAGACCCTCATCACGACCTCAGAATTCCATCAAGCGGTGGCGTTTGCGACGTCCCACATTGATAGAGACGAGGAGGTTTTAAATGCATCAATTTTCAAGATACGCCATATCCACAGTCGCGACGATCATGATTGCCGCGTCCGCCTCGGCCCAGCGCCAGTGGACCGTCACCGGCCAGGAGGTCTCCGGGTTTTCCGTCATCGACGAGATGATTCGTGAGCAGATGGTGCTGCACGACATCAGCGCCTCTTCGGTCGCAATCACCAAGAACGGCCGCCTGGTCTATACCCGCGGTTATACGTGGGACCAACCCGATGTCGAGCCGGTGCAGCCGACCTCGCTCTTCCGCACCGGTTCGATCGCCAAGTCGATCACGTCGATCGCGATCCACCAGCTCATCGAGGACGGGCTCCTCAGCTATGAAACACGGGTCGCGGAGACCCTCGGACTGGAACCGCCCTCCGGTCGGTCCGCCGATCCGTGGCTCGACCTTGTCACCGTCGACCATTTACTCACCCACACCGTCGGCTGGGACAAGTACAACGGTGGGATCGACCCGATGGTCTTTCGGGACCTGTGGGTCGCGTTGTCGCTCGGCATCCTGCCACCACCGACGCGCCACCAGATCGCCACCTTCATGACCGGTGAGCCCTTCCAGTTCTACCCCGGCACCCGCTGGGCCTACTGCAACTTCGGATATCTGTTGTTGCAGATGCTGGCCGAAAAGGTCACCGGCGTCGATTTCCCAGAGTATGTCCACGACAACATTTTTCGCCCGGTTGGGGTTGGACGCGCGCGGATGGCCCACACGCCGCGCTCCGATCTCGCGCCCACCGAGCGCGATTACGACGGGGACTACGAGGGCGACCCCTATTCGCTGACGTGGGAAAACGTCTACGCCGGCGGCGGCATGGTGTTGTCGGCGCCAGATTTGGCGCGACTTTACACGGCCCTCTTCGACGATCGGAGCGCCTCCGGGCTGCTGCGCAGCGACACCATCGACGCCATGCTCACCCTCCCATCCAGCGTCACCCGAGATCAGGGCTATGGCCGTGGTTGGATTCACGAGAAGTTTTTTGACGACATGGGCAAAAACCTGGGTGGATATGTGAATCTCAATGACGCCCACCAGGTTTACGGCCACGGTGGCGGCGGTCCGGGCGTGCACGCCATCGCCCTGTGGCGAAGCGACGGGTTCGGGTTTTTCTGGGTCAGCAACAAGGACCCGCTGGTCGACGACTTCGACGATCTTCTCGAAATCGACGGCTGGCCCTCTCATGACCTCTGGCAGTCGGTTGGGATCTCGCGCGACCCCGTCGGTTCGGCCCCGGTCGAATCCTGGGTTCCAGCAGTCGCCCACACAAACGGCGTCGGCGACAGCACCTGGCGCTCAGACGTCGGTCTGCTCAACCGCTCGTCGCAGACCAACGCCGTCCGTCTCAGGTATTACCAAGGCTGGAATGTCGTCGAACGGGAGCTTGAGCTCGCGCCCGGTGAGTCGCGCGTGATCCCAGACGTGGTCGGCTGGTTCGGTCGCACCGGTTTCGGCCCTCTCCAGGTCTTTTCGTCTGAGGCCCTCACCGTCACATCGAGGACCTTCAACCAATCGGCGGAAGGGACCTTCGGACAATCCTTCGACGGTGTCACCGCCACCGGAGGCCTCGAGTCCGGCGAGTCGGTGGTGCTGATGCAGCTTCGGGAAAATGACGACGCGCGCACAAACATCGGCGTCCACAACCAGTGGCGTGGGTTCGCCAAGGTCGAGATGGAGCTCTACGACGACGACGGAACGCTCGTACACGCCGATGTATGGACGATTCCCCCTCTCCACACGGTGCAGGTCAACCGCCCCTACGCGACGTTCTGCGGTCCCGTTGACGTCGAGTCTGGGTATGCGCTTTTCACAGTTCGATCCGGCCAGGACATCTACATCTACGCCTCGGTCGTCGACAACGCCACCGGCGATCCCACCGCCATCCCGATGAAGGGTGGGAACGCCGCCCACCGCCAGTGGATCGCCGCCGCCGCCCACGGCAGCGGCGTCCACGACAGCGTGTGGCGGACCGACCTCTATCTGCTCAACCTCTCCGGCAGCCCGGCAACGGCGGAGATCATCTTCCGCCGCGGCGACGGCGCGACGGCCGTTCTCCCCATTGTCGCCCCCTATGGCCGGCAGGTCCTCCTGAGCGACGTCGTGGCCCAGCTGGGTATGGTCGGTTCGGGATCGATCGAGATCCACTCCGATCGACCGCTGCTGGCGAGCTCGCGCACCTTGAACTCGGGGGTGGACGGCACCTTCGGCCTGTTCCTCGACGGCGTTGCGGCCGAGGCCGCGGCCGACGGCGGCGATACGGTCTGGCTTCCCCAGCTGCGGCAGGACCAGGCGTTTCGCACCAACATCGGGCTTCTCAACAGCGGCGACGTCGATGCCCGCGTTCGGATCTTCCTGTACGACAAATCCGGAAACGAGCTCGTTTCGAGATGGAGAACGCTTATACCGTACGCCTGGATGCAGCTCCAGGAGCCGTTCGCGCGCCTCGCCGAGCGCTCCGACATCGACTCCGGGTCCGCCCGAGTTGAAGTTGCATCGGGTCATGGGGTCATCGTCTACGCATCCGTAATCGACAACGCCACCAACGATGGCACTGCCATCTCCATGAAGAGGTGAAGCCTCGCACAACAGCACAAAGGAATCGAGGAGGTCCGACATGCAGCACATGAAGAAAACCATCACCGTGCTTGGCGCATTGATGATGATGGCCACCTCGGTGTCGGCCCAACGGCAGTGGACCGTCACCGGCGAGGAGGTCCCGGAGCTGGCCGCAGTAGATCAGATGATGCAGGACATCATGCGGAGCAACGACATCCGCGGTAGTTCAGTAGCAATCGCCAAGGATGGGCGGCTGGTCTATGCCCGAGGTTTCACCTGGGACCAACCCGACGTCGAGCCTGTTCAGCCCACCACCCTGTTCCGTATCGGCAGCATCGGCAAGTCGATCACCTCGATCGCCATCCACCAGTTGATCGAGGACGGTCTCCTCAGCTACGACACCATGGTTGCGGAGACCCTCGGTCTGCAGCCGCCGCCCGGCCGGTCCGTAGACCCGTGGTTCGACACCGTCACCGTGGACCACCTGCTGACCCACACGAGCGGCATGTACGCGCACGACATCTACACCGTGAGCGATGTGGTCACCGCCGCACTCGGTGTCGAGGCGCCACCGACCAAATCGGAGATCACTTCCTTCATCATCACCGTTCCGTTCTTCTTCGAGCCCGGTGCCTCCTGGGACTACAATAACTACGGTTACATCATGCTCGGCATGTTGGCCGAACAGGCCACCGGTCGCGACTTCCCCGAGTACGTCTTTGACAACGTCTTCCGCCCGGTGGGCGTCACCCGCGCCCGCATGGGCCATGCTCTCCTCTCCGACCTCGCACCCACCGAGACGACCTACGACGGGGTCGACGGCGATCCGTACGGACCACCGGCGGAACACGCTTTTGCCGCCGGGCTTTCGGTGATGTCGGCGCCCGATCTGGCGCGGCTCTACTCCGCGCTCTTTGATCACCAGGAGGCTAGCGGTTTGCTCGACAGCCAGACAATCGAGTCGATGTTGTCGACGCCGTTCACCGCCGGTCAGGAATTGGGTTACGGTCGCGGCTGGGTCAACGAAGACTTTTTCGTCGACTCGGGTCACACCATCGGGTGGCTCACGAATCCAAACGACAACCTCCGTGTCTTCGGCCACGGCGGCGGGGGTAGTGGCGTTCACACTCTCGCCGTATGGCGCTCCGATGGCATCGTCTTCGTCTGGTTCACCAACAAAGACCCGGTCGTGCCGACCATCGACTTTCCCGAGATTACATCGTGGCCCGACCACGATCTGTGGGAGTCTGTTGGCATCTCCCGAGAACCGGTGGGTTCCGCGCCGGTCGAACAATGGATCCCCGCCGTCGCCCATGCGGCTGGTGTCGGTGACAGCACCTGGCGTTCCGACGTCGGTCTCCTCAACCGTTCGTCGAGAACCAACACCGTCCGTTTGAGACTCCACCACAGCAACCAGTCGGTCAATCGCGAGCTCGAGCTGGCACCCGGAGAATCGCGCGTGATTCCCGACGCTGTCGGATGGTTTGGACGCAATGGCTCGGGACCCCTCCAGGTTTTCTCCTCTGAGGCCCTCACCGTCACCTCGCGCACATTCAACCAATCGTCCGACGGAACATTTGGCCAGTCCCTGGACGGCGTTACCGCCACCGGAGGTCTCGAGTCCGGCGAGTCTGTGGTGCTGATGCAGCTCCGCGAAGACGACGACGCCCGCTCGAACATCGGCATCCACAATCAGTGGCGGCGGTCGGCCCGGGTCGAGGTCGAGCTCTACGACGAAGACGGCTCGCTGGTGACCGCCCACTCCAGGGAAATCCCTGCCCAACAAACAGTTCAGCTCAACCGCCCGTTCCATCGACTGGCAAATCGAGCCGACATCGAGTCGGGCTATGCGGTCATCACGGTGTTCTCCGGCCAGGATGTCTACGTCTACGGGTCGGTGATCGACAACGCCACTGGTGACCCCACCGCCATTCCCATGAAGGGTGGTGTTGGATGGCACCGACAATGGATTGCCGCCGCCGCCCACGGTGGCGGCGCCCACGGAAGCGTGTGGAGAACCGATGTCTGTCTGCTCAACCGTCTCGACGAAACGGCTTCGGCCGAGATCACATTCCACCGCGACAACGGCGAGACCGGATCGCTGACAGCGGATATCTTCGGCGGCCAACAGATCGTGGTCGGCGATGTGGTGGCGCAGTTGGGCATGGCCGGCTCAGGTGCGGTCGAGATCAACTCCGACGGCCCTTTGCTGGCGAGCTCCCGCACCTACAACGCGGGCACGGAGGGCACCTTCGGCCTCTTCCTCGACGGCGTCCCGGCGCAGGCCGCGGCCGACGCCGGCGACGATGTATGGCTGCCCCAGCTGCGGCAGAATTCGGCCTTTCGTACGAATATCGGACTCTTCAACAGCGGCGACACCACGGCCCGGGTTCGGGTATTCCTCAATGACGCCTCGGGTGCCGAGTTGGTCTCGAGGTGGAAGACCCTCGAGTCCGGCGCCTGGCTGCAGCTCCAGGAGCCATTCTCCCGCCTCGCCGGACGTACCGACATCTACTCTGGGTCCGCCCGAGTTGAAGTTGCATCGGGTCATGGAGTCATCGTCTACGCATCCGTGATCGACAACGCCACCAACGATGGCACGGCCATCGCCATGAAGAGGTAGAACCACATGCACCGGAAGAAAAAGAACGAAAGGAGGCCCGCGATGGATACGGGGGAACATGCACGCATATCGCGATTCTCAGGCACCGGCGAACCACGGTCGGGCGACGTAGCGATCACAGTGCTGACAGCCCTGATCCTCCTTGTCGTCCTGATCGTTGTCGCAGCGCTGTAAAGATCCGTCAGAAACTGTAGATCGCCGACAGG
>Ga0316195_10001328_pt1 | contig 10968 bp, 6 predicted proteins | sample Phised1_MG_FD_204937 | JGI IMG/M metagenome (GOLD analysis project Ga0316195, IMG submission 204937) | Coastal sediment microbial communities from Maine, United States - Phippsburg sediment 1 | ecosystem: Environmental > Aquatic > Marine > Coastal > Sediment | place: USA: Maine | collected... | reverse complement strand
CGTTGGCGAGCCAGATCATCAGCAGTACTGCCAGCAGGGGGCCTATCAACGCCCCCACCGAGTCGAGCGCCTGGCGCAGCCCGTAGGCCGCGCCGCGTAAATGCGGTGGCGCGATTTCAGCGACCAGCGCATCGCGTGGCGCGCCGCGAATGCCCTTGCCGATACGATCGATAAAACGCGCGGTGAACACCCAGGAGACCGACGTTGCCAGCGGGAAGACAGGCTTGGTAAAGGCTGCGAGTGCGTAACCGAGGACCAGCAACAACTTTCGCTTGCCGAGATAATCACTCAGTGCACCGGAGAAAACCTTGACGATCGCGGCGGTCGCTTCCGCCACGCCCTCGATAATGCCCACGGTCACCATGGATGCGCCCAGGGTGGAAACCAGGAATACTGGCATCAGGCTATGGATCAGTTCCGACGAGGCGTCCATGAACAACGAGCCGAATCCAAGTGCCCAGATTCCCAGTGGCAAATTGCGCCACGCTGCGGGTTTGCGCCTGGAGGGCGGTGGGTTTTCGGGTTGCACGTCGTTATCTCGGTTTTCAGATTGACCAGGCATATACACAACCTGGTGATAGTAATCCCCTGGTACAGCGCATGTCGCCTAACGATTTCGCGCAAACGCCAGAATGCTGGATGCCAGTACCGGTCTTTTTTCAGGGCCGACGCGGCTGCTACGCCAGCGAAAAGCCATCATCTGCAATAGCCAGGCACCTGTATATTTACATTCTCAAGGTAAGCGTGATGTTAACGGTTGCCACAATCTGTGGTCGTATAGCTGCATCGGCCGGTTTAGAATACCCTGTCGCGACGTGTCGCCCGGCTGTTGGCAGTTTCGTGGCCTGGATCTCCTGGAGGGATATCGATCGATATCAACGCCTTTCTCGACTTTATCGCGCAACACCCGCACTGGTCCTACCTGGTCGTGTTTTTTATTGCGCTGACCGAATCGCTGGCGGCGGTCGGACTGTTCGTCCCCGGGGCGGTTCTGATGCTCTCGGTTGGCGCGACCATCGGCATGGGCGTGATTGGATTCTGGCCGGTTGTGTTTGCCGCCATCGCCGGCGCCATCGTCGGGGACGGTTTGAGTTTCTGGCTCGGGCATCATTACAGTGATCGATTGCGCACGTTCTGGCCGTTTCGCAATCATCCGCAATGGCTGAATCTGGGTGAGCGCTATTTTCACCGCCACGGCGGGAAGAGCATTCTTTTCGGCCGTTTCGTCGGACCGGTGCGCCCGTTCATCCCGGTCGTCGCCGGCATGCTCGGAATGAAGCCCGCAGCTTTTTACCGCGCCAACGTACTGTCCGCGTTGCTGTGGGCGCCGGCTTACCTTTTGCCGGGCATGGCCTTCGGTGCTTCGCTGGCGATGGCAGGTGAAGTGGCGATGCGGCTGGTCGTGTTGCTGCTGCTGATCGGCGGCCTGATCTGGTTCGTGTTGTGGTCGATCCACAGGCTCTATATCGCAATGTCGCCACGTGCCGGGATGATCGTGCATTCGCTGCTGGACTGGGGTAGCCACCATCCACTGGTGAACAGGCTGTTCGGCGGATTGCTGGATCCCCTGCAGCCGGAGTTCAAACCGCTGGCGGTATTGGCAGCCGTGCTGATTGCTGCCACCTGGTTGTTCCTGAAAGTGCTGGAGGATGTGGTTACCGCTGATCCGCTGGTGCGCATTGACCAGGGGCTTTACCAGTTACTGCAGGATTTGCGCACGCCCTGGGGCGACCGCATCATGGTGTTGGTGACAGAACTGGGCGACGGCGCCGTTATCGCACTGGTTTCGGTCGCGGTGCTGGTATGGCTGTTGTGGCTGCGCAATTGGCGGGTCGCGGCTTACTGGAGCGCGGCCGTCGTCTTCGGGCAGCTCGTGGCCACTCTCTTCAAGCTGTTACTGCAGCGCCCCCGACCCCTCGAAAACATCTACGATGGTTTGTCTACTTACGCCTTCCCCAGCGGTCACGCTGTCATGAGCACCGTGGTTTACGGATTCCTGGCGGTGCTCATTGCGCGCCAGTTGAATAGTTCACACAGGTGGCTGGCATACGCCATGGCGGCGTTGCTGATCGTTACTATTGCCATGTCGAGGCTGTACCTGGGTGCGCACTGGCTGTCAGACGTGCTCGGCGGACTCAGTCTCGGGCTTGCCTGGGTAGCCTTGCTGGGGATCGCCTATTACCGCCACGCTGCGCAGATATCCCAGCCAAAAAGCCTGTCGAGTGTGGCCCTGATTACGCTGGTGCTTGCGGGTGGCTGGCATATTTCCGACCGTTATGCCGAGGACCTGCAGCGTTATGCGCCGAGTCTCGATTTTCAACACCTGGATTCGACAGGATGGTGGCAGCGCGACTGGGTAAGACTGCCGGTGTATCGCCAGGATCTCGAGGGCGGGTTGGAGCAGCCGCTCAACCTGCAATGGAGCGGTTCAATCGCGTCCCTGCAGGAGCGGCTGCTGGCTAACGGCTGGAAGGCTTCAGTCCCTTTGAAGGTCAGTACCGCGCTACGCTGGCTGCTGCGCAATCCCGCAATCGCTGACCTTCCCTTGCTACCGCAGGTACATGATGGCCGGCACGAGGCCCTGATAATGCTGCGCGCACGGCAGGCGAGCGAGCTGCTGCCGGGCGCGACCATCGACGAAAACCAGCAGCTCGTACTGCGTCTCTGGAGTAGTGGCATTGTGCTGGATCCCGGGCAGGATCCGCTCTGGGTCGGTAATGTCACGCTGCAGGCGCAGCGGCAAATCCTGTTTTTACGCTTACCCTTCACGCTGCAAGAATACGATGCGCCACTCGAATGGTTCAAGGATACGCTGCCCGGCCTCGAGCAGCGCCTGGTGAGTCGATCGCTGGCAACATCGGGCAGGGAATCCCCGTGGCAGGGCAACGTGCTGTTGATACGTGAACCGCGGCCCAGGTAGCGTCGAGCTCTATTCGACACACCGGATTGCGGCAAAGCGGGAGCCGCGGGGTTTAAAGCCGCAGCGGGTCGAGGACGGCGGTTTGAGGCGTTCCCCCCTGCGGCGACTGGTTACCTTGATTTGAACTCGCGGCAGGCGGTATCCAGACCGCGCAGTGTCTGCTCGAGATCTTCGGCGCTGTGCACGGTCGAGACGAAGCGGCGCACGCCCGGCAGCACGTACTGGCCCTGTTTCATCAGCAGGCTGTCGAGTTTGCGCATCGCCGCCTGGTCGCTGCCGAGTATGTCGGCCTGGTTGCGCGGGGTCTTGTCCATGAACAGAATTTGCCACAGCGAACCCGTGTGTTGCGCGATCGCCGGAATATCGTGCCGATCCAGCACCTGCTGGGTTTCGCGGCACAGGTCGTCGGCAAAGCTGTTCATGCGCTGGTACACGCCCGGCTTGCCGAGTTCGTCGAGCATCGCCATGGTGGCTGCCGCGGCAACCGGGTTGCCGTGCAGCGTACCGTTGAAATAGGTGTAGCCGGGCTGTCCTTTCAGTCTCGGGTCGGAAAGGCCGATGATGTCGGCGCGACCGGCGACGCAGGACATCGGGCCACCGCCGCCGACGACCTTGCCATGGGTCGACAGGTCGGGTTTGACGTCATACCACTGTTGCGCGCCACCGTAGGCGAGGCGGAACCCCGTGACCACCTCGTCGAGTACGAAAAGAATGTCGTACTCGTCGCAGATGGCGCGAATGCCCTGCAGGAATTCGGGCGTCGCCGGAATGATGCGCTGCACCGGTTCGGCGAATATCGCAGCGATGTCGGCGTGGTGCTCGGCAACGATCTTGCGCAGCCTGTCCAGATCGTTGTACGGGCAGACCAGCATGGTTGATACCGTTGCCTCTGGCTGTCCCGCGGAATCGGCCGTTCCCTGCGGGTAGCTGCCAGTTTCCTTCGGGAAGGTCGAAACGATCGCGTAGTCGTGGTTGCCGTGATAGGCGCCTTCGAACTTGAGAATCTTGTTGCGCCCGGTAAAGGCGCGCGCCAGGCGCATGGCGTAGCCGGTCGCTTCCGAGCCGGTGGTCGCGTAGGCGATTTTCTCGGCGCAGGGGATGTCTTTGACGAGACGTTCGGCCAGGCGTATGGCGACGTCGTTGAGCGATCCGAACATGTGTGCGCCGCGTTCGAGCTGGGCCTGCGCGGCCTTGACCACGGTCGGGTGCGAGTGACCGAGAATCAGCGCGCCGGCACCACCGACGTAATCGATGTACTCGTTGCCGTCGACGTCCCACATGCGTGAACCCTTGCCGTGCGAGTAGATCAGGCGAATGTCGTCGGCCAGCGAATAACTGCCGAGGCCGGAACCGGGCAGCACGCGGTCGGCGATCTCGAACAGCTCCCGTTGCGACAGGCTGGCGCTGGATGACTCTGCTGCGGATGAAGGCATGTTGTTGGTCTCCGGTTATGCGATGGGTTCAGGCGACGGCTGCACGCAGCCAGTCGTGTAACTTCTGTATGGGGCGTTCATTGTTGATGCCGCCCTCGGGATTCAGCACCAGCGGCCCCGGCCTGTAGCCGCGCGAATTGATGCCGCGTTGTACCTGTTTGACGATATCGAGGTCTTCCTGGAAGGTGGTTTGGCGATCGTTATCGATCACTTTCTGCAGGGTCTCGTCGACCGCGCCGGTGTTCGAGTAAAAGCTTCGAAATACGCGCACGTCGTTGACCGCCAGCGGGCGCCAGGAAAAGCTGTTGACCACGCCGCCCGGATAAAACTGGATCGACGAGGCCGGCCACAGGAAAAAGCTGCCGTAGTCGGCACCGCTGGTGTCATACCAGGCCTCGTCACTGTGCGATGGCTCGGAGCTGTGGTGCAGCACCTGGATGTCGCCATAAGGTTCGATCGTGTAGGAAGCGGGGTCGATGACGCCGCTGGCGAAGGACGGGTGGCAATGCCCGCAGTGATAGCACTCGTTGTAATTCTCCACCGCGACAAACCAGTTGCAGCCTTCGTCGGCGGTGTGGTGATAGGCGTACTGGCGCTGTTCGACGTCAGGGCACAGGCTTTGCATCTCTGCCCGTATGCCGGGGAAGGTTTCGTCCATGCTGGCGCAGTCCGGATCGAGATTGATAAAGAGAAAGCCCAGGAAGTTTTCCACGCGCACTTCGGTCAGGCAAATCGCTGCTCCGTCGAAGCCAGGCACCTTGCTGGTGTGCGGGGCCGCCTTGAACTTGCCGGCCAGGTCGTAAGACCAGGCGTGGTATGGGCATACCAGCAGCTTGCGATTACCGCTGCCTTGCACGAGTTTGTGGCCGCGATGCTGACAGACGTTGTAAAACGCCCGGATTTCGCCATCGCGCGTGTGCGTGATGAGAATGTCCTGGTCGTAGATTTCGAGGGTTGTGAAATCACCCGGCTTTTGCAGCTGGCTGGCGTGACAGGCGAGCAGCCAGTTCCGGTAGAACACTGCCTCGAGGATGCGTTTAAACAGCGCAGGATCGTTGAAGTAGCGGGCGTCGAGGCCCATCACCGGGCCCGCCACCGCTGCCATGTCAGGATTCTTCATAGATGTTTTCTTCCCAACGGGCTGAGTGGAATGCTTCGACGGACCTGGTTGCGGCATCGCCGCCGCGCACGACCAGCAACGCACACAGGCTTTCCAGCAGTGCGGTTACCGCCGAGTTGGAATGAAAGAACTGGGGTGTGTGCGTTGGCGACACCAGGCCGACGTCGGCCTCGCGGCAGAGGCTGGCGGCGTTGCTGTCGGTAATGCCGATGATCTTTGCGCCGTTCTGGCGCGCGCGCTGCACCGCCGCGAGCGTATCGCTGCGATACGGTTGAAAGGTCATCGCCACCAGGCAATCGCGCTCATCCATGCGAATGATATCGTCCGAGGGCAGGCTGCCATGGCGCGGCGTCAGGATGAAGTGATCGAAACCCATGCGCGCGACATACCAGAAGTTGTAGGCCAGCGGGTAGGCCAGCCCCAGTCCGAGAACGTAGACGCGCCGGGATTTGATCATCAGGTCGACCGCGCGCTCGAGGTCGGCGATCGATTGCTGGGCGAACATCTTTTCAGTGTTTTCCAGGCAGGCTTCGGCCATGCTGCCGAAAATTGCGGCGCTGCCGCCCTTGCGATCCATCTGCTGCAGCCAGCGCACCCGGTCCGGCGAGCTGCCGCTGCCACCGCGCACGAAATCGCGGAAGCGCTCGCGCAGCGCGTCGTAGCCTGCAAAGCCGAGATGGCGCGCCAGGCGCACAAAACTGTTGGGCTGTACCTCGGCGCTTGCGGCAAGCGTGCGCATCGATTGCAGGCCAACCTCGTGGGGGTGATCGATGATGTAGCGCGCGCACAACTGCAGCTGGCCCGGCAGTGTGTCGAACTCTGCCAGCAGCCGCGCGATGATCTCCTCCTGCGACTGCGGCAGTCGATTTTCGATCACGCTGAGATTGTGCGAAGATTGTGACATTTGTGCGCTTGATTAAAATAATGTTACAAGTGTATCATTCGCCAAACTTTCGATGCAACCACAATTTTGCGGAGTCAACTCGATGCAATCCAGGGCGAAAATCGTCATCATCGGCGGCGGGGTAATGGGCTGTTCGCTGGCCTACCATTTATGCAAGGAAGGCGAAACCGACGTCCTGCTGCTGGAAAAGGCGGAGCTCACCAGCGGCTCCACCTGGCACGCGGCCGGCCAGATCACGCACTCGGTCAGCCATTACAGCCTCGCCAAAATGGCTGCCTACGGTACCGAGCTGTACCCGCGCCTCGAAGACGAAACCGGGCAGTCCTGTACCTGGCACGGCAGCGGCAGCCTGCGCATCGCCTATACCCGGGACGAGGTCGACTGGATAAAGTACACGCTGTCGGTGGGCAAGGGCCTCGGCCACACAATGGAGATCGTCGACCCGGAGCGCATCGCCGAACTGCACCCTTTTTATAATCTCGACGGCGTCATGGCTGCGCTGTATACGCCGCACGACGGCCACGTCGACCCCGCTGGTGTCGCCTTCGCGATGGCGAAGGGCGCGCGCATGATGGGCGCCACCGTGCTGCGCCACAACCGCGTTACCGGCATCACCCGCGCCGGCGACGGTTTCATCGTGCACACCGAGCAGGGCGAGGTCGCCGCGCAACAGGTCGTCAACGCGGGCGGCACCTACGCGCGCCAGATCGGCAAATGGGTCGGTATCGACCTGCCGATCGCGAACATGCTGCATCACTACCTGATCACCGAGGCGGTGCCGGAATTCGAGGCCCTGGAAAAGGAACTACCGGTGATTCGCGACGACTCGCAGGTATCGGGTTACATCCGCATGGAACAGAAATCAGGCCTGATCGGGATTTATGAAAAGGCCAACGCCACCTCGGTGTGGGACGACGGCACGCCGTGGGAGTCGGAAAACGAACTGTTCGAACCTGATTACGATCGCATCATGCCGTGGCTGGAAAACGCGCTGGAACGCATGCCGGTGCTGGCGGACAAGGGCATCAAGAGTGTGGTGCACGGCGCGATCACGCACCCGCCCGACGGCAATATGCTGCTCGGCCCCTCGGGCGTAAAAAATTTCTGGTGCTGCTGCGGCTCGCAGGTCGGCATCGCCTGGGGCCCGGGCGCCGGCAGGTACCTGGCGCAGTGGATGGTACGCGGCGCGGCGGACGTGTCGATGCGCAGTTTCGATCCGCGCCGCTTTGGCGCGCGCATCGACGACGTTTACCGCATCAACAAGGCGAAGGAAGACTACCTGCTGCGCCATGAGATTCCGTATCCGCATCTTGATCGTCCGGACCTGCGGCCGTCACATTCAAAGCTGTCGCCGTTGTACGAAGTGCTGAAAGACAGGGGCGCGGTGTACGAGGACGTGTACGGCTGGGAGCGCCCTTACTGGTACGCCGTCGACGGTGTCGCACAGAAACACATCGAAAGTTTCCGGCGCAGTGCGTTGTTCGACATCATCGGCAATGAAGTGCGCGGTATGCGCGCGCACGCGGGTATTGCCGACCTGAGCGCATTTGCCAAGGTCGAAATCAGTGGCGCGGACGCCGAGGCGTTCCTCGATCGCGTGCAGTCGAACAGGCTGCCGCAGAAAGTCGGCAACGTCACGCTGGCTTACCTGGTCATGGAAAACGGGCGCATCGAGGGCGAAGCCACGATCGTCAAACTCGGCGAGAACCATTATTACCTGGTTTATGCGGCAGTGCGCGAAGCCGCCCTGTTGAACTGGATGCAGGAACAGGTTCGAGCCGATGAAACGGTGATCTTCGATAACGTTTCGGAACAGCTCGGAGTGATCATGCTGGCGGGCCCGGCGGCGCGGCGCATTCTCGCCGAGTGCAGTGATGCGCCGCTCGATAACGCCAGTTTTCGTTGGCTGTCGAGCCAGCAGATCAGCGTGGCGGGTGTTGGAGAAGTGCGTGCGCTGCGCGTGACCTATACCGGCGAACTGGGCTGGGAACTGCACGTACCCATGAGCGGCATGCTCGAGGTTTACCAGGCGCTGATGTCGACCTCGCACAGCGATGGCATCGTGCACGTCGGTTCGGCCACCCTGAACTCGGTGCGCATGGAGAAGGCGTATCGCTCCGGTTCCGAAATCACCAATGAGGTGACCATAACCGAGGGTGACGTGGCCCGTTTCGCGCGTGAATCCGGGTTCCAGGGGGCTGCAGCCTCGCTCGCGCCGGCCGAGCGCTGGGTGCTTGCCTACCTGCAGCTGGATGAGCCCGCCGCAGACGCGGTGCAGTGCGATCCACTGGGCTCGGAGTCGGTCTGGTACCAGGGGAAGCCGGTCGGCCAGATCTCGTCCGGCGGCTACGGCTACGACCAGGGACGTTACCTGGCCTTTGCCTACATCAGGCCTGTACTCAATCGAGTCGGTAACGAGTTCGAGGTGATGGTGATGGGCGAACCACGCCGCGCGGTGATCGTGGAGCAGTGCGTGTATGACCCGCAGAATTTACGACCGCGCGCCGAGGCTTGATCGATGCTGTCATTGCCGCGCCTGCGGTGGTCCGACCCATCGGAATCTTGCATACATGGCGACCCGATAAGATTCCCGCTTGCGCGGGAATGACGGTATATTAGGCGATCCGCAATTCTGCTGGTTCACTGTAAATGGGAGTAAAGATGGATAACGATTTGTTTGAAAAGGGCCTGGCCCAGCGCAAGGCGACGCTGGGCGCCGAGTACGTCGAGAAAAATCTGGCCGCCGCCGATGATTTTACGCGTCCGTTCCAGGAAGCGATGACCGCCTGGTGCTGGGGTTTCGGCTGGGGCGACGACGCCATCGAGCCGAAGACGCGTTCGATGATGAACCTGGCGATGATCGGCGCGCTTGGCAAGATGCATGAATGGGAAATCCACTGTCGTGGCGCGATCAATAACGGCGTCACCAAGGAAGAGATCCGCGCCATTATTCACGTGGTCGGCATCTACTGCGGCGTGCCGCAATCGCTGGAGTGTTTCCGCGTCGCGCGCAAGGTGCTCGAGGAAGACGGGCAGCTGTAAATCCGGACGAGATGCCGGTTTTGCTCCGCGTCGCGGATGCGGCAGTCCGGGCACGGGAGGCGCGGAGCTGACGCCGGAACGCAAGCCCTTCGAGGCCGAGGCGCCCGCCGATACCTCCGGCGGCCGATGTAACCCGGGCAGTGCTGCAGAAGCGGGATTAAAGGGGTGGAGGGATCAATGCTTGTTCCCTCCGTTCATTTTTTGACTATTGATGCAAGCGCCCGGGCGCAAAGTTCAGCCCGATTGCGCTAGTAGCGAAAGGGCTTTTTTTCCCGGCGGTATATCAACCCAGTGACTCGATGCCGGCCTCGACGATGTCGAGCGCCCGGTCGAGCTCCTCGCGGCTGATGGTCATCGGCGGGCACAGCGTCAGTACGCAGCCGCCGCCGACCTTGTAGCTGAGCCCTTGCGACAGCGAGTGATATAAAACGGTATCGGCCTCGTCGTTGGCCGGTTCGCCGTCGCGCCGCAGTTCGATGCCAAGATGCAGGCCGAGACCACGCACCTCGTGGATGATCGGGTGACGCGCCTGCATCGCCTCGAGTCGTTGCAGCGCGTGCCCGCCGAGTTCAGCCGAAGCCTCGATCAGGTTTTCTTCAACCAGGCAATCGAGCGTCGCCAGTGCCGCCGCGCAGCCCACGGAACTCTTTTCATGGGTATAGTGCCCAAGAGCACGATCGCCGACGATGTCGAGTGATCGCTGCACAATCAACGCTGCCATGGGAAATATCCCGCCACCCAGCCCCTTGCCGATGACCAGCATGTCGGGCTCGACCTCGAAGTGCTCGCAGACGAACATTCTGCCGGTGCGACCCAGCGCCGACGGGATTTCGTCGAATATCAGTAGCACGCCGTGCCGATCACAGATCTTTCTCACCGCTTGCCAGTAACCCGGTGGCGGTAACTCCACCGTGGTCCAGCGCATCGGTTCGGCGATCAGGGCGGCGACGTCGCCCTGCATGCCGAGCACGTAATCGAGGTATTCGATGCAGCCCGAATGCGACTCGTCGGTGCAATTGAACAGGCATTTGCCGCGCGTGGGTGGCGGAATGTGTTCGGTGCCGGGCAGCAGTGGGCCGACGTCCTTGCGAAACAGCGCCTCGCCGCCGATGGAAATGGCATCGAGCGAAGCGCCGTGAAAACTGTCCCACATCGAGATCGTCTTGTGCCGGCCGGTCGCGTAGCGCGCCAGCTTAAGCGCCATGCCGATCGCCGAGGTGCCGCCCGGTGCGAACAGCAGTTTGCCGAGGTCGCCCGGTGCGAGCTCCGCCAGCCGGCGCGCCAGCTCGATGGCGACCTGGTTGGTGTAGCGTCGCGGGCAGAACGGCAGCACGTCGAGCTGTGCCTTGATCGCCTCGACCACGCGCGGGTGACCGTGGCCCACCTGGTGCACGCTATTACCGTGAAAGTCCATGATCCTGCGGCCCTGGGTATCCTCGAGGTAGATGCCAGCGCTACCCTGGAGGGCGTTCAGGCATGGTGTCGACAGTGACTGGTGCAGGAACAGATCCGCGTCTTCGTCCAGAATAGCGCGGGTGGTGTCATCGAG
>Ga0316195_10001327_pt1 | contig 10974 bp, 10 predicted proteins | sample Phised1_MG_FD_204937 | JGI IMG/M metagenome (GOLD analysis project Ga0316195, IMG submission 204937) | Coastal sediment microbial communities from Maine, United States - Phippsburg sediment 1 | ecosystem: Environmental > Aquatic > Marine > Coastal > Sediment | place: USA: Maine | collected... | reverse complement strand
GGGCGATACACCCGCTTGGAAGGGTGTTTTCGAAGCTGCCAGCAGCGTAGTCGGCGCGACGCTGGTCGCCACCGAGGCGCTGATGAGCGGCGCGGCGCGGCGCGCGTTCGTGCCGATCGCCGGTCTGCACCATGCCTCGCGCAGCCACGCGGCCGGCTTCTGCGTCTTCAACGACTGCGGGGTGGTGGCCGAGATGCTCAGGCGACGCCATGGCCTCAGGCGGGTGGCCTACGTGGACATCGACGTGCATCACGGCGACGGCGTCTACTACTCTTTCGAGGACGATCCCCTGCTGGTCTTTGCCGACATCCACGAAGATGGCCGCTTCCTCTACCCGGGAACGGGCGCCGCCAGCGAGACCGGCACCGGGGCGGGCCGCGGCTTCAAGCTGAACATCCCGCTCATGCCGGGCGCTGGCGACGACGAGTTTTTCGAGGCCTGGAAGCCCGTCGAGGCGCACCTCGAGGAGCACCAGCCGGAGTTCATCATTTTCCAGTGCGGAGCGGACAGCATCGAGGGCGACCCGCTGGCGCACCTGCGCCTGACCGAGGAGGCGCACGCTCATGCTGCCCGCCGCCTGGTCGACGTCGCCAATCGCCACGCCAAGGGCCGGATCCTCGGTGTCGGCGGCGGCGGTTATAACCGCCAGAACCTGGCACGGGCCTGGAGTCGGGTCCTGCGCGAGTTCATCGAGGCCGGCTGACCGACTGTGCCAGCCACCTCCGCGAGCGGTAGAATCACCGGTTCACGTGCCACTACCCCCGGGAGCCTCGCCGATGTTCGGTCCTGACATGACCATTGCCGCATTTGACCCTGAACTGAGCGCCGCCATGGAGGCCGAGCGCCAGCGGCAGGAGCACCACCTCGAGCTGATCGCTTCCGAGAACTACACCAGCCCGCGCGTCCTCGAAGCGCAGGGCTCGGTGCTCACCAACAAGTACGCCGAGGGCTATCCGGGCAAGCGCTACTACGGCGGCTGCGAGTTCGTGGACGTGGCAGAGCAGCTGGCCATCGATCGCGCCAAGGAACTGTTCGGGGCCGCCTACGCCAACGTGCAGCCGCATTCCGGATCGCAGGCGAACGCGGCGGTCTATCTCGCGCTGCTGCAGCCGGGCGAGACCCTGCTGGGCATGAGCCTGGACCACGGCGGGCACCTGACCCACGGCGCCAAGGTGAATTTCTCGGGCAAGGTCTTCAATGCGGTCCAGTACGGCCTCGACCCGGCGACGGGCGAAATCGACTACGCCCAGGTGGACAAGCTCGCGCAGGAGCACCGGCCGAAGCTGATCGTGGCGGGTTTCTCCGCCTATTCGGGCATCGTCGACTGGGCGCGGTTCCGGCGCATCGCCGACTCGGTCGGCGCCTATTTCATGGTGGACATGGCCCATGTCGCCGGCCTGGTGGCCGCCGGTCTCTACCCGAATCCCGTGCCGCTGGCCGATGTCGTGACCACGACCACTCACAAGACCCTGCGCGGGCCACGCGGCGGACTGATCCTGGCGCGTGCGCATGCTGACCTGCACAAGAAATTCAACTCGCTGATCTTTCCGGGCATGCAGGGCGGCCCGTTGATGCATGTCATTGCCGCCAAGGCGGTGTCGTTCCTGGAGGCGATGCAGCCCGAGTTCAAACAGTACCAGCAGCAGGTCCTGGCCAATGCGCGGACGATGGTCGCGGCGCTGCAGTCACGCGGCTACCGCATCGTCTCCGGTGGCACCGAAAACCACCTGTTCCTGGTGGACCTGATCGGCCGCGAGTACACCGGCAAGGACGCCGATGCGGCGCTCGGCCGTGCGTACATCACGGTCAACAAGAACTCCGTACCGAATGACCCACGCCCGCCGTTCGTCACCAGCGGACTGCGTATCGGCACCCCGGCGATCACGACCCGCGGCTTCGGCGAGGCCGAGTGCCGCCAGGTGGGCGACCTGATTGCCGACGTGCTCGACGGCATGGGTGACGAGTCCGTCGTGGAGCGGGTGCGCGCTGCGGTCATCGAGCTCTGCAGCCGCTTTCCGGTCTACGGCTGATCCCCGGCCGCTGCTCCCGGACCGGTCATGCACTGCCCGTTCTGCGGCCACGAGGAAACCAAGGTCACCGACTCCCGGCTGGCGGGCGAGGGGCGGCAGATCCGTCGGCGGCGCGAGTGCCTGGCCTGCGGTGAGCGCTTCACCACCTTCGAGACCGCGGAACTGGTGATGCCGCAGGTGGTCAAGGGCGACCAGACCCGCGAGCCTTTCGACGTGTCGAAGCTGCGCTCGGGCATGCTCAAGTCGCTGGAGAAGCGACCGGTGGGCCTCGACTCGCTGGAGGCGTCGATCGAGCGGATCTGCCACCGGCTGCGCAACTTCGGTGAGCGCGAGGTGGATTCGCGCAAGATCGGCGAACTGGTCATGGAAGAACTCCGGCAGCTGGACGAGGTCGCGTACGTGCGTTTCGCATCCGTCTATCACCGCTTCCAGGACGTGGACGAGTTCCGCGACCAGCTCGAGGAACTCGACGTGTCCAGGCGGCGGGACCCTTCAGCGGGCCAGCTGCCGTTGCTGCCCGGAACCGACAGAGGCAAGGCCAGGAAATGAACCGACCGGAACTGGATGCGCGGCACATGGCGCGGGCGCTCAAGCTCGCCGCCCAGGGGCTGTACACGACGGATCCCAATCCCCGCGTGGGCTGCGTCATCGCCCAGTCGGGCGAGGTCGTCGGCGAGGGCTATCACCAGCGCGCCGGCGGCCCGCATGCCGAAGTCGTGGCGCTGGCAGCGGCCGGCGAACGTGCCCGCGGCGCGACGGCCTACGTGACCCTCGAGCCCTGCAGTCATCATGGCCGCACGCCGCCTTGTGCCGACGCGCTGGTGGCGGCGGGCATCGCGCGGGTCGTCTATGCCCTGCGCGACCCCAATCCGTGCGTCAACGGCGGCGGCGAGGCGACGCTCGCAGCGGCGGGCATCGAGGTCGCGTGCGGCGTGATGGAGAAGACGGCCCGCGCCCTCAATATCGGGTTCCTGTCGCGCATGGAGCGGGGCCGGCCCTGGGTCCGCCTGAAGCTTGCCGCGAGCCTCGACGGCCGGACCGCGCTCGCCGATGGCGAAAGCCGCTGGATTACCGGTGAAACCGCGCGGGCGGACGTGCAGCGACTGCGGGCGCGTTCTTCGGCGATCCTGACCGGCGCGGGCACGGTGACACAGGACGATCCGCGGTTGAACGTCAGGCTGCCCGGCGCCACGCGCCAGCCCCTGCGGGTGGTGCTGGACGACGCCCTGGAAATCCTGCCCGAGGCCCGGATCCTGTCGCCGCCTGGCGAAGTCGTGGTGATGACCGCGTCGCCGGACGCGGTCCGGGCCGGACGGCTGGCTGCCGTTGGCGCGCGCGTGGAGACGGTGGCGCGAGGCGAGGGCGGACTGGACCTGACCGCCGTCATGACCAGGCTGGCGGAGCTCGAGGTCAACGAGTTGCACGTCGAATGCGGCTCGAAGCTCGCCGGGGGGCTGTTGTCGGCCGGCCTGATCGACGAACTCGTCGTTTACCTGGCGCCGACCCTGCTCGGCATCGGCGCGCGGCCGTTGATGGCGTTCGGGCCGCTGGCCACCATGGCGGAAAGGCCGGGGTTTGTGATCACCGACACGCGGCGGATCGGACCGGACCTGAAGCTGACGCTGCGCCCTGCCGGCGCGGGAGGACCCTGACCTTGTTTACCGGAATCGTCCAGGCCGTCGGCAGTATCCGCGAGCTGCGCCAGAAGGGCGGCGACGTGGAGCTGGTTCTTGACACCGGCGCGCTCGACCTCTCGGGGACCGCGATCGGCGACAGCATCTCGGTGAGCGGCGCCTGCCTGACCGTGACCCGTCTCGAGCCGGGTGCCTTTGCCGCCGACGTGTCCCGCGAAACGCTGGAGAAGACGACGCTCGGTGCGCTGCAGGCCGGTTCGCACGTCAACCTGGAACCCGCGCTGCGTGCCGGGCAGGCGCTGGGTGGCCACTACGTCACCGGCCACGTCGACGGGACGGCGCGCGTCCTGGACATTGGCGAAGACGCGAGGTCATGGCGCGTGCGCTTCGAGGTCACGGCCGCGCTGGAGCGTTACATCGCGCCGAAGGGCTCGGTGACGATCGACGGCGTCAGCCTGACGGTCAACGAGGTCGATGGGCGCCGCTTCGGTGTCAACCTGATCCCACACACCCTCGAGGTCACGACGCTCGGCGAACTGGTCCCGGGCAGTGTCGTCAATCTCGAAGTGGACATCATCGCCCGCTACCTGGAGCGACTGGTCGCTGCATCCCGCTGAAACGCCGACCGGCCGGATGGGGCGATCCGCCATGGCACGGCGCCTTGCAAAACCGTAGAGTTACGCCCTTCGGCGTTGACAGGCACCCCCCGCCGCGCCCCCTGACGGAACTGGCAAGCTGATGACCGAATTGAACACGGTAGAAGAACTGCTCGCAGACCTGCGCGCGGGACGCATGGTCATCGTCATGGATGACGAGGCCCGCGAGAACGAGGGCGACCTGATCATGGCCGCCGAGCACGTCAGGCCCGACGACATCAATTTCATGGCCCGATACGGGCGGGGCCTGATCTGCATGACCCTGACCCGGGAGCGTTGCCGCCAGCTGCGCCTGCCGCTGATGGTCAGCGAGACCGACTCGGGACACCTGACCAACTTCACGGTCAGCATCGAGGCGGCCGAGGGGGTCACGACCGGCATCTCGGCCTACGATCGCGCCCATACCGTCCGTGCCGCCGTCGCCCGCGACGCCCGTCCCGAGGACCTGCGCCAGCCGGGGCACATCTTCCCGCTGATGGCGCAGCCGGGCGGCGTGCTGACGCGCGCCGGCCATACCGAGGCGGGTTGCGACCTCGCGCGGCTCGCCGGCTGCGAGCCCGCGGCGGTGATCGTCGAGATACTCAACGAGGACGGCACCATGGCGCGCCGGCCCGATCTCGAGGTCTTCGCCCGCGCGCACGGCCTGAAGATCGGCACGATCGCCGACCTCATCCGCTATCGGCTGCACAACGAACGTTCCGTCGAACGGGTCTCCGACCAGATCGTGGAGACGGAATTCGGCCCGTTCCGCATGTGCTGGTACGAGGACCACGTGCACCGGACCGTCCACGTTGCGCTGGTGCGCGGGGACCTGGCGGGCCCCCTGCCGCCGCTGGTGCGGGTGCACCTGAAGGATACGCTCCGCGACGTCATCGGCGTCAGGGTTGAGAACGCCGGCTGGACGCTGCGCGGGGTCATGGAGCGACTGGCGCTGGAGCCGAGCGGCATCGTGATCATCCTGCGCCAGCACGAGTCGGCCCGGGACATCATGCACGCCGTCGGCGCCCTGGAGCAGGGCGCGGAACCGGCGCATCCGGTGCCTCCGCCCGGCGGAACCGTCTTGCGGACTTACGGCATCGGCGCCCAGATCCTCCAGGACCTGGGGGTTCGCCGCATGCGGGTCCTGTCGGCACCCAAGCAGATGTCCGGCATCTCGGCTTTCGGCCTGGAAATAACCGAATACGTCGATTGACGTTCGGAGGGGTCAGACCCCGCTCTGACCCCTCATGGCAGATTGCTTCACTGAACCGACGCACCTGAAGGGGTCAGAGGGGGGTCTGACCCCTCTTGTGCTTGATATACTCCTCCCATGGAAACCCCCCGCATCATCGAAGGCGATCTGCAGGCGCGTGACCTGCGTTTCGCGATTCTTGCCTCGCGCTTCAACGAGTTCGTCGTGGACCGGCTGGTCCAGGGCGCGCTCGACCTGCTGCGCCGTCAGGGCGTTTCGGAGAAGCAGATCGACGTCGTCCGCGTGCCTGGCGCCTTCGACATGCCCCTCGTCGCCCGCAAGCTGGCTGTCAGCCGGCGCTATGACGCAATCGTGGCGCTGGGTGCCGTCATCCGGGGCCAGACCTCGCATTTCGACTACGTGGCAGGCGAGTGCGCGTCCGGGCTCGCCCGGGTCTCCAGCGACACGGGGATCCCGGTGGCCTTCGGCGTACTGACCACCGAAAACACGGAACAGGCTGTCGATCGGGCCGGCGGCAAGGCCGGCAACAGGGGTGCGGACGCCGCCGCCAGCGCCATCGAGCTGGTCAACCTGCTGCGCCGCCTGGAGGCCTGAGTGTCCGACTCGACCCGCCACGCGACCCGGGCCCGGAGCGCGGCGCGGCGCCAGCTGGTGCAGGCGCTCTACCAGTGGCAGTTAGCCGCGCAACCCTGGCAGGACGTCTTCCAGCAGTTCGCCGCCCAACCCGAGTTCGGCGCGGTGGACGCCGCGTATTTTCGCGAGGCGCTGATGCAGATCGCCACCAGTCGAGAGGCGCTCGACGCGGAAATGGCGCAGCATGCCCAGATCGCGCCGGACCAGCTTGACCCCGTGGAGCACGCGATCCTGTTCATGGGACTCTGGGAACTCATGCACCGCCCGGACGTGCCTTACCGGGTCGTCCTCAACGAATCGGTCGAGCTGGCCAAGCGATTTGGCGCCACCGATGGCCACAAGTTCGTCAATGCGGTCCTCGACCGCGCGTCCAGGATTCATCGGGCGCCCGAGCGCGGCGCGGCCTGAATCCGGGAAACGGCGCCGGCCGCCATCATGCCCATCGGTGAATTCGAACTCATAGAACGCTACCTGAGCCGCCTGGGGGCTCATCGAGACGACGTGCTCCTCGGGATCGGCGACGATGCCGCGCTGCTCAGGCCACCGCCGGGAATCGAGCTCGCATCGGCAATCGACACCATCGTCGAAGGCGTGCATTTTCCGGTCGGGATGCCCGCCGCCGATATCGGCCACCGCGTCCTCGCCGTCAACCTGAGCGACATGGCCGCGATGGGCGCCGAACCGGCCTGGGCGCTGCTGACGCTGACGCTGCCTGTGGCCGACGAGGCCTGGTTACGCGATTTCGCCACGGGCCTGCACGACCTGGCCAGACGGCATGGCACGGCGCTGGTCGGCGGCGACACCACGGCCGGTCCGCTGATGGCGACCGTCGCGATAACGGGTTTCGTGCCGCCCGGTCAGGCGCTCAGGCGCTCGGGCGCGCGCCCCGGGGACGAGATCTGGGTCAGCGGCACGCCGGGCGACGCGGCTGCCGGGCTCGCCGTGCTGCAGGGAAAGCTCGACGGCCCGGATGCGATCCTCGAGCCGCTCAGGCAACGCTTCCTCAGGCCCGAGCCGCGAGTCGGGCTGGGTCTGTGCCTGCGCAGCATGGCCAGCGCCTGTATCGACGTGTCGGACGGACTGGTCGGCGATCTCGGCAAGCTCTGCGAGTCCAGCGGTGTCGGCGCCGAGCTGGATTCGACCCTATTGCCACGATCTTCGGCGATGCGGGGTGCCGTGGACCCCGAAGCCGCGCGACGCTTCACGCTGGCTGGCGGTGACGACTACGAGCTGCTGTTCACCCTGCCGCCGGGGTCGGACACGGGCCTGCTGCAGCGTGGCGGCGGGGTCGCCGTGACCCGCATCGGCGTGATCGCGGCAGCGGCGGGCATCGCGGTTGACGGCGAGCCTGCCGGGCGAGAACTGGTTCACGGTTTCGACCACTTTCGTTGAGGCACCGGCGAGTTGCGAGGAAGCGGGAACCAGTTCACGGAGCCGCGGCTATTTAACTGAATATCCTTGCCCTCGATCCCCGGGCGGCGGTGGCATGAGCCGCGGCCCGCAAGTAGAGGGCCGATGACTTTGAACGCAACGCTTCCCCTTACGCCCCGCCAGGGCTTGCCGCCCGCGCCCCTCGCGCCCGAGCGACTGGGGAAGTACGAGATCATTCGCGAGGTCGGTCGTGGATCGACCGGCACTGTCTATCTTTCCCACGACGCCAACTACGGTCGCGACGTCGCCATCAAGGTCTACCAGGTGGTGGTGGACGACGAGGAGCGCGCCCGCGTGGCGCGCAAGATGTTCCTCTCGGAGGCCCACATGGTGGGCATGCTGCAGCACCCGAACATCATGCCGATCTACGATGCGGGCGAGGAGAACGGACTCTATTACATCATCACGGAATTCGTGCACGGTGCGAGGACGCTGTCGGCCTACACGCGGCCCGACAACCTGCTGCCCATCGACGACGTGGTCAGCATCATGTTCAAGTGCGCGAAGGCCCTGCACTACGCGCACGCACGCGGGGTCATCCACCGGGACATCAAGCCCAGCAACCTGATGCTGACGACCGACAGCGACGTGCGGCTCATCGACTTCGGCATTGCGATCCTGCGTGACGCCGACTTCTCGCGCATCGAGGGCATTGCCGGCAGCCCGAGCTACATGTCGCCAGAGCAGGTCCAGTCGCTGGAAATCACCGGCCAGTCCGACCTGTATTCGCTCGGTGCAGTGATGTACGAGCTGTTGACCGGGTTCAGGCCTTTCCGCGCCGGCACGCTGGCCAAGCTGCTGCACCAGATCGTCTTCGCCGCGGCCGCGCCGCTGCACACGCTGCGACGCGACGTGCCGGTCGAGCTGGAGGAAGTCATCAGCAGGGCCCTGGACAAGGATCCCGCCGCCCGTTTCAAGAGCGGCCTGGAATTTGCCGGCGCCCTGGCCAAGGTGCATACGCAGCTGCGCAGCCAGGCCGACAGGATCGACAAGCAGGAGCACTTCGTGCTGCTGCGCAAGCTCAGGTTCTTCCACGAATTCGCGTCGGCGGAGATCCTGGAAGTGCTGCGCGCAGCCAGCTGGCAACAGTACTCGGCGGGCGACGAAATCGTCCGGGAGGGCGCGACCGACGACCGCTTCTACGTGATCGTCTCGGGCAGCTGCAGCGTCGAGAGGCATGGCCGGAAGATTGGCCAGCTGGCGGCAGGCAGCTGCTTCGGCGAGACCAGCTACGTCCGCGGCGCCAAGCGCCAGGCGACGATCACGGCAGATGGCGACACCACCATCCTGCAGGTCAGTTCCACGCTCCTGGAGCAGGCCTCCCCGGCCTGCCAGCTGCGCTTCAACCGGGTCTTCCTGCGGTCGTTGATCGGCCGCCTGCAGGGAAACGAAGGGGGCGACGCGGTGGCGGGGTGAGGGGTCGGCGAGCAGTGAGCAGTGAACAGTGAGCAGTGAGCTGTGAGCAGTGAGCAGTGAGCTGAGCCGGACTTTCTTGCTCTTTACTGCTCACCGCTCACTCTTCTTGTCCTGCTCCACCAGCGCGTACGCCGAGTGGTTGTGGATTGACTCGAAGTTCTCGGCCTCGATCGTATAGGCCTCGATCCGCTCGTCCTTGTTCAGCCTGACCGCGATGTCGCGGACCAGGTCCTCAACGAATTTCGGGTTGTCGTAGGCGCGCTCCGTCACGTACTTCTCGTCCGGCCGCTTGAGGATGCCGTAGAGCTCGCAGGAAGCTTCCTTCTCGGCGATGTCTATCAGTTCCTCGATCCATACGTGGCTGTTCAGCTTTGCGGTGATGGTCACGTGCGAACGCTGGTTGTGCGCGCCGTAGTCGCTGATGCCCTTGGAGCAGGGGCACAGGCTCGTGACCGGGACGACCACCTTGAGCCACATCTCCGTCTGGCCGTTCTTGTGTTCCCCGACAAGGCAGGCCCGATAGTCCATCAGGCTCTCCACGCCGGAGACCGGCGCCTTCTTCATGACGAAGTACGGGAAGGACATCTCGACGTGGCCGGCCTCGGAGTCGAGGTGCTCGGTCATCTCCGCCAGCATCATGCGGAACGACTCGACCGATATCTCGCGCTCATGCCGGTGCAGGATCTCCACGAACCGCGACATGTGGGTGCCCTTGAAGTCGTGGGGCAGGTGCACGTACATGTTGAAGCTGGCGACCGTGTGCTGCTCGCCACCTGAGCGATCCTGGATGCGCACCGGATGGAAGACGTCCTTGATGCCGACCTTGTTGATCGGTATCCGTCGGGTATCAGCCCTTCCCTGTACGTCTTCGATGGTCATGCTGACCGGCTTGTTGGCAGTCACGGATGTCATGTCTATCCTGGAAAAGTGCCCGCGCGTCTGCGCGATACGTCCAGATCCTGGTTCGCGGGCCGGCAAAGGGCGGATGCGGCCGTATTTATACCAGAAGATCCTTCCAATCCCGATTCGTCCGTCGCCTCAGGCCCCGGCCGGTACCGCCCGCGGATGACCCGGGCGGGCCCAGAACCTGTGGACTGATGCCCTCAGGCTGACCAGGTCCAGTCCGGCGTCGGCCAGGTTTTCCTCGCGGGAGCCGTGCTCGATGAAGCGGTCCGGGATCCCCAGCGCCAGGCACGGGATCGACACCGAATGCTGCTGCAGGCACTCCAGGACGGCGTCCCCGGCGCCACCGGTCACGGCATTGTCCTCGATCGTGACGATTGCTCCATGGCGGCGCGCGATATCCAGTACACAGGCCGTGTCCACGGGCTTCACGAAGCGCATGTTGACCACGGTGGCGTCCAGTTCGGCGGCCAGGGTCTCGGCCGCGGGCACCATGGCGCCGAAGGCGAGCAGGGCCAGGCCGCTGCGACCTTCCCGGCGCAGCTGAGCCTTGCCGACGGGCAGGGCCGTCATCTCGGCATTGATCGGCACCCCCGGACCCTGTCCGCGCGGGTACCGGACGGCTGCGGGCCGGCCGAGGGTCGCCGCCGTGTAGAGCATCTGCCGGCACTCGTCCTCGTCCGCCGGCGCCATGATCACCAGCCCGGGAATGCAGCGCAGGTAGGACAGGTCGAAGGCGCCCTGATGCGTCGCGCCGTCGCTGCCGACCAGGCCGCCACGATCGATCGCGAACACGACGGGCAGCCCCTGCAGGGCTACGTCGTGAATCAGCTGGTCGTAGCCGCGCTGCAGGAAGGTCGAATAGATGGCGACCACGGGCCTCATGCCCTCGCAGGCGAGCCCTGCGGCCAGCGTGATGGCGTGCTGTTCGGCGATGGCAACGTCGAAGTAGCGGTCGGGGTAGCGGCGCTCGAACTCCACCATGCCCGAGCCTTCGCGCATGGCCGGGGTGATGCCGACGATACGGTGATCGCGTTCCGCCATGTCGCAGAGCCACTGACCGAAGACCTGCGAGTAAC
>Ga0316195_10001326_pt1 | contig 10975 bp, 12 predicted proteins | sample Phised1_MG_FD_204937 | JGI IMG/M metagenome (GOLD analysis project Ga0316195, IMG submission 204937) | Coastal sediment microbial communities from Maine, United States - Phippsburg sediment 1 | ecosystem: Environmental > Aquatic > Marine > Coastal > Sediment | place: USA: Maine | collected... | reverse complement strand
CCCGCCGGCACCAGATGGCGCACAAGCTCCAAAGATACGAGAACACCTGGCCGCCATCAGCTAATTAGCAAAGCCATGTAATAATGCGCCGATTTCAAGCGCCCATTATAGAGGACAATAAGACATGATTATCAGTGTAGCGAGCGGTAAGGGCGGCACCGGCAAGACCACCGTCTCCACCAATCTGGCCGTCAGTCTGGACAGGTCTTTGAAACTTCTCGACTGCGATGTTGAGGAGCCCAACGTGCATCTTTTCCTAAAACCTGAATCGATGGTTTCCCATACGGTAAGCACATTTATTCCGTCGATTGACCAGGAGGCCTGCACCGGCTGCGGAAAATGTGCCGAGATCTGCCAGTTCAACGCGCTGGCGGTGATTGGCGAGAAAGTTCTCGTCTTTGCCGAGTTGTGTCACAGTTGCGAGGGCTGTCTGGTGGTCTGCCCCGAGGCGGCGGTCGGGCGGGGCGCTCGGGAGCTTGGGGTCATAGAAACCGGCGTCTGCGGGGAAATCGTTTTCTCCCATGGCCGTCTACGGGTCGGCGAGGCGATGAGTCCTCCGCTGATAGATCGGGTCCGAGCCCAGGTGCAGCCGGATGAACTGGTCATTATCGACGCTCCTCCGGGTACATCCTGTCCGGCGATCAGCGCTATGAAGCATAGTGATTTCGTACTTTTGGTGACCGAACCGACACCGTTCGGATTGCATGATCTGATCCTTACCGTCGAGGCAGTCAAGCAGCTTGGCCTGCCCTGCGGACTGGTCATCAACCGCTCTGACATCGGTGATGATAAGGTGCAGCGCTATGCCCGGCGCGAAGGGGTGCCGATCCTGATGGAAATCCCCTTTGACCGAACAATTGCCGAACGCTATTCCCGGGGCCTGATTATGGCTGAACAGGATGCCCAGTGGCGCGCTCGATTCGTCGATCTTTTCGATAAGATCAGCGCCCTTGTATCAGCAGGAACCTCAGCATACCCAGCAACCGACGAGGTGGTCATATGAAAGAACTGGTTGTCATAAGCGGTAAAGGCGGCACCGGCAAGACCAGCCTGACGGCAGCCTTTGCGGCCCTGGCCCGGAATCATCTGCTCTGCGATGCCGATGTGGATGCGGCTGACCTGCACCTGCTGCTGCACCCGAATGTGGGAAAAACCAGTGATTTTATCGGCGGCGCCAAGGCCAGGATCGACCCCGAGAACTGTATCGGCTGCGGTATATGCACGGATCTGTGCCGGTTTTCAGCGATCAGCGAAGATTTTGTGGTCGATCAGCTCGAGTGCGAAGGCTGCGGGGTCTGCTACGCGTTCTGCCCCGAAGAGGCAATTGCTTTTGAGCCCAGAAAATGCGGACAATGGTTCATCTCATCGACCCGCTTTGCACCAATGGTGCATGCCCGTCTAGGCATCGCCGAGGAAAATTCCGGCAAACTGGTTAGCCTGATCCGCAAGCAGGCTCAGGAACTGGCAGAGAGTCAGGACCTGAGGCTGATTATCACCGATGGTCCCCCGGGGATCGGCTGTCCGGTGATCGCTTCGATCAGCGGTGCGACTGCAGCTCTGATTGTCGTCGAGCCCACGCTTTCAGGTCTGCATGATATGTCCCGGGTGGCGGAACTGGCTGCTCATTTCAACATCCCGGCGCTGGTCTGCATCAACAAGTTCGACCTTAACCCCGAGATGACGGCGACCATCGAATCAGAAGCGGTGCAGCGCGACCTCATCCTGGCCGGTCGTATTCCGTTTGATTCGTTGTTCGTCAAGGCGATGGTGCAGGGGCAGACCGTTATCGAGTATGCCCCCGATTCGGAAATAGCCAGTATTGTAGATGCGGTGTGGCAACGAATCAGCTCGTCGGAACCACTCAACCAGAAAGAGGCAAAACAGTTTTTGCCAATCCTCAAATAACTCAGATATGGAGATGAAAATGAAAAAAATGCGTGTTGCAATTCCATCGGTCGGTATTGGCGGGCTTGACGGTCAGCGGGCAGGGCATTTCGGCCACTGCGATGTGTTTACCTGCATCGATACGGAAAATGGCGAAATAACAGCGGTGACCACAATTGCCAACCAGGAGCATGTTCAGGGCGGCTGCATGGTGCCGGTTAACCTGCTCGCTGAAAATAATGTCAATGCCCTGATCGTCGGCGGCATCGGCATGCGTCCGCTGATGGGTTTCAGACAGGTCGGCATCGACGTCTATCATGATGCGGAACGGATCGATATCAGGCCGGTGGTCGAAGACCTGCTGGCCGGCAAGCTGCCGCTCATCTCAGATGAAGAGGTTTGCGGAGGCGGCGGTGGCCGCTAACAGAGACAACGGAGAGAATCGATGAAGATAGCAATTAGCTCAAAGGGCACGGAGCTCAGCAGTCAGGTGGACCCGCGTTTTGGCAGGGCACCGTATATTCTGCTGGTCGATACCGAGACCATGGCCTATGAAGTCCTGGACAATGCAGCAAATGCAAACGCCTTCAAGGGGGCGGGTATCCAGGCTGCGACCATGGTTTACAACAGCGGCGCACAGATCCTAATGACCGGATACTGCGGGCCCAAAGCCTTTCAGACGCTGCAGCAGGCCGGCATCAAGGTGGTCAGCGACACCAGCGGGACGGTCTTGCAGGCGGTTGAAACGTTTAAATCGGACCAGGTCCAGTATCTCGAAACGCCCAATGCCGAAGCACACTGGTAGAAGCAGCAGAATCTAGGGATCTGCGGGCAGCTTATAAAATAATGTGGAGCTCAAACCATGGCAATGACAGATCAGGAGTTCGAAGCGATCGTCTCACAACTGCAGAACCAGGCTTTCAATGATGCCAGGCAGGCCTATGGTGAAAAGGGGTTCGAGCGCTGGCGCAACCCACGTTTCAATGGGCCGTTGGCCGATGCCGATGCCTTCGGCGGACTCAAAGGCGGTTGTGGGGACACTATTGAAATTTTTATAAAATTCAACGATAATCGGGTCGCTGAGGCCTCATATACGACGGACGGCTGCGGTTCCAGTGCTCTGTGCGGTTCTTTCACCGCGGAGCTTGCCCTCGGGAGAAGCCCCGAAGAGCTGATGGAACTCGAGCCGGCCGATGTCTTGCGGGCGATAGGAACCTTTCCTGAAGAGCAAAAGCATTGTGCGACCCTGGCCATCAAGGCCCTTCAGGATGCGGTAAACAACTATATGATCAAACTGGTCAGCGGAGGCAGACCATGAGGCAACGCATCGCCGCCTGCGTGTTTTGGGGCAGGGCTTCGCTGATTCTGGCGCCGCCCGCTGTGCTTGGTGTGCGATGACTTCGAGTCTGTTAGTGGCCTTTGTACTTATTGTCGGGGTGGGAACGGTCTGGTTTCTGCTCTATTATTTTAATAACCCGGTCCTGGACACCCCCGATGGTATCGCCAAAGTTGTCGGCAACTGCGGCGATACCATGGAAATCGGTCTCAAGATCAAAAACGACCGGGTGCGTGCCACTCACCACTGGACCAACGGCTGTTCATACAGTAAACTCTGTGTCGAGGGGGCCGCTGCCCTGGCTCTGGGCAAGACCATTGATGAAGTAAAAAAGATCAACATGATTTCGATCATGGACCTGGTCGGACAGCTCCCCGAAACCCATCTACACTGCGCCCAACTTGCCGAAACCACCTTGCAGAAAAGCCTCGCAGATTATCTCGCCAGACAGCACGCCTGAAGTTCCGGTTGCTCCGGGATTTTCACATTTTTGCTGATTGATTCTGAGGTTGTGATGTTTACGTTCAAAGGGTAAGCTGCATTTATCGTTTACTGCGCAGTGCGCGGCTTGGATCGGTGTATCGTTTTTTTTGGAGCAATTTTAGAACAACGGCGGATGGATCATGTCGGAAGAAAAAAAAGGCTGGGACGATATACCTTCTTTAGAAGATTTGCAGATGGACTGGGACTACACCGCCGAAAACCCTCTGGGAAAAAGGAAGTTCCAGCGGATGGACAACGGCGATGTGCGCTCAATCTTCGAAATGAAGGCTATTCCGGTGCGGGTGGCGACCGGAGATTTCACTATTGACGGTACCCTCAACGATATCAGCGGAGGCGGACTGGCGCTGATCCTGAAAAGGGCACTGGCGGTCGGTCAGCGCGTGAAGCTCGGTTTCTTTCTGGGCAGGCAGAAGATCGTATCCCAGGCAATCGTCAGGCAGTGCGCCCCCATTACAAGCGCTTACAAGGTCGGCTTCGAATTCCACAACATAAAAGAAGAAGACAGTCAGTACATCAACGGCCTGTATGCTTCGAAGGCGTTGAATCGCTGAAATCAGTATTCTCCAGCACTACAGGACGGCAGAAGTGGACTCTGTAATTCTCGAAGATCAATCGCTATGGGACGGGCTGCAATTCGAGCGTCTCGTTCTGCCCTTGAAAGACAAGGTTAATCTGTTTCATCTGCTCAGAGATGCCGGCCTCAAACGCATTCAGGTGGGCTCCTTCGTTAATCCCAAAATTTTGCCGCAGATGGCGGATACCGATGAATTCGTTGCCGAGGTTGTCGCTACGCCCGATGTTCTGGTCACCGCCCTTGTCTTTGATCAGCGAGGCCTGGAGCGGGCGCATGGTTGCGGACTCGAGCACGTCAGCATGTCTGTTTCGGTCAGCAACAGTCACAGCCAGAAAAATGTCAGAAAATCGGCTGATGAGGCGCTTGCCACGGTGGTTCGGCTGATCGGCTCGGCTACGGCGATGGGAATTCAGGTCAGGGCCGGAGTCCAGTGCGCTTTCGGCTGTCACTATGAAGGTGCGATCAATCCGGGGAAGGTCATAAGAAGCCTGGCCCAGATGGCTGAGGCCGGTGCCGCCAGGCTAAATCTGGCGGACACGACCGGCATGGCCAATCCCCAGCAGGTCAAAGCCATGGTGGCGGCCCTCAAAACCGAGATCTCCGAGGCGGAGCTCAGTCTGCATCTGTGTGATACCAGGGGATTGGGAATTGCCAACATGGTGGCCGGCCATGAAGCGGGGGTGCGGATTTTCGATACCAGTGCCGGCGGGCTTGGCGGCTGCCCGTTTGTCAGAGGGGCTGCCGGCAATGTCCCCACCGAGGATGCGGTGAACCTGTTTGAATCGATGGGCCTAGACACCGGTGTCAACCTTGAACGGATCTGCAAGGCTGTCGACTATTACGAAAAATTGCTTGGCAGAAGGCCTCCCGGCAGAATGAGCCGGGTGCTGAAGATGCAGCAGCGTTGCTGAGCCTCGAAACGCATCAATGTGAAGGCTGCTCTGAAATAATAACCTATTGCAGCGGTTTCAGATCTCAACAAAAGGTAGCCGGGCGCTTTCTCTAGCAATTTAGTATAGCTGTTCTGCTGCTACAGGCTGATGGTCTGAGACAATAGCGCAGGCCTGATAATTCTCGAGGATGGGTTGCCCGGTTTTTGACTTTGATAAAATTTTCTGTCAGGGCAGGCATTTTGTTGACAAGGACAGCAGCGAAAACTATTTGTTTATCATTAAGTGTTTCTGTTTCGGACACATGCCGTGCGAGCGGATCTCGTTCTAAAACCAGGGAGGGAATCATGAAAATTAGATTTTTACAGATGTTTGCCGTCAGTGTCTTAGTGGGCCTTGGAGCAACAGCTGCCCTTGCGGCGGAGTGCATCGCTCCGGCGAATCCGGGCGGCGGCTGGGACTTTACCTGTCGCCAGATCGGCAAAGTCATGTATGATATCGGCGCCATCGATAAGCCGATGCAGGTCACCAACATGGCCGGCGCCGGCGGCGGAGTGGCATTCAACCATGTTGTGGCGGAACGCAACAAGGACGCGGAGCTGATCGTTGCAGCATCATCTGCTACCACGACCCGACTGGCGCAAAACGCCTATGCCGGCATGACCGCTGATCAGGTGCGCTTTGTCGGCTCAATCGGTGCTGATCCCGGTGTAATCGTGGTTGGTGCGAAAAGTCCCTTTAACTCTCTGGGCGATCTGGTCGACGCAGTCAAAGCCGACCCGGGTGGGGTTGCATTTGCCGGCGGCTCAGCCGTGGGCGGTTTTGACCACCTGAAGGCATTGATGGTGCTGCAGCGCGCAGGGATCGATGACATCACCAAAGTCAAATACATCAGTTTCAATGCTGGCAGCGATGCGCTCACCCAGACCATCGGCGGCTTTACCCAGGCGATGACCGGCGACATGTCTGAGGTCGTGGGTTTCCTGAAATCTGGCGATGTCCGCGTTCTCGCCGTTCTGACCGAGGAGCGCGTGCCGGGGTTTGAAGACATCCCAACGGCAAAAGAACAGGGTGTTGATATAATTGCCGTTAACTGGCGTGGTCTGTATATACCCAAAGGTGTTTCCGACGATACGTTCAAGCTGTGGGCGGATCGTCTGCAGCAGGTTGCAGACTCAGACGAATGGAAGAAAGTAATGGTCGATAACGGGCTGGCGCCTTTCACCAAGGTCGGTGACGATTTCCAGAGCTATATTGACGGTATTGTTGCCGAAGTTCATACGATGAGCCAGAAACTCGGGGTCATCCAGTAATGCAAAGCGACCGGATTTTCGGCCTGGTCGCAACGGTCCTGGCACTCACGTATATCGTGAGTGCCAACCAGACCCAGATAAGCTTTTTAACGGATCCCGTCGGGCCCAAAGGCTTTCCTATTTTGATAGGCATAATCTGGGCGATCAGTGCCATGTTCATGGTGTTGCGCCCTGATCCGCAACCGGATTGGCCCGGCCTGCGCACCTTTGCCGCCCTGGCCTTCGCCGTGCTTATTCTGATCGGCTATGCCTATGCCTTGAAACCTCTTGGTTTTGTGCTGCCCACGGCTGTTGCCGCTGGGGTTTTAAGCTATCAGATCTCACCCAATCCAAAGCACGCTGTGTTGACGGGTATCGGCCTCTCGGGTGTACTTTTTGTGATTTTTAAATATGCCTTGGGTCTGGGCCTGGTAGCTATCCCTAGATGGTTGCTAGGATAAGAATTTCGATAGGCTAGGATAAGAGTGCTGACATGGATATACTGGCCAACCTTGCGCTTGGTTTCTCAATCGCACTATCTCCGTACACCTTGATGCTGGCTGTGATTGGCTGCTTTTTGGGTACCATCATCGGCGCCCTGCCGGGCCTCGGGCCTTCAAATGGTGTGGCGATCCTGATCCCGTTGACCTTTGCTCTCGGCCTTGATGCAACCTCGGCCCTGGTATTGATGACAGCTGTCTACTACGGCGCCATGTATGGAGGACGGATCAGTTCGATCCTGTTGAATATCCCAGGTGATGAGCCTGCTTTAATGACAACGCTTGACGGCTATCCGATGGCTAAAGCAGGCCGGGCAGGGGATGCGTTGGTCCTTTCGGGTGTGGCGTCCTTTGTCGGCGCTTTTCTGGCCACCCTCGGCTTGATTTTTTTGGCTCCGCTGCTGGCCCGGGTCGCGTTTCTTTTTGGCCCGGCAGAATACTTTGCCCTCTACCTGCTGGCCTTTTGTACCCTTGGAGGTATGGCCAGCAACAATCAGGCCAAGGCTGCAATTGCATCGTGTATAGGTTTGGCAATAGCGATGATAGGCGTTGACAACTCGAGCGGTCTGCCGCGCCTGACCGGGGGCAACCTGCATCTCTATGACGGGGTCGATTTCCTGGTCGCGATCGTCGGTTTGTTTGCCATTACCGAGGTGTTCTTTTTCATTGAAAGTCACGGTAAGCATTCGTCTCTCGGGGTGAAACTTGAAAAAGTCAGCATTCCCTGGAAGGAGATTATTGAATGCCGCTGGGTTATGCTGCGTTCTTCTGTTGTTGGTTTTATCGCCGGCGTCCTGCCGGGTGCGGGCGCCTCTCTGGGCAGTTTCCTGGCCTATATGTCGGAAAAATCCATTGCTGGTGAAAAGGGTGGTTTCGGGACAGGCGTGGCCAAGGGCATCGCAGCACCCGAGGCGGGAAACAATGCCGCTGCCGGTGGCGCCTTGGTGCCGATGCTGACCCTGGGTGTACCCGGATCGGGTACCACGGCCGTTTTGCTGGCCCTGCTGATGACGCTCAACATCACACCTGGCCCGACCCTGTTCACCGAGAACCCCGATGTCGTCTGGGGCCTGATCGCCTCGCTGTTGATCGCCAACTTCGTGCTTCTGGTGATGAACGTGCCGATGGTAAAAATCTTTGTGCGCGTGCTGCAGGTGCCAGCCTGGGTTCTGATGCCCGGTGTGACGATGATCTCGTTTGTGGGTATTTACTCGTTAACGGGAAGCTATTTTGATCTGCTGCTGATGGTCGGCTTCGGGGTGCTGGGTTATATCATGCGCAAGCTCGATATACCCACCGTGCCGGTCATCCTGGGCATTCTTCTGGGTGGCCACATGGAAACGGCGTTGCGGCGGGCCATGCTGCTCTCAGACGGTGACTGGATCTATCTTTTTTCTTCACCCATCGCTATCGGCCTCTGGTTAGCCGCCGTATCGGGCTTCATAGCGCCGATGTTTTTGCGGCGCTTCCTGAAGAAACCGCAAAGGATCACTGACTGACGAAGTACCTTGTTCCAATGCCTATTTTCAAAGGCCCAATCACGAGTTGGGTCCTGCCGCCTATCGCTCTGCCCTTTCGGGTCGGTTCAGCCCGGTGCCGGACCTGTCTTCCCCCTCTGCATGCGGAAATACAATCATGATAGAACACATCGTTCATGCCTCCCCGTCTAAAAATGAGCTGCCTCGCCAGGAGCAGCTTGCCTGGAAAATCGCCGAGGTGGCCGCTGACCCCGTGGGCATTGATGAAGATGTCATGGAGATGATAATCAACAGGATTATCGATAACGCCTCGGTCGCTCTTGCTTCATTGAACCGGAGCCCTGTTAAATCAGCCCGTGCGATGGCAAAAGCGCATGCGCGTTTCGGCGGTGCCACCTTGTTCGGGGTACCCGCCAAAGAAACGGTCTGTGCCGAATGGGCTGCCTGGGCCAATGGCACGGCAGTGCGTGAACTGGACTATCATGACACCTTTCTGGCAGCAGATTATTCTCACCCCGGCGACAATATCCCGCCGATCCTGGCGGTTGCCCAGCAATGCAGGAAAAACGGCCATGACCTAATACGGGGCATCGCCGCGGGTTATGAAATTCAGGTTAACCTGGTGAAGGGCATCTGTCTTCATGAACATAAGATCGACCACATTGCCCATATCGGTCCAGCGGTTGCGGCGGGCGTGTCAGCGCTGCTGGGCCTGAACAAAGAGATTTGTTATCAAGCCATCCAGCAAAGTCTGCATTGCACCATCACCACCCGTCAGTCCCGCAAAGGTGAGATATCTTCATGGAAAGCATTTGCGCCTGCCTACGCCGGCAAAACGGCGATCGAGGCGGTTGACCGGTGCATGCGGGGCGAAGGCGCACCGAGCCCGATCTACGAGGGGGAAGACTCGGTAATATCCTTTATTCTCAACGGGCGGACGGCGCGAGAGCAGGGACGATCGCCGTATGAATCAGTCTATACGGTGCCGCTGCCTGGCAAGGGTGAGCCGAAGCGGGCAATCCTCGAGACCTACACCAAAGAGCACTCTGCTGAATATCAATCCCAGGCCTTGATCGATCTGGCCTTCAGGATGGGCAGCAAAATCGATGATTTTGACCAGGTAGAATCCGTTGTTTTGCATACTTCCCATCACACCCATTATGTAATCGGAACCGGTGCCGGCGATCCGCAGAAGATGGACCCCCATGCGTCTCGGGAAACGCTCGATCATTCAATCATGTATATCTTCGCTGTGGCACTGCAGGACCGGTGCTGGCATCATATTGACAGCTATGCTCCGGAGCGGGCGAGGCGCCCAGACACCGTGCGCTTGTGGCATAAAATTTCCACCACGGAAGACCAGCAGTGGACGCGTCGGTATCACGCTCATGATCCGCAGGAAAAAGCCTTCGGCGCCCGGGTGGTGATAACCATGGAAAACGGGGCTGTCATTGAAGACGAAATAGCGGTGGCAAATGCGCATCCACTGGGAGCCAGACCCTTTTCCCGGGTAGAATATATCAATAAATTCAATGCACTGACCGGCGATATCCTCGACCCTGTCGAGACTGAGCGGTTTTTGGGATTGGTCCAGAGATTGCCGGAGCTGAGCGCCGCAGAAGTCCTTGATTTGAACCCGGTTGTGCCGACCGGATACCTGCTTGAGAACCCCAGCAGAGGAATTTTCTAATGCTTTTTACTCGCAAAAGCGCCACAGAAAAACGTGCCGATCTGAAAGCACAGCTTTCAGACGGCAAACTCCACCAGTTCCCCGGTGCCTTCAATCCCCTCTGCGCGCAATTGATTGAGCGCAAGGGCTTTGATGGTGTGTATGTCTCTGGGGCGGTGCTGGCAGCCGATCTATGCCTGCCCGATATCGGCCTTGCGACGCTGAGTGAATTTGCCCTGCGGGGACAGCAGACAGCCAGGGTTACCGACCTGCCTGTGCTTATCGATATCGACACGGGGTTCGGTGAGCCGATGAACGCCGCCCGATCGGTACGACTGATGGAAGAGGCTGGTATAGCCGGCTGTCATATTGAAGACCAGGTAATGCCCAAACGCTGCGGCCATCTCGATGGCAAGGAAATCGTAGCTACCGCGGAGATGGTTCGGCGCATTCGAGCCGCATCAGATGCCAGGATGGACAGCAATTTCTGCCTCGTTGCCCGGTCCGACAGCCGCGGGGTTGAGGGTATTGACAAAGCAATCGATCGGATGAAGGCCTATGTCGATGCCGGGGCGGACATGATTTTCCCGGAAGCCTTGCGTTCTGAAAAGGAATTCGAAACGGTTCGGAAAGCGCTTGATAGCCCAATTCTGGCTAATATGACGGAATTCGGCAAAAGCCGTTTATTGAACAAAAATGAACTTGAAAACCTCGGCATAAATATAGTGATCTACCCGGTAACAACTTTGCGCCTGGCAATGGGTGAAGTCGACCGCGGCCTCGATGCTATTGTCAAAAACGGCGATCAAAACGCGATTCTCGATAGAATGCAGCATCGTAAAGAGCTC
>Ga0316195_10001325_pt1 | contig 10978 bp, 12 predicted proteins | sample Phised1_MG_FD_204937 | JGI IMG/M metagenome (GOLD analysis project Ga0316195, IMG submission 204937) | Coastal sediment microbial communities from Maine, United States - Phippsburg sediment 1 | ecosystem: Environmental > Aquatic > Marine > Coastal > Sediment | place: USA: Maine | collected... | reverse complement strand
GCCAGCGTGGCATCCGCCGCAGGAGATGATCGAGCGCGAGAAGAAGCAGTATGGCCGCACCTTGCCCGCACGCATGGAAGGCGGTCCCAACAATCCGCTGGGTGCGAGGGCGCTTTATCTGTTCCAAGGCAACAAGGATACGCTGTACCGCATCCACGGAACGAATGCGCCGCATACCATCGGAACGGCCCAGTCTTCGGGGTGCATTCGCATGCTGAACGAGGAAGTGATCGACCTGCATGACCGCGTAAAGATCGGCGCCAAGGTGATCGTAAGCTAACGCGATCTCTGATCGACGGCTTGCCCTGGCAGGGTTTTGCCGGGAACAATCTGGCAGCTTCCGTGTTCTACGGAGGCTGCCTTTGTTTTTCAGGAGACGAATATGCCTGGCCGTGAACTGGAATTCTGGTTCGATTTCGCCAGCACCTACTCCTACGTCTCAGCCCGGCGGATCGACAGTCTTGCTTCACCCTCCGGCATCCGGATCAGATGGATGCCGTTTCTGCTCGGCCCGGTATTCGCCGCGCAAGGATGGAATACTTCCCCGTTCAACGTTTACCCGGCCAAGGGAAATTACATGTGGCGGGACGTCGAACGGCTGTGCACACGGCACGCAATTGAGTTCAGGCGGCCAGAGGCGTTTCCGCAGTTTGCGTTGCTCGCGACGCGGGTAGGCGTGGCCGGCGCCGGTGAACCCTGGCTGGCATCCTTCTGCAACTCGCTGTTCCATGCCGAGTATGGTCGCGGGCAGGACATCACCGGCACGCAAACCGTTGCCGAAGCACTCGAGCAACTCGGACTTGATGCGGCAGGCTGGATCGCACGGGCGCAATCGCCGGAGGTCAAGCACGCATTGCGGGACAGGGTCACTGACGCCCAGGCGCGCGGCATCTTCGGAGCGCCAACCTTCATCACGCCTGATGGCGAACTGTTCTGGGGCGATGACCGGCTGGAACAGTCAATCGAGTGGATGCTCAAGCACCGTTGACGGTGCTTGCCGAGGCTGCTTCGGACGCAGCCCGGCCGGCGGCCAATGCGTCCCGCTCGGTCTTCTTCATCCGCTCCGACGCCGACTTGAGCTGGCCACAGGCGGCAAGGATGTCGCGGCCGCGCGGGGTTCGCACCGGGCTGGCATAGCCGGCCTTCAGCACGACCTGGGAAAACCTTTCGATCTGATCCCAGTCCGAGCATTCGTAATCGGTGCCGGGCCACGGGTTGAAAGGAATGAGATTCACCTTGGCCGGAATGCCCTTCAGCAGTTTGACCAGGCGGCGGGCATCGTCCAGGCTGTCATTGACGCCCTTGATCATCACGTATTCGAAGGTGATGCGCCGGGCGTTCGACAGGCCCGGATAGTTGCGGCAGGCATCAAGCAGTTCTGCGATCGGGTACTTCTTGTTGAGCGGCACCAGCCGGTTGCGGATCTCGTCCGTCGTGCCGTGCAGCGAGATTGCCAGCATGGTGCCGATCTCGGCCCCGGCGCGCACGATCTCCGGCACCACGCCGGATGTGGACAGGGTGATGCGCCGCTTTGACAGGGACAGGCCCTCGCCATCGGACATGATCTCGACGGCATCGCGGACATTGTCGAAGTTGTACAGCGGCTCGCCCATGCCCATCAGCACCACGTTGGTGATGAAACGGCCGCCTGCCGGTACGTTTGTGGCCTGGCCGATCAGGTGCGGCCATTCGCTGAGCCGGTCACGGGCCACCATCACCTGGCCGGCAATTTCGCCGGCAGTGAGATTGCGCACCAGCGTCTGGGTGCCGGTGTGGCAGAAGGTGCAGGTCAGCGTGCAGCCGACCTGGCTGGAAATGCACAGGGTGCCGCGGTCTTCTTCTGGAATGTAGACGGTTTCAACTTCATGCCGGCGGCCAAGTTCGTCCGGCGGCAGGCGAAGCAGCCATTTGCGGGTACCGTCGCTGGAAATCTGCTCGGTGACGACTTCCAGCCGCGAAATGTCAAAGGCGTCGGCGAAACGGGCGCGCAGGTCCTTCGAGACATTGGTCATCTGGTCGAAATACGTCGCTCCGCGATGGTACAGCCAGTGCCACAGCTGGCTGGCGCGCATGCGGCTCTGGTGGCCGGGAATGCCGATGTCCTCGAGCGCAGCCTGAAGCTGCGGCCTGGTCAGTCCGATCAGCCGGGTGAGGGCGGTCGCGCCGGCACCGCTGGCTGCCGGCCGATGGCGGTCTATGTCGAGAGTCACGATCATGGCTCAGGTCCATATCACAGACGCTCGCGCAAAGGCGAGAGACTGCAGAGAATTGCCCGACTGCGCGATGTTTGCGCATGGCAGGCCAGTGCTACTTGCACATGCTGTCGATCTTGTCCATTGCCGCGGTGACGCCGGACAGCGAGTAGCGGTCGCGGGTGTCGGTCCCGCGCCAGGACGTACCGCTGACGCTCATTGCCTTGCCGTTCTTCATGGCGGCGACGATGGTGCGGTCAAGGTCGCCTGATTCAGCCCATGCACCATCGCCGTTGGTATAGAGCTGGTATTCATTGCCGTCGATGTTGATGGTCGAGGTGCTGCCCTGCTTGAACGGATAGCCGATGATCGTCGATACCTCGGACTTCACCCCGTCCTTGGGCCGATGCTGCACAAGGAAGAATATCTTGTCCCGCTTGGCGCCCTTCGGCTCGGATTCCTTCGGTTCGGAAACGATGAAGCAGACCTGTCCGCCACCCGCCTTGTAGGTGTAGACTGCCCAGTCATTGAACTCCTCGACGAACTTCGGCTCCTCTGCCCTTGCCGCGCCCGCAGCGGCAAGCATCACGGCTGCCGCCAATGCCCATGCTCCAGCGCGCGAGAAAAATCGTGTCTGTACCATGACTACCCTTGTACTTCGATTGATGCCCGGCCGGCATACGTTGCGTGATCGGCAACCGGAAGCCAACCTGATTCCGCCACCAAACTATATGCAAAGACCGGGCATTTCCACCTTTGCAAATTGTTGCCATGACAGGTGCTTGCCAATTAAGACAACAATTTGGCGCAGCTGCTCCGGGGTGGAGAATGCGCCCTACGCCGAAGCTTGCACCAACCCACGGGAAACCAGCCGATGAAAGCCGTTCTTTGTACGCATTATGCCGGGCCGGACGAACTCGAAATCGCCGACATCGGCAGTGCCCACGCCGGGCCGGGCGAAGTGGTGATCGGCGTGAAGGCGGCCGGATTGAACTTCTTCGACACGCTGATCATCGAGAACAAGTATCAGTTCAAGCCTGACTTGCCGTTTTCACCGGGTGCGGAAGTCGCCGGTGATGTGCTTCAGACCGGGGAAGGCGTGACCTGCTTCAAGCCGGGCGACAGGGTCATGGCGTACACGGTGTGGGGCGGGGCGCGCGAGGAAGTTGCGGTGCCGGAAGCCTCCGTCATCGCCATGCCGGATGGTCTGGACTACATCATCGCGGCAGGGCTGATCGTCACCTATGGCACGTCGCTGCATGCGCTGCGCGACCGGGCCGGATTGCAGCCCGGTGAAACGCTTGCGGTGCTGGGTGCGTCGGGGGGCGTGGGGCAGGCGGCGGTTGAAATCGGCAAGGCGATGGGCGCGCGGGTGATCGCGTGCGCATCATCCGACGACAAGCTGGAGTTCTGCCGGTCGCTGGGCGCGGACGAGACCGTCAATTATTCCAGCGAGGACCTGAAAAGCCGGTTGAAGGACCTCACCGGCGGCAGGGGCGTGGACGTGATCTACGATCCTGTCGGCGCAGATCTGGCGGAAGCCGCTTTCCGCGCCATCGGCTGGAAAGGGCGGTTCCTGGTGATCGGCTTTGCCGGCGGCGCCATTCCGAAGATGCCGCTAAACCTGGCGCTGCTGAAGGGCGCCGACATTGTCGGCGTGTTCTGGGGCGATCACCTCAAGCGTGAGCCTGATCTGCACCGGGCCAACATGAAACAGCTGCTCGACTGGGTGCTTGAAGGCAAGGTCAAGCCGCATGTCCACAAGGTTTACCCGCTTGCTGAAACGGCGCAGGCGCTGCAGGCCATCGCCCGGCGCGAGGTGCTCGGCAAGGTGATCGTGACGCCCTGATCACGCCGTCGCCTCGGGCGGCGGGTCCTCGCCGCTGCGCAGCGCCTGCACGGTTGCGCGGGCGCGTTCCCTGTGTGCCTCGGTGACATTGCCGCGGATCAGTGCGAACGCGGTCAACAGGACGGTCATGTCATCGGTAAAGCCGAGACCGAGAATGAAGTCCGGGACAACGTCCAGCGGCAGCACGAAATAGGCAAGTGCTGCCAGCAGCATGGCCTTGGTGCGAAACGGCGTGTTGCTGTCGAAGGCGGCGTAGTATGCAGCCACCACTTCATCCGCCTTGGGGATGCGCGCCAGATTGCGCTTGAGCTTCTGCCAGAAACCGCCTCGGACGGTTTTCTCGTTGCGGGCAACGGCGTCCGGCGAGATGATCTCTTCGGTGTCGAAATCCGGATAATTCTCGCGCCTCATCATGGTGCGGTTCCCCCGATTGAAACAAGTCACTGCTGGCTGATATGGAAATCGCCGGCTTCGAAAACAAGATACGGGTGCAAGGGCATGAACATTACAGAAGGCATGGCGGCAATCGTCACGGGCGGGGCATCCGGTCTGGGTGAAGCGACGGCGCGGGCGCTGGCCGCGGCAGGCGCGAAGGTTGCGGTGTTCGACATGAACCAGGATCGCGGGCAAGCCGTGGCGGCTGAACTGGGCGGGGTGTTCTGCAAGGTTGATGTGGCCGATGAGGGCAGCGTTCTGGCGGGCCTGGCCAAGGCCCGCGCCGCGCATGGGCAGGAGCGCGTCCTGGTCAACTGCGCAGGCATTGCCATCGGCGAGAAAACGGCCGGCATCGACAAGCAGACGGGAGAGGCGCGCTTTCATGCGCTGGCCAGCTTCTGCAAGACCATCGCCGTCAACCTGACCGGCACCTTCAACATGATTTCCAAGTGTGCCGCAGGCATGATCAAGGCCGACCCGGTGACCGCCGACGGCGGGCGCGGGGTCATCATCAACACGGCCTCGATTGCCGGAGTGGAAGGTCAGATCGGACAGGTTGCCTATGCGGCCTCGAAGGGTGGCGTGATTGGACTGACGCTGCCGGTGGCGCGAGACCTGATGCGGGATGGGGTTCGTTGCTGCACCATCATGCCGGGGCTCTTCCACACGCCGATGGTGGCGGGCCTGCCGGACGAGGTGCGCGCTGCCCTTGCCGCCAACGTGCCGTTTCCGCCCCGGCTGGGCGATCCGGCGGAGTACGCAAAGCTGGCGCTGCACATCGTCGACAACGACATGCTGAACGGCGAGTGCATCAGGCTGGACGGGGCGCTGAGGATGGCGCCGCGATAACAGGCAGGTCAGCGGCCGGTAAACCAGATGACACCCATGATGACGATGATGGCGAGGAACTGCAGCAGCACGCGGGCGCGCATCAGCTTCTGCGAGGTGTTGGAATTGCCGCCGCGCATCATGTTGACGAGTCCGAACACCAGCACCACGGCTACGGCGCCCACGGCAACAGCAACGAGGATGTTGGGGGTGTTCATGTGACGGCTCCGCTTCGGCTTGCCCGGGCACTGTGGCGTCCGGGCGTGATGGGTCAGGTTTGCCGCTGCATCAGCGCAACGTGCAGCCGGCTTGGCAGCAGGCGCCGCGCCAGAGCGGCAAGCTTGGTGGTGTAGGTAACACGATAGTAGGGCCGGGGCCTGTCGCTTTCCGTCGCATGGATCAGGCAGGACAGCACCGCATCGGGTCCAAGCCGGTAGACAGGCTTCCACCCGTTGCCGGTAAGCCGGGCGGACTCGGCCGGACTTTCAAGTGGTGCGGGTGAAGTGCCTGCCAGTGCTCGCAGCTCCGCGATGCGCTTCTCGTAAAGTGCCCGGTTGCGCGAGTTGCGGTGGTCAATGTTGGCAAGGAGTGCGGCCAGCGCGTGTTCGGTAAACCGCGAGCGGATGGGGCCGGGCTGGATCGAGCTGACGTGAATGCCGGTGCCCGCCAATTCCAGCCGGAGTGTGTCGGTCAGTCCTTCAAGGGCAAACTTCGACGCATTGTAGGCACCTCGATAGGGGGCGGCCACGATACCCAGCACCGACGAGCACTGGATGATGCGGCCCGAGCCCTGCTCGCGCATGGCCGGCAGCAGGCGTGTGGTCAGGTCATGCCAGCCGAAAACGTTTGCCTCGAACTGGGCGCGCAGGGCGGAAACCGGCAGGTCCTCCACCAGCCCGGGCTGGCCATAGGCACCGTTGTTGAACAGCGCGGTCAGACGGCCGTCCGTAAAGTTCAGCACCTCATCTGCGCATGCAGCCACCGAGGCCGGGTCTGCATAATCAAGATGAACCGCGTCAAGCTTGTGGTTGCGTAGCATCTCCAGGTCTTGCGGCTTGCGGGCTGTGGCGATGACGCGCCATCCGCGCTGCCGCATGCCCACGGCGCAGGTGTAACCGATACCGGACGAACAGCCGGTTATGAGGATGGAGCGGGGTTGCATCCCGGGGGCTAGTTGGCTTGCTCAAGCAGGCGCCGCGCGATGACCTGCGCCTGGATTTCGCCGGCGCCCTCGAAGATGTTGAGGATGCGGGCGTCACACAGCACGCGGCTCACCTGGTATTCCAGCGCAAAGCCGTTGCCGCCGTGGATCTGCAGGGCGCTGTCGGCATTGTTCCAGGCCACGCGCGCGCCCAGCAGCTTGGCCATGCCGGCCTCCAGGTCGCAGCGGCGGCCGGCGTCCTTCTCGCGGGCGGAGAAATAGGTGAGCTGGCGGGCCGCCATCAGTTCCACTGCCATTAGGGCAAGCTTGTCGGCAATGCGCGGGAACGAGATGATCGGCTTGCCGAACTGGATGCGGTCCAGTGCATAGGAAAGCCCGAGGTCCAGCGCGTTCTGGGCCACGCCGATGGCGCGGGCGGCGGTCTGGATGCGGGCGCTCTCGAACGTCTGCATGAGCTGCTTGAAGCCCTGGCCTTCTTCGCCGCCCAACAGGTTTTCCGCCTTGACCTCGAAGTCCTCGAAGCGGATCTCGTATTCCTTCATGCCGCGATAGCCGAGCACCTCGATTTCGCCGCCGGACATGCCTTGCGCCGGGAACGGCTCTTCGTCGGTGCCGCGCGGCTTTTCGGCCAGGAACATGGAGAGGCCCTTGTAGCCGGGCTCGTCAGGGTTGGTGCGGGCCAGCAGGGTCATCACGTCGGCGCGGACCGGATGGGTGATCCAGGTCTTGTTGCCGGTCACCTTGTAGACATCGCCCTCCCTGACGGCGCGAGTGCGCAGGGAGGCAAGGTCGGAGCCGGTATTGGGCTCGGTGAACACGGCGGTGGGCAGCACCTCGCCCGAGGCGATCTTTGGCAGCCACTTGTCCTTCTGCGCCTGCGTGCCGCCGGCGAGGATGAGCTCGGCTGCGATTTCAGGCCGGGTGCCGAGCGAGCCGATGGCGATCCAGCCGCGCGACAGCTCTTCCGACACCAGGCACATGCTCTCCTTGCCCAGTTCCATGCCGCCATACTGCTCCGGCAGCGTCAATGCGAACACGCCAAGCTCGGCCAGCTTGTGGATGATGTCGAGGGGCACGTACTCGTTGTTGCAATGCCAGTCGTGGGCGTACGGCGCGACGTGCTCCTGGGTGAAGCGGTTCATCTGGGCGCGCATTTCCTCAAGCATCGGGTCCAGCCCGCAGTCGCCAACGGTAAGGTTGGCGCGGGTCTCGACCATCAGCTCGACCAGCCGGGCGCGGGCGGCGGGCGTGGAACCGGCCTCGATCAGCTCGGCGCAGGCGCCCTCGTGCAGCGCGGCTGCGTCGTGTGCGGCAACGCCCATTTCGTGCAGGCGGACATGTTCCTGGGCATACATCGGAATGCCGCCGGCGATGTGGTTCAGGTATTCGCCGAAGCCGATCTGGGCAATCAGCTGTTCAAGTTCACCAAGGCGGCCTTCGGCTTCAAGCGCGGTGCACCAGCCCTGCAGCGAGCGCAAAGTCTCGGCATAGGTGGCGAACCATGCGAGGCCGTGCACGGCGTGCTGTTCGCGTTCCATGGCGGCAGATGACAGCCTGCCGCCTTCACTCACCCGCGCAGTGACCCTGGTGCGGGCCATGGCGAACAGGCTGTCGACCGTGGCAATCGCTTCCTGCATCAGGTTGCCAAGGCCGGGCAGCAGACAGGTATCCGGGCGAATGTTCTCCGCAACGCTCATTTCCGATGTCCTCCTGCTCGTGCCTGACTATTCAGGTCTGGAGTATAGGGCGCGATTGTTGCGCTGCAACAATAACAAAGTCGCAGCGAACGTCATGACTTCCGGGTGGCCAGCATCACCGCGCCCGCACACACCACCATGCCGGCAATCTGCAGCGGCAGCAGAGCTTCACCGAACATCGCCCAGGCAATCAGCGCCGTCACGCCCGGGACAAGATAGAACAGCGTGGTAACCCTGGAAATCTCGCCGTGCCGTATCATCAGGTAAAGCAGGCTGATGGCGCCGATGGACAGCACGAAGACCAGCCAGGTCATGCCGAAGACGACGGGGCCGTTCCAGGTGATGTCGAAGTTCTCCGTCGCCAGTGCAGCAATGCCGGTGATCAGCGTGGCGCCTGCGAATTGCCAGGCGTTGCCGGTGCGCAGATCAACCGACGACATGAAGGATTTCTGGTAGAGCGAGCCCAGGGTGATCGACAGCATCGCCAGAATGTTGGCGCCTACCGTTACCGGCGTGATGCCGATGTCGGTGAGGGTGAACTTCGGCCACACCACCATGGCGATGCCAACAAGGCCGATGGCGAGCCCGAGCCAGTGACGGGGGCTGATGCGCTCGCCCAGGAACATGCCGGCCAGCACGGCGGTGAGGAGCGGCTGCAGGCCGACGATCAGTGCCGATACGCCGGCGGGCATGCCTTTCCAGATCGACCAGAACACGAAGCCAAGGTAGCCGCCGTGCATCAGGGCGCCGGTGATCATGCAGTGAAGGGACATGCGGCGGCCCGGCCAGCGGGCGCCCATCACCAGGCCGGCTGCGGCAAGGAGCGCTGCCACAATGGCGAACCGGATGGCAAGGAATGAAAGTGGCTCGGCATAGGGTCCGGTTAGCCGTGCGCCGATGAACCCCGTCGACCACAGCAGCACGAAAATCACCGGTGCCATGTTGAGCCATGCAGGCGGGCCCAGGTGAGTTGTGGCCGGTTGGGAAGGGGATGTCATCAGGCGGGGCCGCGAGGAAATCAATCAAAACGCCGGATTGCAGTTGTAGCGGGGCGCAAAACCGATTGCGAGGAAAATGACTGCGATGTGATCCCCTGCACTTGCAACGGCGCAACAGAGTTCCTTTATGAGCGGACGGGCTTCAGAAAACAGGAAACAGCAGCATGATCGATCCGCAAAAACTCATCGAGCAGTTCCTCGGCGGCGGTGCCTCCGGCACTGGCGGGCAGGGCGGCCAGGCCCAGAAGAAGGGCTCGAGCCCGCTCGATGCCATTCCGGACAGTTTCAAGGGGTTCGGCGGCGGCGTTGCCACGGGCGGGCTGGCTGCAGTGCTGCTGGGCACCAAGGGTGGCCGCAAGATGGCCAAGAACGCCGTGAAGCTGGGTGGTCTGGCAGTGCTCGGCGGGCTCGCCTACAAGGCCTACAATGACTGGCAGGCCACCAAGGGCGGCAATTCGACGGTCAGCCAGGGCGAGGCAGCTGATGCCGCTGCCACCATGAAGAACGTAACGCCGAAGGCGGAGGGCACGCCCTTCCTGCCGGCACCGGAGGCGAAGCGGAATGAGCTGGCGTTGAAGCTGCTGCAGGCGATGATTGCCGCTGCCAAGGCCGACGGCCATATCGATGCGGAAGAACAGAAGCGCATCTTTGCCAAGCTGGATGAAGCGGGCCTCGATTCCGAGGAGAAAGGCTTCCTGATGGACGAGCTGCGCAAGCCGCTCGACATTGATGCGATCGTCAGCCTTGCCGGCAATGCGGAAGAGGCAGTGGAAATATATGCCGCTTCCTGCCTGGCGATTGATCCGGACGATCCTGCCGAGCAGGCCTACCTGGCGATGCTGGCGGCGCGCCTGAAGCTGGCGCCCGAACTCAAGGCCGGTATAGAGCGGGAAGTGGCGGCGGTCAGCGTCTGACCGCCCGCCGCATTGCTGCCGGTCAGCTGCCGCAGGCTTCCAGCACGTCCTCGAAGGTGCGCAGTCCGGTGCGTGGAGCGCATACCAGCACAGCCATGTTGCCGGGCAGATGCCTGTTGTGGCGCATCTGCATGTGACCCTTGGGAATGTCGTTCCAGGCATAGACTTCCGACATGCACGGGTCGATGCGCCGGTTGATGACCAGCTGATTGGCCTGGCTGGCCTGCATCAGGTGGGCGAAGTGCGAGCCCTGGATCCGCTTCTGGTGCATCCACACATAGCGGGCGTCCATGGTGAGGTTGAAGCCTGTGGTGCCGGCGCAGAACACCACCATGCCGCCGCGCTTGCACACCAGGGTCGACACCGGGAAGGTGGCTTCACCGGGGTGTTCGAACACCATGTCGACATTGTTGCCTTTGCCGGTGAAGTTCCAGATGGCCTTGCCGAACTCGCGCGCGGACTTGACCCAGGTGTTGTACTCGGGCGTGCCCACCTTGGGCATCTGGCCCCAGCAGTCGAACTTCTTGCGGTTGATCACGCCCTTGGCGCCGAGACCCAGCACGAAGTCGGCCTTGTCGTCCTCGGATATGACGCCGATGGCATTGCCGCCGGCGGTGGCGATGAGCTGCACAGCCATGGAGCCGATACCACCCGAAGCACCCCATACCAACACGTTCTGGCCAGGCTTGAGCGTGTGCGGGCGGTGGCCGAACAGCATGCGGTAGGCGGTGGCGAGGGTAAGCGTGTAGCACGCTGCCTCTTCCCAGGTCAGGTGTTTGGGCCGGGCCATCAACTGGCGCGCCTGCACCCTGCAGAACTGTGCAAACGAGCCATCCGGCGTCTCGTAGCCCCAGATGCGCTGCGAGGTGGAGAACATCGGGTCTCCGCCATTGCATTCCTCAT